>ERZ772863.2351-NODE-2351-length-13111-cov-7.505591_pt1 | contig 13111 bp, 19 predicted proteins | sample MGYA00512134_ERZ772863 | MGnify/ENA primary metagenome ERZ772863 (study PRJEB29015, sample SAMEA2737659) | human gut metagenome | biome: human gut; feature: human-associated habitat; material: faeces | place: China | collected 2012 ...
CGCGACCTTGCCAAGGTCGAGGCCGCGGGTTCGAGTCCCGTCTCGCGCTCTTTTTCATTTTATGCCGGAACCTTTAATTTCAAAGGATTCCGGCTTCTTTTTTTGTTTTTTACATTCTGTTTCCGGGGTTGAGTAGGGTTGACTTAATTTAAGAAAGTGCCCGTTCCATATCTGCCTCATTCTGAGCTGTTTCAATACGGTTAAAGCTGTAATTATGTAAAGTCGTTCGTTCGTCCTCATGCCCGACTTGTTTGCGAATCTCATTAATATTAATACCTGAATCAAGCAAAGCAGAAATATACGTTTTTCTTATTTTGTGAATCCCTTTTTGATTTATATTAATGTGATGGCAATATTTTCGAATGCAGTTACTTATTACAAGCGGGGTAATATGCCGCCCGTTCTGGAAGAATAGAAAATCATCCTGATATAAATGATGTTCTTTATTAAAAGCCATAATGATTTGAAGGATTCGCCTAGCCTCTACGGTAAGATACACATAACGATCGCCAGCAGATGACTTGACGTGTTCAACGGTTGTCCACGAAGCTGGACACCAAGAACCATCTTCCCTTTGACGTTCTACCCTTTGAGCCATCCGTTGAATATGGAGATATTTTCCATCACGGCATATATCAGTAGTCTTTAACGCGGTTAATTCTCCAAGGCGCACGCCTGTTTGAAAGGCTAATGGAATTGCTAACGCTGGACTATGATTGTTTTCATAGAAATCGTTCCATGCTTCTGCTTCAATCAGAGGACGTTCCGAGGTTAAAAAAACCTGTGTAGCGTCTTCCGGCTTCTTAACTTTGCGAAACAGCTTTCCATCAATTTTAAATTCATTGTATGGATTTTTTGAAAGTATTTCGCGGTCAACAGCGTATTCAAGAGTATGGCGGATAATCAAAGCCATGTTGTAATATTGCTTCTTAGTGAAAGAATGCTTCTTGATTTTGGTTAGTGCCCATTCCTTCAAACTAGCCTTTGTAAATTGAAGTATATTTTCATCAATGATTGGATCATCTAAATAGTAGGCGTGCCAATCGTTATCTATCCGCCGGATATAACTAGAGGCAGTAGTTTCTAACGCCTTATATTGTAACCAGAGAGGGTACAGCTGCCGCAATGTACATAGGCTATTTAAACGCTGTGTTTCTGCCTCATGGCGTTGAGCCTCAAGGTAAAAGTCGATGATTTTTCGTTCTAATTTTTCCTGGGTAGAAGCAGAAATAGACCTTCTCCCCTTCGGTTTTGATGGGTCAGGAAGATAGGTAACATATGCTCCGCGTTTATTCTTCCAGATATGATAGAAATTTTCAAGGTGCTGAGTTAAGATTGCTTTCTCTGTTTTTTTCATTTCGATATATTCGGAAAGCTCTCCTGTATCTATATCCATTATATCATAATTTGACAAAAAAGACCAGATAGAAGCATTTTTGTTTGAATCTTTGTTGTTAAAGTTGCACAAAAAAAGTACCATCCTTTCCAGATGATACAGCTTGCGGCATTTTATAATTAACAGGAATAAGTAAGAAATTAAAATGAAAATAGCATATAATATATATTTGTTTAGGAATTTAGTTTAGTGATAAGCAAGTTGTATCTCTTGTTAATCTACTTGATAAGTGATTGGAATACGTAACCCTTTATCAGTCATGATTGCAGGCAACGTATGATTTTTTATTTCTTTGAAAATCTGCAAAATATCAACGCCCCGTACATGAGCAAGTTCTTGAGGCGTAAAGTACAATGTCACAGCATTCATAAATTACTTCCTTTCTTCAAATGGATGTTCTTGGGGAGAACAATCTATAAAATCATTTACCCGGTGGAAATATTCTTCTACCGAATAATCTTTGTATTTCCCAATATCATAATAGTGGCGGATGTTATTGATTCTGGCTAGTAGGGCATCCCATGAATCGGGTTCATCGTGTTGGATATTTGGATATTGGTCTTCTAAAGGTATATTTGAAATGATATAGACTGTCTCATGTAGACAAACGCGGTTAGCATAGCGGCAGTTTAGAGTAAGAGGCTGTCCATCACATAGAGCGAGCAGGAGCGAAAAGGGGAGATGAGAACGATACTCATCTAGGAGCAGTACACGCGTGCGAGCGGTATCATATTTATCCCAGATTCCATTACCCTTATAGTCCACAACAGAATATATTTCGCTGGCATCGTGATTTGCATAAACGTAGGAAGTTTTTCCGGTTCGTGTTTTGCCATAGATATACCATACGGTCATATGGCGATATTCTTTGCCCTGTTCCTCCCAGTAGGCTTGCCGATACTGTTCGATTGCTGGAATACGTAACGCCATCGCTGGGATAGCCCGAATAATTTCGACATTAGAAACGCCGTCCTCAACTAGAGCGATCATCAATTCAATATCGGTTCGTCTGCCCGTTTTTTCTTCATCTTCTGAAGGACATTTTCCACTTTCAAAGAAGGTTTCAATATGGTTTGTAGCCTTCTTTTCGGAATCGAGGTATTTTCCTTCTTTTCGGATATAGTCTCTGTTTTGCTGGCTGCTGGAGTTCAGAACCGTTTCGATATGGGCGTTTCCAAAAGCCTTGCTTATTGTTTTGATTGACTGGGGGTTTTTGAAATAGCAGTACAGGTGGAAATGGTAGGTTCCTTCTTCTCCGGTTTCAAAACAGAAGCAATAATATTCGGTTTTCCAGCGGTTCATCGTTTCTTTGATTTTTTCACTTGTAAATCCTTTTTCAGTTGGATTATTACAAGTCACTTGCATCCTCCGGGTGCGTGTAGGCAATTTTATACACCTTCTTTGCTGCTTGAATTAACACATGACACATAGGTGCCCTAAAGGGTTAATACTGCCCCTTTAGGGCTGTCAGGGCTTGCTTGCCATGCTTCCGCATGGCAGCGCCCTGACAATCGGTATCTATCGGTTGACTGCTTTCAATAAATCTTTTCGCATAGCTTCTTTGTTACGTGGGAAGGGGACTCTGATTTTAGTTAGATTTGCATCATTCACAGTGCAATATCCAACTCCCGTTTGACAAGCAGAAATTTCATCTTTGTAAGCTGGCATAAGCATATTTACAGTTTCTTTCGAGGGCGCTTGAAGAAGCACTTTGTGAGAGAAACTTTCTCGGGAGCCGCTTCCAAAAAGCTCATTAAGGGGCTTTTGAGCCGATACAATGATATGGATTTTTTTTGCACGGCTCAGATTTAAGAGCCTTGCCATTTTAGAAAGAACTTCTTTCTGCTCTTTAGAAGCAAATGAAATGACCCAGGAAGGATATTCATCAATGTACAGCACCAAAGGGGTTAATGAATTGTAATTGTCATTTGTTTCTAACCTCTTTTCAAAAAGATTGTAAAATTCAAAAAAGCCATCCGTTGTTTTATCGTAACTGTAAAAATGTTTTGCACCGTACAGATAGGAAAAATCTATATTTTTATAGTCCAGAACATATATTTGACACTGAGGAAGATGGAGCGCCGTTTTTGAAAGGATTGATTGCGCTAAGGTCGTCTTACCTGAACCGGATGGACCTGATAGCAAAATCCTAAGTCCATCGCCTCCCATGTCCCATTTTTCCCATTTGATAACACCTGCTTCATAAAACTTTTCATTAACGAAAGGGCAGATTATTGACGAATCATTCATCATAATCGCTGTCTTTTAAGGTCATATCAGCCTTTTCACGGGATAAGAGATCGTTCATAGCTTGCTGGTATGCGAGTTGTTGCACGTATGTTTGGTCAAAATCTAACACGAGAGTTAATGCAACGTATGTAGCCATGTCCTCCACTTTCTCAACAAATAAATGGTCATTTTCTCCCGCCGACATAAACGGAACTAAACCACCGGTTCGGATTTTCTGGTCGAACAATCCTTGTATGACAGAACTAATCAGCTTAGTATCAAGTTGTTCAGAAACGCTCTTTGGAAGCGCATACCTCAAATAAATAATTCCATTTATGACATATGCATCCATTCTCTCGTTTCCCATATCTTCCGGTCGCAACGGACGGTTCAGAGATGTCAAATCTGGAAAATTTGGCATTGTACAAATCTGACTATAGATGAAGTTACCAATTCGCTTATAGCATCCTTTCGCGAAGCGTTGACGCTGCACATCGGACTCAGACTGCTGTTTTTGCATAGCTTTACGTTGTGCTTCCTTGCGCTCGTTATGACGCATGAATAAGAAGCTGCCTCCTGCGGTTGCAGCAGCGATAGAAGGGAAATGCTGATTCACAAACTGGGATATCGCATTGAATAATACGTCCAGCGCTCTCAGAAGCAGAACAAATACGAGAGAGAGTGCTATCATGCCAAACACGATTGCAGCAATTTTCTTGGGGATTCCCTCGGAACGGGCTGTTTCCAGCCCGCCCTGTAAGGATTCCTTGATATGGGTTACGAAATCTTTAAAAGACTTTTTTTCCATCAGAACCTCCTATTTGCTTACTTTGTCATTGCTTTTTCATTGCCAGAAATCGGCTCTACGTAGTCATAGCTGATGCGGATATTTCCATCCCTCAAGATACGTTTCGTTCCCCAGAAACAATATACCTTACTTTTTTCCACAGAGTCATAAACCTCTTTGGTAACTTTTTCTTCTAAAACATCTGCATCGTCATTCTGTGATACCGTTACCCTGTAACTTGTACCGGATTTCCCATCAATTTCATAGGGAATTGCCTTTTTATTAAGAATTTTGTATATAGATGAGAGTCTTGGAGAAGCCATTTCGTCCACCTTTCTGCGGTAATTAGGTACCGCGCCATATAAATAGAATCTGATTTGTAAATCCTCCTTTTGTGCCTCTAATGCCTAGGATTTTAGAAGCATAAGGCTTTATCTTCTGGGAGGTAGGATTGCCCTAGCCTCCCAGAGATACGTTTAACTTTCCTCCATAGCTGGACAGAAGAGATATGGAATAAAAGCAAGTTCAAGTTCTTCCGAACGCGCTAAGAGCTTTTTGTAGGAATCCAGTGATTCCAACAAAGAAGTTTTCAGGGTTTCCTCTGAGGTGCTTTCTGCGGTTCGTTCAAGCTCTTTAATGATAACACGCATATCATCCTCAACTAAAATGAACAAAGAGCGTACATAGCATGACGTGAGGCGCTCGTCGGTGTTTTTCACAATTTCAAAGGTCTTTTCCAGACGTTCCACATCCTTCAGGAAAGTTGGGTACTTGACCTCAGCGAAAGTGAAGAGGTTCGCCGCATTCATCCACTCGATTGACAACATATATATTTGACCTCCTTTCTAAGTCCGTGAAACTTTGATTGCATCGATGCTTGATTTAATGATAGCTCATAAATCCTGTGAAAAATTTCAATATAAGAAAAGGGCATTTTTTTCTTCCCCTCCATTATTCTGCTATGACAATGAAGGGAAAAGCTGTCTAAAATCTAGTGAAGCGGTGGGTTATTTTCCTTGCCAAATAATAAATATTCAACGGAACATCCATATAAACGGCAACAAATGACTATAAATTCAAGGGGGATTGTGATCCTACCATTTTCATACTTGCATAAAGTAGACTCTGAGGTAATATAGTCCAGCTCTTGTAACTTCATACAAGCCCAGGTAAGAGAATGATTGCCCTTTTTGCGTAAAGCCTTGATACGTGTGGTTACGTCAGTATAATTCCACTTTTCAATATAGTTGTTCATTATAGCTCCTATCCATTGAGTGCGCACGCAATTAAAAATATTTAACAATTAATTGCTATGCCCTCATTGTAGTTAGGAGCAGGGGCGAAATCTATTGTAATAGAAAAGCTTGATTTTATAAGGATAAGAAATTACAATAAATCTATAATAGTTAATTTGGGGAGGAAAATAATGAGCAATAAATATGCCAAAGAAAAAATTCAAATAATTGCAGAGGAACTAGAAAAAGCTTTAAAAGAAAAAGAATGTAAATATAGTAAAACTGAATTGGATGAGCTTCAAACAGTATGTCAAAAATTATATACATTTTGCGGAAAAGCCTATGGACTAGAATATAAGAGAAGAGTTGAAAAAGAAGAATCCGACAAAAAATACAATGATAATATTAAAAGAGTTGAAAAAAAGATAGAAGAAAATAAGAAAAAAATGAAAAAGCTTTTACCTATAGAGTCAAAAGCGAAACAAGAAGAATATGACAATCTAAAAAGAGAATGTGAAAGGAACGAATTATCGATTGGGATATTGAATACACTGAGAAAGTGCGCAGAAGCATTAACACCTAAAGTATCGGGTGATGTTGAATTTATATTCAAAGATTACATGACAGAAGGTAAAAATAAAGGAAAAGCTTTTAATGGTGCATTAAAAGCACTCGCAATAAAAAATATAACAATAACAAATTGCATTTCAGAGATGATAAAAAGCGGAGAAATTGAATCATGGAAATATTATGACGGCGAACAGGGAGAAACGAATCTTAAGAATGATATAGATAATATGCTTTACAAGTCATCTGAAAAAACGTATAAAAATGAAGATAAAACAAAGTTGTGGAATGCTATGTTAATCGCATTTAAAAGATGTGCAGAAGAAACTGGATTAATACAAATGAATTTGTCCCCGGAACCGGAAGAATTTTTTAAGGAAATTTGTTTGTATTTCTATGCTTTTGAAAGTGCAGAAAAATTACCTCTTACTATCCAAAATGAAATGGATAAAAAACTAGGTAAAAAATAAGAAGTTATTCAAAAAGACTATCAAGTGATGTATTTAAAATATGAGTAATAGCGACGAGTTCACTGGCAGAAATATGAGCTAAATCTTTTTCATATTTTGAATAATTTTGTTTGGTGGTGCTGCATCCAAGAAGCTGCATCTGACGAACCATATAAGCCTGAGTATAGGAATGTTCAAGACGCAGCTTTTTAATATTACTGCCTAATGAAATTGCGTTATCGGATTTTACTTTAGAATCGGTAGCCACGTAGCACCTCCAAATACTTGATTGAATGCATTATAAAATGTTCAATCAAATATTTGGTCGCAATATTGCGACTTTGTGTTTGACTATTACGTGATTTTATGATATAGTAAGAGATGTAAAGCAGTGAATAATTTTTGCATATTACAAACTATAAAATGTAAAGGAGGAATGGAGTGTGAAGAAAAGAACATTAGCATTAGCAGCTTTAACAGCAGCCATGACACTTGGAATGAGTTTAACATCTTTCGCAGCTGAGGAGCCGACTTGGATCGTTCCTAAAGGATTATCTGCAGGTGAGTACCAGAGTACGTATGGTACTTCTACTTGGTACGTAGCTGAAGGTGTCGCTGATTGCAGAGCATGGGCGGAAGCAAATAAGGGTGACATTGTTGGCATACAGGATGAGATGGCTAGATATACGGCTATCGTCAACAAAGTTTGCGGATTCCTCACTTACGATATAAATTACAAGAATCCTCATATTGCCTATACGATCAGAGACAAGAAAGGCGTCTGCAGCGATTATACAGCTTTAACATTAGCATTATGTGAGAAGTGCAATATTAAGGCTGTAATGTCAGAAGGATCGCTTAATGGTGTGGAGCATAATATGGTAAAGGTGACAATTAACGGTAGCGAGTATTACAGCGATCCTACCAACTATGAATCTGGAGTTGTTGGGATTTTAGGAATGACTCCAGGCTACACTGAACTTTCTTGTGGTGGTGGGTTAGTATCTGCTAACTATTGTACTGGCTCATCCACAAGCATGAGCGATATTGCTGTTTGGAGTATGGATGCCGCAAAGACAGCACCGGCTAATACTACACCAGTAAAGAATAAGAGTGGTAATTATGTTTATATTCCCAATAGTGAGTTAGCTGATGCTGAGAATGGAAAGATTAGTTTTGTTGATTTATTTACAAAGTATGGTGTGTATAATTAAATATAGGAGATTGTAATGATCAGAATATACAAAAGAATTGTATCACTCTTTTTGAGTGTATTGTTATTACTGAGCATACCATTACAGGCTCTTGCTGATACTTTTAACGGAAATCCCCTATAAATGAGGATTTCCGTTTTTGATTAAAAAGATTATTTAGGAAATGGTTTAAAAGCGGAATTTCTTTGATACTTCTTCATCCATAAACTCTGAAAAATCACAAGGAAATGAACAGTTATTAAGTTCATCACATTCAAAAAATTCGACTACTGTTTTATCAATTAAACCATCTTTCATTACTAAAGTAAGATAAAACATAGGAGAAAAAATAATTTTATTCTTTTTATTATAAAACGAACCTATATAAGCCTTTTTCCTGCTGTTTTTAGTGGGTTTACTGCAAAAATATAAAGTTTTATTTGACGCAGTATCCTTAATTTCGATTTCAAAATATTCATCAGTATTAATCATATTTAATATTTTCTGCAACCGTTCTGTATCTTTTTCATTTGCAAAGTTTTTCATTTTAAAAACCTCCTAAATATAGTATATAAGTTTTTTAAGTTAATTAAGCCGGCAATATTTGAAATCAATTAATTGATTTATAGATATATATTATCATAATCTTAGGGGAATTTATTTCCGATATTGAAAAAAAGCAATTAAGCCAGAAAGGGATAGCAAACCTTTCTGGCTCATTCCATTTTTGATATATTTTTATGCCTAAAATCCAGCCTATCAAGGGCAAGCGTTGTGCCAAAGGCACCCTTGACAGTCTTCATCGAATGTACTATCTTATATGGGGTTGAGTAAGGGGTTGAATACAGAAGAGCAGTCCTAAAACCTCCTATAAATAATATGTTTTTTAAGTAAAGGCTGGGTTCGAGTCCCGTCTCGCGCTCTTTTTTATTATTGCGGAAGCTTTGATTCATCAGGGTTTCCGCTTTTTTGCATTTTCATTTTTATGTAGACAGTTGTAGACACTTGAAGACAATATATACGCTTACAGACTGTTTAAAAGCAATTTGTTGGAATAAATGTATCGCAGAGTAAAAGGAGGAAACCAAATGAGCAAGGTATTAATTCTAAACGGAAGTCCACGTGTAAACGGCAACACATCCATTGCCATCCGGGAAATAGAGAATGTATTTCGAAATAGTGGGGTAGAGGTAACAACCATGCAGATTGGAAATAAAGATATCCGGGGCTGTATTGCCTGTAACCAGTGCAGCGAAATTGGAAAATGTGTGTTTGATGATATCGTAAATGAGCTGGCACCTCTCTTTGAGGCGGCGGATGGCCTGGTGATTGCCAGTCCGGTCTACTATGCATCGGCTAATGCGACGCTGATTGCCTGTCTTGACCGCTTGTTTTACAGCACGTCCTTTGATAAGAGCATGAAGGTGGGTGCCAGTGTAGTCTGTGCACGCAGAGGCGGCTGCTCAGCGACTTTTGATGAATTGAACAAATTTTTTACCATCAGCAATATGCCGATCGCATCCAGCAGATACTGGAACAGTATTCACGGCTGTGAGAAAGGGGAGGCAGAGATGGATGAGGAAGGCAAGCAGACGATGCGGATGCTTGCAAAGAATATGACATTTCTTATGAAGTCCATCGAGCTTGGCAAGAAAGAATATGGTCTTCCGGAACAGGAGGAGCGGACGGCGACGAATTTTATTCGGTAAGTTTAAGGGAGTCAGAGCATTTTTGATAAGGTAGTCCATGCGCCGGCTGGATGGAGATACGATTTCGAAAATGAGATCGGGAGCGCCGGAACAGCCGCGGTCGGTCAATTTATTCGGATCACAGATAAGAGAGATATCAGGCTCAGCCCAATCTTTATCATCCGCATCCAGATTGACGGCGAAAGGAGGCGGATAAACGCGGCATTTTCCGCCGTTGGACTCGATATAATTTCCAAGAAGGCGGGAAATCTGGTAGGAAATTTCCTGATAAATCCGGCTCGGAGGTGCCATATTATAAAATTGCCCGTCGATCAGCTTTGCACGCTGTCCGTCGGGCAAATTCCAGTAATCTTTTAAATATAGGTATACCTATAGCTAAAAGTATATTACAGGAAGAAATTATTTTCAATCATCCGTACGTATTCGCAACCAATCCCAGATAACCTCAGCGTCGTATCAGGTCATATGGATAATGATGACCTGATAATCGCGAACCGTCTCATACGGAAGTTTACCGGAACCGTCATGCATCCATCACAGGAAAAGGCTGTAGCGGACGATGGCATACTCTAACGCGATCCCCTGCATCTGTAGAATCATATCTTCCAGTCCGCTGCCTGGTTCCAGTAGAGCGGAAAAGAACGCATTTGCCAGAAAATGACGAAGAGGCATCTGAGAGAGCACCGATGCATTTCGAAATTTTTCCCAGGGTAGTTCAATATCGCAGATCAGTGAGCGTAGCTGCGGGAGAGCCCTTCGGAAAATTTCTGTGGACAGGATATGTATGAGGGAAGATTCCCAGGGGATTTTGAGCGGAAATATGGTTGGATGGCAAAAGTTCACGCGCCATTTGGACAAAATCCTGCATGACAGGAGACAGAAACTTGCTCTGATGCCACGCCAGATGAACGGTATTTTGAAAAGAAAAATCCGAAAAATAGATCCGGGAAATGGCACTGAGTCTCAGCTCAGCTTCGATCATAGTGCTTGGAAGAATCGTGACGCCAAGCCCCAGGCGGACGGCTTCGAGAATGGCCTCTTGCGAGGTGCTTTCCCAGGCAGGGGTGACCTCACAGCCGGTCTGGCGGATGGCATTTTGAAATACTTCATAGGAGGTGCTGCCGACTTCGCGAAAGAGCAGCGGTTGTTTCATAAATGTATTGATGGAAACGGTTTTTCCTGCCATCGGGTGTCCCGGCGCGCAGATGGCGGTGTAGTGTTCCTGAAACAGGGGAGTCAGGGCAATCTGTTCGGAGTGGATGGTTCCGCCGACGATTGCAAGATCTAGCGCCCCATTTAAGAGCATGGCTTCCGTCTGTGCGGTCGTCTGTATATGGACCTGCGTGTGCACCTGGGGATATGTCTCTTGAAATAGCTGCATGAAACGTGGCAGATAGGAAATCCCCACGTTGGTGCTGGCACCGATGCGGAGAACTCCGCTGATTCCGGAATTGGAAAATGCCAGTTCCATTTCATCGTACATCTGGATAAAATGACGTGCATAGTCGAGAAAACGCCGCCCTTCGCCGGTAATTCGCAGACGCTGGTTGATCCGGTCGAAAAATAATGTTCCGTAGTGTTCTTCGAGCTCCCGGACGGCGGTGCTGACGGTTGGCTGCGTCAGGTAGAGATTGCGTGCCGCCTGTGTAATGCTTCCGGCGGATGCTACTTCGATAAAAATTCGGAAATGCCGCAGTGTCATGAAAACTCCTTTCCTGAATGTTTCATAAGGAGTGGGAAACATTCGTATCTGTGTGTTTGTCCTACTTTTTGCCTGCCGTCAGAAAGGTTATTTTTGACGGCGCTGCTTTTATAGACGATCATAGATGTTTTGATAAGAACTATATATAAATTATAGTAATTTTAAAATGAATTGGCAAGTGTTATAATGGGCACAGAAAAAGGAATGTTGTTTTGCGTGAAGGAGAACTGGGAGAGACAAAAGATAAAATAGAAAAAGGGGGAATGGCAGATGAAACAGAAGCATCAACTGCTGGTTTTATTTTTAAAAACACTTTATATCAGCGCATTTACATTCGGAGGCGGTTTCGTCATTGTGACATTTATGAAGAAGTGTTTCGTGGATGAGCTTCACTGGATTGATGAACAGGAAATGCTTGATTTTACCGCACTGGCACAGTCCTGTCCGGGCGCGATTGCGGTAAATGGGGCAATTTTGGTTGGCTGGAAAGTATATGGGTTTGCCGGAATGGTGGTGGCAGTCATCGGAACGATTCTTCCGCCGATGGCGATTCTGGTGGTTTTATCCGTCTGTTACGCCGCGTTTGCGTCGAACGTCTGGGTGGCAGCAGCACTAGAGGGAATGCGAGTCGGCGTAGCGGCTGTGATTCTGGATGTTTCCTGTGGGCTGGGAGTGAATGTTCTGAAGGAAAAAAAGCTGTATTCAATTGCAATCATGATAATTGCGTTTCTGGCTGATTTTGTGCTGGATGTGAATGTAATCTATATCATTGCGGCGGGTATTCTGGCGGGAACGATTCGATTTATCTGGATGAGAAAACGTGAGCAGACGGCCGGTGCGGTATAGAGAGGGAGAATAGATATGATCTATATACAATTATTTTTGAGCTTTCTGCAGATAGGGCTTTTCAGCGTGGGCGGCGGCTACGCGGCGATTCCACTGGTACAGAGCCTGATTGTGGAACGACAGGGATGGATCACGATGACGGAGTTTGCGAATCTTATCACGATCGCGGAAATGACGCCGGGACCGATTGCGGTCAATTCAGCAACCTTTGTCGGAATTCGGATAGCGGGACTTCCGGGGGCGGTTGCGGCAACCTGGGGATGTATTTTCCCATCTTGTATCATTGTATCGGTATTGGCATACATATATCGGCGTTACCGTGGCGGCTCTGCGATGGGAAGTATTTTAGGCAGTCTTCGCCCAGCGGTAGTGGCGCTGATCGCAGGTGCCGGACTTTCGATGCTACTGGCAGCAGTTCTTCCAGAGGTAAATGGGGAGAGGATGATCCAGTGGGGCAGTCTGGTTCTTTTTTCGGCAGCTTTTATAGCGCTCCGCAAATGGAAACTGAACCCAATTCTTGTGATGTGGGTCTGCGGCGGCGTCAGCCTGGCAGTTAAATTGATTGAGAGGTAGTATAGGAATAGGTAATAGATATAAATGAGAGTGTAGATGGAGATTGAAAGCGGTATTTATGAATGGATGGAAATGGCATCGGATTCTTTTGATTCGATGCCATTTCTGGGATTAGGGGAAATAGATGCATAGACTTCAAATGGTTAGAATATTCTAAAAAATCACAACAAAATAAAAAGAATAACAAATATAGAAAAATCGTTGACAATCCTTGGAAACTCTGGTATCATAACATACGTCCTTGAGACAAGGGCAAATCAATCGAAGAAATAAGAGCGGAAACGCAAACGGGTTTCTGAGAAAGATTAAAAATAAAATAAAAAAGTTGTTGACAAAGTCAATTGCTTATGATAATATAAATAAGCTGTCGATGAGACAACAACAAAGAACCTTGAAAACTGAACAGTATGTAAAACCCTGAAAAT
>ERZ772863.2355-NODE-2355-length-13087-cov-2.673266_pt1 | contig 13087 bp, 12 predicted proteins | sample MGYA00512134_ERZ772863 | MGnify/ENA primary metagenome ERZ772863 (study PRJEB29015, sample SAMEA2737659) | human gut metagenome | biome: human gut; feature: human-associated habitat; material: faeces | place: China | collected 2012 ...
AAGGCAGCACTGATAGCATGGACGAAAGTATTGGCGACGGAATTGGGTTCGTCTGGAATCCGGGTCAATGCCGTAGCTCCCGGCCTGACCGACACCGACGGAGGAAATCTGATGGAAGCCAAGGCCAGAGCGGCTATGTTGGAAGCCTCTGCCTTGAAGAGGATGGGCACAGTGGATGAAATCGCACAGGTTGTCTGTTTCCTTGCCGCAGATGAGGCATCTTTTGTAAATGGACAAATCATCCGCGTAGATGGAGGAACCGCGTAATGGAAAACAATATGATTGAACAGTGTCGTGCGGCCTCGACAATTATGCGGCAGGATATTCTGCAAATGGGGATGAGGGCCGGTAGCGCCGGAGCTCATTATGGTGGCTCCCTTTCCATGGTAGAAATACTGGCGGTGCTTTACCTCTCCGCGTTGCGGCAGGGGAGAAACCGTTTTATCTTGAGCAAAGGCCATGGCGGAATGACCCAGTATGCTGCCATGAAACAGGCTAGGCTGCTCTCAGCGGAAGAGCTGGACACCTTCAAGCAGGACGAAACCATTCTTACGGCCCATCCCGGCCTACATCCGGAAAAAGGACTAGAATTTGCCAGCGGTAGCCTCGGACAGGGACTTTCCTTTGGTGTCGGCATTGCACTAGCGTTGAGACAGAACGCGCCTGATGCCCGGGTCTATGTTCTGCTTGGTGATGGCGAATGCAACGAAGGTCAGATCTGGGAAGCCGCAGCAGCGGCTGCACACTTTAAACTAGACAAAATGGTGGTCATTGTAGACTCCAACGGTCTGCAATATGACGGTTCCACGGACAATGTGTTTTCCATGACCCCCATGACGGACAAATGGCGTGCTTTCGGCTGGGAAGCCATAGATGTGGATGGACATGACGTTTCCGCTTTGCTTTATGCATTCTCCATGCCCGTGGAAAAACCTCTTGCTGTTATCGCGCATACTGTTAAGGGAAAGGGGGTCTCCTTTATGGAGAATGCGCCACAGTGGCATCACGCGCGGATGTCCCAGAAACAGTTTGAAGCCGCAATGGCGGAACTGGCGGTGCAAAATGCCTAACTACACATCAGCCAATGCAAAATTATGGGCACGTATGGGTAGCTGTGGCGTCTTTGGTCTGGCAGCCATGGAGTTACCGGCATCAGATGAAAGGGTACGGATGCTCACCGCTGACCTGTGCACCTTCTCAGGTCTGACACGTTTTTCCGTGCAATTTCCGGATAAATTCTTCAATATGGGTATAGCAGAACAGAATATGCTCGGTGTTGCCGCTGGTCTTGCCCATGAGGGGCTTATTCCGTTTGTGACCACCTATGCATCATTTGCTTCCATGCGTATTGTCGATCAGGTGCGGGTCTGTATGGGCTACATGCAGTTGCCCATCAAGTTGGTGGGCCTGACTGCCGGGCTTTCCTCGGGGATTCTCGGACCGACGCACATGGCCATCGAGGATATCGCAGTTATGCGGGCTATCCCCCATGTCACCGTACTTTCTCCTGCAGACTGCATGGAAACCATCAAGGTTACCCTCGCTGCCGCGCAGTACCCTGGCCCGGTATACATACGGTGCACGGGGTCCATGGGTGCTCCTGTCGTCTACAATGAAGATTATGAGTTTCAGATTGGTAAGGCCATCACCCTGCGGACAGGTAGGGATATTTCTATAATCGCCACCGGCACCATGGTATCCGTTGCTCTTGATGCGGCTTCCCTTCTGGCTGAGAGAGACATTGACTGCTCGGTGGTGAACATGCACACTATTAAACCTGTTGATAAAAAGGCTGTGCAGGAAGCTGCCGCCCATAAGCTTGTCGTTTCTGTTGAAGAACACAGCCGGATAGGTGGATTGGGAGGAGCCATCGCTGAAGAGATGGCTGCACAGACTGACCAACCGCCGTTGCTAGTGCTGGGCATCGACGATGAGTATCCCCATGCAGGAAGCTATGCTCACCTGCTGGAGAAATGTGGGTTGACGCCCGAAGCTATTGCCACGCAAATCGAAAAGAAATGGATCAGTATCATGGTGTGACATAATACATATATGCCAATTAAATATTGGTATCTTTATTATTGCAGCCAGAAACTTTGTTTTTGGCTGCAATAGTATTACAATACATATACAAATAATACTTTATGTTTCAAAAATGATTTTGTACCGGATGCTGACATATACTTTTAATCAAGTAACATATTTTATTCGTAGGAGAGGACATGTTTTTCAGGAATATTGCTGAGTTTCTGGCTCCTATAGCTCCAAAGGTAAAACATCGTTTGAAAAAATATGAGAATACTTTTGCCTATAATACACTCAAAAACACATGGAAGTGGTTTGTCAACTCATCATTGGTAACCGGAAATTTACGTCGTTATGTTGAAAAGCAACAAATGATTCAGGATAAGTACGATCTGACTGAGCTAAAAAAAGCGAAAAAAATCGTACTGGTATTTATTCCTGCGGAACATACCGTCTATGGCGGCTATATGTCGTTTTTTTCGATGGCAACCTATTCTAGAATGCTCCTGCCTGATAGATTTGTCCTGCTTTGTACCCTTCCTACGTATCGGAATGGCGTTAATGTGACTTATGCCAAAAATGAATTGTTTAAAAATGATGAAAAGCTATGGCGTTTAGAACAGGTAGTTAAAAATGCAGGGAACTGCCAAGAACTTATTCTTCACATTCCCGAAATATGCGTAAGCGACTTTTGCGAGGTTGCAACTCAGGAAGAACGCACTTTCTTGAAGAACATTCCCCATCTGCAGATTAATATTATGCTACAGAATATAGATCTGATGCCTCCTCCAGAGGAATGCCACAGGCTTTTTGAATTTACAAAAGATATTACATTGACAACGGCGCATAAAGCTTATTCAACACAGATAACCTCTGATGAATATCAGATGCCATTAAAATATATATCAACATATTTTGACTTATCAATATATAAGAAATATCCTTTTCAAAAAAAAGAAAAATTGATTCTTGTGTCACGAGATAAAAATGATAAAAAATCAAATATCATTCATGTAATCAATGTAAAACTTCCAGACTATGAAGTTTCAGTAATTGACAATATTACATTTGATATGTATATGGATTATATTGCCAAGGCAATGTTTGTTATTTCTTTTGGTGAAGGGTTTGATGGTTATTTTATACAGCCGTGTCTGGTTGGCAGCGTAGGTATTGCCGTCTATAATGAACGTTTTTTTCCTGACAGTTCATGGAAAGAACTTGATAATGTTTATCGTTCATTTGATGAGATGGCGTTGAATATAGCATATGATGTGCGTCGATTGGAGAAAGATCCTAATGCTTATCAGGCTATTGTTGATGAGATGAAAAGAAGGCACGATGAGATTTACGGTAAAGAAAAATATTTAAGTTTTCTTCGCGAATTTTATATAAAAAATTATGATTACCTTCCAAGGAAATCAGCTGCGCCGATGATGAGTTCTCGTCAGTCGACTTTGAAAAAAGTATATATTGTTGGTGGAGATGGTTTTGCACGAGAATGCGCGCATTATATGCAGCAGCTTGAAAAGATGGATAAAGATCTGATATTTGGTGGATTTATTAGTCATCAAGGCTACAAAGTAGACTATAAAGATATGGAAGGATATTTTTGTGGAGATATATCAGAACATATTTTTAAAGACTATGAATATGTTGTTATTGGTGCCGCACTGCCTCCGTTACGTTCTCTCATTTACAATGATTTGAAAAAAAGGGGGGTTCGCCTTTATACTCTTGTTGCTCCGGGGTGTTCACTCAATGAACATATTGAAATGGGCGAGGGGAATATATTTATAGCTCCGTTTCAGGCCTCTGTACATATGAAAATCGGTCGTTGTAATGTGTTCAATGGAGGTGTTATTGTAGGTCACGATAATGTTATTGGTGATTTCAATTTTTTTGCTCCATGTAGCCAGATTCTTGGTAATGCAAAGATAGGAAATTATAATTCCATAGGTGCAAATGCAATCATTATTCCAAATGCTAAGATAGGTGACTGTAATAAAATATCTCCATTGTCTGTTGTCTATAAGGGATGCCGTAGTCTTACCGTTATGCATGGAAATCCTGCGGTTAAGACAGATGACATTGATCCCTTTATCATATAAAGAAAGTCTATTTATGTTGATAAGTAAAGTACATTATATCGTTTGTACATAAATAAACTTTTTATTATATTACACCTACTAAAATATGATAAATATTTATGAAAAAAAATAAGTATAGTATGTTCTTTGGAGATATCAGAAGGATTTTTAGAGTTATTGACAGGAGACACAGAATATATTCGTGCTATCTTGTCTTTCTGATGATCATGCAAAGTTGTTTTGAACTTTTTTTTATTTTATCCTTAACATATATGGGGATGGCTCTGACGAATAGTCAATTGCTACATAAAGAGTTTCTTTTTTCATTTATATTTTATTTATCTCCTGACCTTGAGAAGTGGAGTACTATTCACTATAATTTACTTATTCTTGCCTCAATTTGTGTCGTTGTTATATCCGCTATCAAAAATTCAATTTCTTATATTACGGCAAAGAGCATTGCAAACTTTGGTGAAACACTTTCTTTAGCTTTTTCAAAAGAAATTCTTCAGCGTTTTTTATATAAGAATTACGCATGGCATCTTACTGCTGACAGTTCTGATATGTTCCAACGCATGTGCTGGCGTTCGAGTGTCGCAATAATGCTGACCAGTTTGCTTTATATGTATGCAAGTATTATTACACTGATTGCACTCATGGTCTGCCTAACATCTCAGGAACCTGTACTGACAATTATGGTCATCTGTACTGTGAGTTGCATTGGATTTATTCTTTACATAAGTATTCGTCATGCTGTGGACACCAGTGCAAGTACAGCAGCTCAGTGTGCTATTGATGAAACTCGTGCTCTGATGTGTGCTACGAAAGGAATTCGTGAAGTTCTTATTTATCGCCAGCAGCCTATGTTCCTTGAAGCCTTGCAGAACATTACTACCCTGGGCATTCCTTCCCGGAGATTTTTGAATATTGCTTCCACTATTCCAACGTGGGTACTCGAAGCTTCGGCGTTTTTTGTTGTTTTGTTGGCGATTGCTTATTTGGTATATATTGAAAATGCTGAACTGCCTCGACTGATAGCTGCTATCGGTTTACTCATGCTTACTGCATGGCGTGTTTTGCCATTCAGCAACCGTGTTGTGAGTTATCAGGTGGCCATACGCAGTGTTCGCCCGAATTCGGAAGCTGTTCTTGATTTGCTTGAAGGGTTGCGTGCCTCGAAGAGTTCCCCACCTCCGTTGCCTGACCCTGCGTTTCATTTTGAAAAGGATATTGAACTGCGCGATGTCTGTTTCCGCTTCAATGAGGCTGAAGCGGATACCTTGCATCATTTGAGTTTAATTCTGCGCAAGGGGACACGTATAGGCATCATCGGTTCATCAGGCGCTGGTAAGAGCACGCTTGTCGGCATAATCAGCGGTCTTCTGGAGCCGACATCCGGCACCATTCTTGTGGATGACAAACCGTTGACGGAATCCCGTGCAGCTGCATTTGCCAAATGCATCGGCTATGTCCCGCAGGCTCCGTTCCTCTTTCCCGGTACTTTGGCAGAAAATATTGCTTTCAGCCACTGGGGCAAGCAGTGGGATGAGAAACTTGTTCGGGACGCGTGTCGCCGGGCTTCGATCGACTTCGTGGACACTCATCCCATGGGATTATCCCAACCTATTGGTGAAAATGGCGTTGGACTTTCCGGTGGACAGGCACAACGTGTTTCCATTGCCCGAGCCATGTATACAAATCCGTCTATCATGATCTTTGATGAGGCGACGAGTTCGCTTGATCAGATGAACGAATTGGAAATTCAAAAAACTATATTTGATCTTTCTGAAGACATGACATGTATTATTGTTGCTCACAGACTAAGCACTGTTCAACGTTGTGATGTCATTTTCTGGATTGAACAAGGTAGAATAGTTATGCAGGATACACCTGATAAAGTTATTCCAGCGTACACATCCAAGGCACTTGAAGAAAACAAACATATTCATATCTGATATATTTTTAAGCATATAGGGTACACGGATTTATCTTGTGAATCAGGATACGATCAAAGAGGTTAACAGTCCTCAGAAAAGAGCCCAGCACAAGGTCAACCAGTCTGGTGTAGAGCTTTATGCTGTTTAGATTAATAGGCTTCTGTTTGCCAATGCTGAGCAGCAGGCGAATGCAACATCCACCGCGCAGAATTCCTCTATCCATCTTTCAGTCCACATCGATGGCGGCTATTCAAAAAACGTCATATTTTCAGCCGGAGCAGGACGAGGTACAAGCTTTCGGTGGGAGTTCGTGCAGTATTTTGGTTTTGTTCTGTTATTTTCGAGGTCATTTCAAAACGTTTCTAGGATCAGGACTCATTATTCCCAATGAAGTGAAAACAGGGTATATTGAAGACATGGAGGTGTCGCATGCGTACCCTATTTTACCTTTCCGAAAGCCAGATGGAACGGATCAGCCCTTTCTTTCCCCGCTCTCACGGTATCCCCCGTGCCGATGACAGGCACGTCGTCAGCGGCATTCTTTACGTTATCAAACATGGACTTCAGTGGAAGGATGCTCCCGCGGAATATGGTCCGTACAAGACGCTGTACAATCGGTTCGTCAGGTGGAGCAGGCTCGGTGTTTTCAGCAGGCTCTTCACCGAAGTTGGCAAACCAGACGCCCTTTGATGGCTCGCTGATGATTGACTCCACTCACCTCAAGGCCCGCCGCACGGCGGCAAGCCTGCGCAAAAAGGGGGCTCCTCGCGTCTCATAGGCCGGACAAAGGGCGGATTGAATTCCAAACTCCATGCGGTCTGCGACGGACATGGGCGGCCTGTTCTGCTTTTGCTGACCGAAGGACAGGTCAGCGATTACAAGGGAGCGGCCATTCTCCAGCACCTTCTTCCCGAAGACGGCATCTTTCTGGCAGACGGAGGGTATGATGCGGCCTGGTTGCGGGAGTCTCTGAAAGCGAGGGGGATGACGGTCTGCATACCTCCTCGGAAAACCAGAAATGCAGCCTTTCCTTTCGACAAAACGCTGTATAAACGTCGGCATCTCATTGAAAATACGTTCAGCAAACTGAAGGACTGGCTGCGTATCGCAACACGTTATGACCGCTGTGCCCATACCTTTTTCTCAGCCATCTGCCGTGCTGTCTGTGTTATCTTTTATCTTCATTAACGAGTCCTGACCCTAGTAATAAGCCTGATATCCTTTTTCTATTCCACTATACATCTTTAGTGCATATCTTTCCACAGTTCTATGTTTTCTCATCAGAGCAAGGTTCAGCCTTATCTTTCGAAAGCTCTTCTCTCCCTTTGCCTCCTCGTTACGGTTCTGACGCGTCGTGCGGCTTTAAAAATCCGTATTGCGTTTGATGCCGTGTAGTTTGACTTGTGACCGCCTTCTGGCGCTCCGTCGATTGTCCTTGGGCAATCAAGGGGTTCGCTTGCCGTGGCGTTAGTGCGGCGGTCTCTTGAAAGAAGCGATTTTTTAACCGTATTCTGGGGAGGCACAATAGGAAGTGCGAATTATTTGGAAATTGCCAACAGCTTGGCGATGTGGATCGCGGCTGGTCTGACTGTGGCCGTGGTTCAGGCGTTCATCTTCAGCAGAAAACCCTACTCCACGGGCCTTGAAATGGGCCTGACCCGTGAGCAGGTGAACGACGCCATCAAGAGTAGCGTCATCACCGCGTTCGGCCCCTTCAGCGCTGGACATCTCATCTCTCTGGACAAGAATACAGTCTCCTGCATTTCCGGCGGTGTGATCATGCTGGTGCTCAAAATGATTGCGGACAAAAGAGCTCTCAAGTGGGTGCGGGAGTGGTCCCTCTTCTTCGCCTTGTTCTGCGGCATGATGGTTGCCGTGATGTGCCCTAAGGCGTCCCGCGGTTCCGTCCTTGCAGCACTCGACAAAAAGGGTGTATCATGAGCGACAATCATGTTCTATACGAAAAAGACATCTGCCCTTCATCATCAAGTTGGGGCGCATCACCAACGGAATGGGGCTGCTCCCCTGTTTCTCTCCCGCGCAGGTACTCGCCGCCCGTCGTCTTCGGACTCATGTCTCCGGCTTCGGCCATTCTCAGCGGCTTTTTGGCCATCACGAGTGCCGTTGGAGTGGTTTGATTTGTGGAGTCCATTTCCTATTTCCTGATCGTTGGCGTCGCCGGGACATGCATGGCCTTCGTTTCCGGCAATATCAACAAGCTGCGTATCCCCTTGCACTATGATTACGCAAAAGGCCGCCGGAGTGGAGTTGGGGACGGATAAGGGAAGCATTGTCGCTACGCAGGGTATGGCCGTCTCCATCATCGTCAATGTCGTCATCCTCGCTGCGGGGAGCTTTGCGGGCGCGCAGGTGCTCCAGCAGCCCGAGTTTGTCGTTAAGGCGCTTCAACTCTTGCTGCCCCCCCCTGTTTTGTGCGCTCTTCGTGCGGTTTGCTATGTCCAAGCCATTTGTTCGCTCTGTGCCTGCTAAGGGCTTCATTCCCGGTTTTGCCTCGACGCGTATCGCGGTTTTCGTGAGCATTGCTATCGCATTTTTTTCTACAAAAAATATTATCAAGTAACGTGCCTGAATATGAGCAAAAACATGATACTCGAATGGATAGATGCTAACCATAAGCCTTTCGACGAACTGGCGCTTATCCATTGGAATAACCTGGAGTTCGCCTATAAAGAATATGAGGCCGTACACCTTCAGATGGATTTTCTAAAGGCGCGGGGGCACCGTCACCCAAAAGGAGGGCATGGTCACCGCCTTTATGGTCGAATTGGGTTCCCGGGGCCTGCAATAGGTGTTCTCGGAGAGTACGATGCTCTGGGATGTCAGCACCGTCACCGACAGCACCATGACGGCGCTGTTTTCGCGAAATTCCATTTTACCAGCCGTTCGCCGGAGGCCGGACGCAGCGCCCTCGACGCGGTGAAGCTGATGAACGTCGGGGCCAGCTATCTCCGGGAACACATGGTGGATCAGAACAGGCTGCACTATGTCATCACCAACGGCGGCTAGGCGCCAAACATCGTTCCCGCCGAGGCCGAGGTTTGGTGCTTCGGGCGTTCGCCGAGTAGTGAGGAATTGCGTCTCTTTGGAAGCTCCTCAATAAAATAGCCCAAGGCGCGGCCCTGATGACGGAAACAGAAGTCAGTGAGCTGATCGGCGGCTGTTACAACACGCTCCAAAAAAGGTTTGAATCGGTTTCTCGACGCCAATTTGAGAACATTTGCCGGAAGCATTTCTTTTGATGAAAGTGAATTAGCTTTTGCCGCCGCGCTCCAGCAGACTCTGCCCGAAATCCAGATGGCGGCGGCCCTGGCGAAATTCGTAGAAATTATGGAGCCGGATCGGGTCCTCGCCTTAACCCCACTGCCCTGTTATGATTCCGGAACCTTCATTATGGGGTGAGCAACGTCGGCGACGTGGCGAATATCATGCCCACTTCTATGCTGTGGGGCTGCGCATGGCCGTTAGGTGCACAGCCCACGCATAGCAGGCCGTGGTCAGCACGGGAAGCTTCATCGGGCTCAAGGGCTCGGTTCAGGTGGTCAAGGCCATGGCCGGAGCCGTGTACGGTCTGGTCAGCGATCCGCCCTGATCGATGAAACGAAGAAGGTGTTTATGGTAAGGCGCGGCGGCAAGGTGTATTGTTCCATTGAGAAGTTGCTTGGTTAGACTCCTCAATTTGTCGATTGCAGAAAAAACGTTGGCTCATTGCGGCATGTACTCTGGCAATGAGCCAACGTTTTTATATGTTGAGCAGACCAATCATTTTTTTCCGGCGTATGATTTTTTTGAACGGCAAAGAAATGTTGAGAATTGGCTAGAGCGTGTCGTCATAAGATTTTACATCATAGAACGATACAGCGCACCTGGACTGCTACGAGGAATGAAGAACTTCTTTTGGCATAACGCGTGGCAACGGTTCGCCATTGCTTGAGGGCCAAAAAAGTATTCTCAATGATATGATGCATCTTGTATTAATAGTTGTCATATTCAATGAGAGCACCATTGCCCCGCTGAATGGGCGGTATTACGGCTTGCACACCGTTTACCTTCAGTTGTTCACCGAACTTATGGATGCTATAGGCCCTATCGGCAAGAATAAACTGGGCATCTATACCTTGAATGAGAGGGAAAGACTGGCCGATATCAGAACAGGAACCCGCTGTAATAATGATTCTGACCGGCAATGCGCATCCACGGCCAAATGTATCTTGGTATTGAACCCCCTTTTGTGCGGCCCATGTCCTGATTATCGCCTTTTGTTCCTGCCGCATGGGGATGTACCTTACAATGAGTGGAGTCAATCATAATCCACTTGAAATCCGGCATATCCATCAGCTTTGCAAGGATATGCTCCCATGTGCCGTTATCACGCCAACGACAAAAACGACGATGAGTATTTTTCCAGTCGCCATATTCTGGTGGAAGATCTCGCCATGGAGCTCCTGTCCGCAAACCCCAAAAAACTGCGTTGACAAAAGTCGATTGTCTTTGGCTTGTCCACCCCGAGCTCCGCGTCTTCTAGGTAAAAGCGGACTGAACGTAAAAAGGCTATTTCATGCCGCAGCTGTTTCCAGCCCCGGGAGTACGTTCCGGCAGAGAGGCCAGATACGCCCCGTATCCAGATTTTTTCAACGGTTCTGCAAGGCTAAGAAGCTGATCCGTCGAGATGTAGCCCTTGCGCCAAGCAATTTCCTCAAGGCAGGCAACCTTAAGCCCCTGTCGTGTTTCGATAGCCTGCACGAACATTCCTGCGGCCATGAGCGAATCATGGGTTCCTGTATCCAGCCAGGCGATGCCGCGCCCCATCAGGCCGACATGAAGCTTTCCTTCATGAAGGTAGGCATTATTTACTTCCGTGATTTCCAGTTCTCCTCTAGCGGAAGGACGAATGGAGCGTGTGATATCCACGACATCCTGATCATAAAAATATAGTCCGGTCACAGCATAGTTGGATCGAGGATGCCGGGGCTTTTCTTCCAGTGACACGACCTGCATAGCTGGATCGAACTCCACAACCCCGTACCTTTCTGGATCGCTCACATGATAGCCGAACACAGTCGCCCCAACTTCCCGATCCCGGGCGCTTATCAATAATTCTTCAAGCCCGTTACCAAAAAAAATATTATCACCGAGGATCAGGCAGGTATGGCTTCCACGGATGAAATCCGCAGTTAGGAGAAAGGCCTGCGCGATTCCCTCGGGTTTCGGTTGGACAACATATTCGAAGGAGCAACCCCACTGACTACCGTCTCCGAGGAGCTTCCGATACTGCCATTCGTCATCAGGAGTAGTGATAATCGCAATTTCACGGATCCCCGACAGAATAAGCACCGAAAGAGGATAATAGACCATCGGCTTGTTATACACGGGCAGTAGCTGCTTACTTACACTGAGCGTCAGCGGATGGAGCCGCGTCCCGGAACCACCAGCAAGAAGAATACCTTTACGGGATACCATATGTTCCACCTCAATCATATTTGTTATCTGCTGGCTTTCTCGCCAGCGCTTCCTTGAAAATTTTCGCGATTCGAAGCCTTACCGTTCGCATGGGGGCTGGGTACGGATTCCCCGGTGCTGATGCACCCAAGCCTTGCCACCCTCCGGCCACGCGAACGTGCCGATGCCAGGAAGAATCCCCGAGGTATTCTCAACAAGCTCTGCTTACGAATGTAGCGCTGAACCACGATCATCAGGCATTCCGCCTCCACTGGACTTACATCCACTGGTTTCGCAACGTGCCGGATAATATCTTTTTTTGCCGCCATCATCTCTCTAGTTAGACCATCCTTCTTCTGCTGGAGAGTTCCGGAGCTATGTTTAAACTTTCCGTACCAATGGTGCGGGCTCCCGAAGCAATACAGGCAGGAAGGACGGAGACTCAGTTTTGCAACCGACCTGCGTAATTGGTCTGCATCCAGCTACGGTATTCTCCGCTCTGGACATCTTTCACCCATTTCTCGTTATCAAGATACCACTGCACCGTTTCGCGCAAGCCATCCTCAAAGGTATGCGTGGGATGCCAGTTGAGCTCTGTGTTGAGCTTGCTGCTATTGATGGCATAGCGGAAATCATGACCGGGACGGTCAGTCACAAATCTGATGAGATCGGTATACGATCCCTCTACGGAGGGACGCACATCATCAAGGACCGCGCAAATGCCGTGCACAACCTGAAGGTTGGTCCGTTCGGAATTGCCGCCGACATTATAGGTCTGCCCCACCCTGCCGTGCTCGAGTACTCTCTGAATGGCGTCGCAGTGATCTTCGACATGCAACCAGTCACGGATATTGGATCCCGTCCCGTACACAGGCAAGGTCTTACGGGCTAGGGCATTCAGTGTCACCAGCGGAATAAGCTTTTCGGGGAACTGGCGTGGCCCGTAGTTATTCGAACAATTCGTAATCAGCGTAGGGAAACCATAGGTTTCGTGAAATGCCCGGACAAAGTGGTCGCTGGAGGCCTTGGAGGCGGAATAGGGACTGTTCGGACTGTAGGGGGTGTCTTCGGTAAATGCCGGATCTCCGGGATGCAACGCACCGAATACCTCATCAGTGGAGACATGGAGAAAACGGAAGGTAGCCCTGTGGGCGGCGGCACATTCCTTCCACCATGTCTTCGTAGTGCGTAACAGGGTGCATGTTCCAAGCACATTAGTACGCACGAACGCCTCGGGATCGATGATCGAACGGTCAACATGGCTTTCTGCGGCAAAATTGACCACAGCATCCGGTTGGTATGTCTTGAGCAGATGCTCCACAAGCTCGACATTCCCGATATCACCATGAACAAAAATATGCTTTGGATTTCCCCGCAGTACTTCAAAATTCCCGAGATTTCCAGAATACGTAAGCTTGTCCAGATTGACGACAGTATCCCCGGCATAGCAACGGGACAGGACATAGCAGGATCCGATAAACCCGGCACCGCCGGTCACAAGGAGAAGAGCCATATTTATCCTTTTTTTCATTCTGAAAATAGCGTCGGCTCTCAACGTCCGAGCTGATGATTCTGAAA
>ERZ772863.2363-NODE-2363-length-13019-cov-20.387689_pt1 | contig 13019 bp, 10 predicted proteins | sample MGYA00512134_ERZ772863 | MGnify/ENA primary metagenome ERZ772863 (study PRJEB29015, sample SAMEA2737659) | human gut metagenome | biome: human gut; feature: human-associated habitat; material: faeces | place: China | collected 2012 ...
AGCGCGCCGGATGCCCGCCGCCGCCCGCCGCAGGCCGCCCCGGCCGCGGCCGGCAAGCACGGCCGCAAGGCGAAAAAGGCCAAAAAGCCGAAGAAGAAAAAGAGCCTCGGCCGCCGGCTGCTCATTTTGTTCCTCGTGCTGGCCATCCTGGCCGGATTGTATCTGACGGCGGTCTATTCCGACATTCCGTTCATCGCCAAGTGGCGCACGGCCTATATCCAGACGGCCATGAACACGCTCAGCCACCAGTGGCTGGCCACGGCGTTCATCCCACGCAGCGTCATTGACAAGGTCCTCGCCGAAATGGAGGCCGCCAGGGAGGCGCAGATCGGCATCAACAGCGAGTGGGGCGAAGGCGAGTCCGAGTCCCGCAACCCGACGCTCACGAACACCGAGGGCATGAGCAAGGAAGAGATCGCGTTTTACAACCTCTTCTGGGAGGTCAATGTGCCGAGCATGCAGGCGTATGTCAAGGAGCATCCCGACGCCCTCGCCGCCGGCTGGAGCCGCATCAACATCGACAAGTCCGCCCTCACGGCTGACGGCACCAGCATCCGCACCATACAGGGCGAGCAGGTGCTTGCGATCGACGCGCGCAACAAGATCCTCATCGCGCGCGTGAAAGGCAGCACTTACCGCGGCGTGCTCGTTATTATGAAAGACCCGTCGCGCCTGAGCCTGCAGGCCGCGTCCACGCTCGGCAGCGTCGGCCAGGTCTGTGGCAAGATCGCCGAGGCCCACGGCGGCGTCATCGGCATGACCGGCTCGGGCTTCATCGACCCGGGCGGCACCGGCAACGGCGGTACCCTCGCGGGCTACGCCATGTGCAACGGCAAGTCCTACGGCAGCCATATGGGCTATGGCTACAAGCGTCTCGAGCTGCATAAGGACAACCGCATCTACATCCGCGACAGCGATTCCTCGGTCTCGCCCGACACGACGGACGCGGTCGAGTTCTCGCCCGCCATGATCATCGACGGGGAGACGGTCGTCAACGCCCGCAGCGGCTTCTCCGACCTGCAGCCGCGCGCCTGCCTCGGCCAGTCGAAGTACGGCGAGATCATCGCCCTGCTCGTCGAGGGCCGGCTCACGACGTCGGTCGGCATCAGCGTGCCGGACTGCGCGGCCATCATGACCAAGCACGACTGCATGCAGGCCATGAACCTCGACGGCGGCACCAGCGCCATGATCTGGTACAAGGGCAAGTACATCATGCGCAGCTCCAACCCCGCGCTCACCGCCGGGCGCACGCTGCCGAACGCTTTCGTCTACACCGGAAATTAACGCTGCGGCAGCTGACAGCCCCAACAGCCTCGCAGAGTTTGACACACGCAAACGTCCCTGACCGCCGGTCAGGGACGTTTGTGCGCAATGCGCAAAAGATTTCCCGAAAAACGGGTGCAGATTCGTGAAAATGGGGCTTGCAATCCGGCGCGGGAAGTGGTAGAGTAACACCATCGAGAAACCGATGACCGAGAGGAGTACCCATTCACGAAGCTTTCAGAGAGCAGCGGACGGTGGAAGCGCTGCAGCGGACGGGTGGCGAATGGACTCGTGAGGGCAAACCGATTGCAGCAGCATGAGGGGCGACGGTGGCCGCGGCCGTTATCCGGCGGAGCGTATGATCGTACGTGCAAAGTGGGCGCATGAGCGCCAACATGGGTGGCACCGCAGGAGTTACAGTCTTGTCCCATGAAACGGATGGAACCGTTTCGTGGACGAGGCTTTTTTTATTGCTCAAATTACCGCAGGAGGGATGCAGATGACCCGCAAAACCAGACGATGGCGTGGCGGCCGGAGAATTTTTGCCGCGTCAGACCGTATCCGAACAGTTCAAAACCAACCGCTTTCAATATAGAAGGAGAATATACTATGAATCAGACTTTCCAGAAGATCGTCGGCGGCGTGCTCGCCGTCACCGCGCTCATGGGCCTGTCCGCCTGCGGCAGCAAGACCGAGGACACCAAGGCCGATGGCAAGACCTATAAGGTCGGCATCGTGCAGTTTGTGGACGATGCGTCCCTCAACCAGATCGAGGAGGCCATCGAGGCCGAGCTCGACGCGAAGGCCACGGAGCTGGGCGTGAAGTTCGACTACACGCTCTACAACGGCCAGGCCGACGGCACGACGCTTAACCAGATCGGCGCCGAGCTCGTCAGCAAGGGCGTGGACCTCATCGTCCCGATCGCAACGCCGGCCGTGAAGATCATGCAGTCCGCTACCGAGGACACCGAGATCCCCATCGTTTTCTCCGCCGTGTCTGACCCCGTCGGCGCCGGCATTGTTGATTCGCTCGACGCGCCCGGCGGCCGCATCACCGGCACGAGCGACGCGCTCAACACCAAGGGCCTGCTCGACCTGATGCTCGCCCAGAACCCGGACACCAAGACCGTTGGCCTGCTCTACTCCAAGAGCGAGGATTCCTCCAAGCAGCCGATCGAGGACGCGAAGGCCTACCTCGAGGGCAAGGGCATCCGCTGCGTGGAAAAGACCGGCACCACCACCGATGAAGTCACCTCTGCCGTCGATGCGCTCATCGCCGAGAAGGTCGACGCCGTCTTCACCCCGACCGACAACACCATCATGACCGCCGAGCTCGCCATCTATGAGAAGTTCCTCAATGCCAAGATCCCGCAGTACTGCGGCGCGGACTCCTTCGCCCTCAACGGCGCGTTCGTCGGCTACGGTGTGGATTACACCAAGCTCGGCACGATCACGGCCGACATGGTCGTGCAGGTGCTCGTTGACGGCAAAGACCCCGCCACGCTGCCCGTGACCACGTTCGATAACGGCATCGCCATGATCAACACCGAAAGCTGCGCCGCCCTCGGCTACGACCTCACGGCTGTCAAGCAGGCGTTTGACGGCAAGTGCAGCTCCGTGCTCGAGACGACCACGCAGCAGAATTTCAACTGATCGATCTGACATCCCGAAGGAGGGAGTTCCATGCTGACCGTTTTGCAGACGGCGCTCGAGGTCGGCCTCATTTACGGCCTCGTCGCGCTGGCGCTGTTCATCAGCTTTTCCATCCTGAATATCGCCGACCTGTCCACGGACGGGTGCTTCACGCTCGGCTGCGCCGTGGGCGCCATGCTCACCATCGCCGGCCACCCGATCCTCGCGCTGTTCGCGGCCATGGCGGCGGGCATGCTCTCGGGCTACATCACGGCCTTTTTGCAGACGCGCCTCGGCGTTGAGAGCATCCTCGCCGGCATCATCTCGAACACCGGCCTCTACACGATCAACCTTGCGGTCATGGGCTTTTCGTCCAACGTGTCCATCACCGGGGTCGACACGGTGTTTTCGCTCTTCAAGGGCCTTGTCGGCGGGCAGTGGAGCCGGCTGATCCTGCTCGCGCTCATCGCGGCCGTGATCGTGCTCGTGCTCATCCGCTTTTTCGGCACGTCCCTCGGCCTGTCCATCCGCGCCACGGGCGACAGTCTGGATATGGTCAGCGCTTCCTCCATCAATCCGAAAGCCACCATCACGATCGGCCTGTGCCTGGCCAACGCCCTCACGGCGCTGTCCGGCTGCCTGATTGGGGAATACAACAAGTTTTGCGACATCAACCTCGGCACCGGCATGGTCACGATCGCGCTGGCGAGCCTCATCATCGGCGAGGTCTTTGCCGGCCGCCGCGGCAGCGTGGGCAAGCGCGTCGTCTGCGTCGTGCTCGGCAGCATCGTCTACCGCTTCATCATCGCGCTGGCGCTGCGGCTGAACATCTCGGCCGAGTATTTCAAGCTCGTGTCCGCCGTCATCGTGGCCGTCGCCATCGCCGCGCCGAACATGAAGGACTACGTCCATCTGGCGAAGATCAAGTCCAACGCCCGCAAGCTGCGCGCCCTGTCCGGAAAGGGGGACGAGACCGATGCTTGAAGTTTCCCATATTTCCAAGACGTTCAACGCCGGCACCGTCAACGAGAAGCGCGCCCTGTCCGATCTCTCGCTCCGGCTGGCCGACGGGGAGTTTGCCACCATCGTCGGCTCGAACGGCGCCGGCAAGAGCACGCTCTTCAATGCCATCGCCGGTGTGTTCTATGTCGATTCCGGTACCATCACGCTCGACGGGCGGGACATCACGTTCCTGCCGTCGCACAAGCGCAGCCGCCGCATCGGCCACCTGTTCCAGGATCCGCTCAAGGGCACCGCGCCGCACATGACCATTGAGGAAAACCTCGCCGTGGCCTATCTCCGCTCGCCGGAAAAGCATAAGTCCTTCCGCCGCGTGACACGCCGCGACCGCGACTTTTTCCGTGACGCGCTCGCCCAGCTCGACATGGGGCTGGAGGACCGCATGAACACGCCCGTCGGCCTGCTCTCCGGCGGCCAGCGCCAGGCGCTGACGCTGCTCATGGCCACCATGGTCACGCCCGAGCTGCTGCTGCTCGACGAGCACACCGCCGCGCTCGACCCCGTCACGGCCGATAAGGTGCTCGCGCTCACGCGCAGCGTCGTGTCGGAGCGCAGCATCTCCTGCCTCATGATCACGCACAATATGCACCAGGCGCTCGAGCTCGGCACGCGCACGCTCATGATGGACGCCGGCCGCATCGTGCTCGATGTCTCCGGCCCGGAGCGCGCGGACATGACCGTGCAGGGCCTGCTCGATGCCTTCGCCGCCAAGGCGGGCGAGGCGTTTGATAACGACCGCGTCCTGCTGTCCACGGCCGAGGACCGCGAGAACTGAATTTCGGCATAGAAAAATCAGCCGCCCACCGGGCGGCTGATTTTTTTCACTTGTCGAAAACCCCATTCGGGGTTTCCGACAAAAGGTTTACAGTCTGCTGCGCGCATAATTTGCGCGCCGATGGCGCACAAATTCCACACTTGCAGCCTGAAAAGTATTTTTTCCGCCGTACATGCCGCCGGAAAAAATGATTGCATTTTCTTTGCCGCCTGCGGGCGGCAAACTCTGCGAGGCTTCTTCGCGGTTTAATAGAACGTGGCCACCGGTTCTTCCGGCTTTTCGACCTCCTGCACGGACTGCACCGTGAACACGGGGCCCTTGCGGCCATAGGCGCGGTGGAACTTGTAGTCCAGCCGGGCCGTGATGATGGCCCACTCGTCGTTGCGGATCTCGTCGGCGCGGTCCCACTCACAGATGACACCCGCGAACTGAATGTCCTGCACGCAGCAGGTCATGATGTGCCGCCCGGCGATAAAGCAGCCCTTCGGCACGTTCTTGCGCACGAGGCAGCGGCACTTGACCTCGATGGTCTTGCCGTCGTACTTCTTCGGCTCTTCGGACATGTCGCGGTACCAGATGGCGAAGTCGCGGTCCTCGATCTCGACGACCGGGGCGTCAAGGTCGAACGGCAGCGGATCTTCAATGTCGTCGTACACGACCTTGCCGTCGGTGTATTCATATGCGATGTCGCACCGGCGGGAGATGGCGCGGATGATGCGGTGCATCTCCATGCGGTCCATGCTGTCGTTGTAGCGGTTGAGCACGACGAGCTCGGCGCTCTTGAGCTTGTCCACCATGAGCTGGCGCATGTTCGCGTTGTAGCTCAAAAACGACGTCGCGTCGCAAAACAGGAATTCCTGCGCGACCGCCCAGCCCTCCGGCAGGTTGCCGTAGAGTGAGTCGAGCATCCACATGCCGTTGAATTCCACGAGCACGCGCTCGGGGTGGATCTCGTCCTGCAGCGCCTTCAGGTGCTCGACCGTGAGGTCGGACTCCTCGTCGATGTTGCGCACAAAGACGTTGCCGGCGCAGAACTTGTCCGGCTCGTAGACTTCCTCGCCCTCTTCACACAGCAGCAGCAGCGTGCGCTCGCCCTTGTGGAAGCGCTCGTCCTCGAGCGTCTCCTGGATGAATTTCGTCTTGCCGGCCTCCAGAAAGCCGGTGAACAGGTATACCGGCAGATCCGGCGCCTGCTGTTTCGTGTCAGCCAATGTGGAACAGCTCCTTCAGTGCATCCTCGGCCAGGTGCGACCCGATCACGCACACGCGGCCGGTGACCTGTGCGCTGCCGCGGCGGACGTCGGATTCGCCGGGCACGTAGTCAAAGTGGATCCAGCCGCCGTCGGTCGCAGGCACGATGCCCTTGGCGCGCAGCACGACACCGTAGCGGTGCTCGTTGATGAGCGCGTCGAGCGCGGTGCGGATCTCGTCGTCGGTGTATTTGCGCGGCGTCTCGGTGCCCCAGCTCGTGAACACCTCGTCCGCGTGGTGGTGATGGTGGTGATGGCCGCAGCAGTGGTCATGGTCATGCTCGTCATGCTCGTGGTCATGCTCGTCGTGGTCATGATGATGCTCGTGCTCGTGTTCATCGTCATCATCGTCGTCATGGTGATGGTGATGGCCGCAGCAGCATTCGTGCTCGTCATCATCGTGATGGTGGTGATGGTGCTCGTGCTCATCCTCGTCGTCGTCCTCGGCGGCCTCGGCCTTGAGGTGCTCGAGCTCGGCGGACAGCGTGTCGCGCCGCTCCATCGTTTCGAGGATCTGCTTGCCGTCCAGCTCCGTCCACGGCGTGGTCACGATCGTGGCGGTCGGGTTCTTTTCACGCAGCAGCGCCACGGCGGCGTCGAGCTTCTCGGGGCGGATACCCTCGGTACGCGAGAGGATGATGGCGCTTGCGTTCTCGACCTGGTTGTTGAAAAACTCGCCGAAGTTCTTCATGTACATCTTGCACTTGTTCGCGTCCACGACGGTCGTGAAGCCATTGAGCACCAGCTCGTCGGACTGTACGCCCTGCACGGCGCGGATGACGTCGCTCAGCTTGCCGACGCCCGAGGGCTCGATGAGGATGCGGTCGGGGTGAAACTGGGTGAGCACCTTCTGCAGCGCGTCGGCAAAGTCGCCCACGAGGCTGCAGCAGATGCAGCCGGAGTTCATCTCATTGATCTGCACGCCGGAGTCCTTGAGGAAGCCGCCGTCGATAGCGATCTCGCCGAACTCGTTTTCGATCAGCACGATCTTTTCGCCCGTGTAGGCCTCGGCGATCAGTTTTTTGATGAGCGTGGTCTTGCCGGCGCCGAGAAAACCGGAGAAAATATCAATTTTTGTCATAAAAGAAAGCACTTCCTGTCTGGGAGCACGCGCCCCCGAAATTTTGTCCATTATTATAGCACGAAATTGTGAACGAAACAAGTCCGCCGCGTCGATGGGATGGCATTGCGTTTTTGCCGCCGGTGCGGTAAACTGAAGACATGAGATGGAATACATTTTGGAAAATTTTAAAGCGAAATTGGCGCGCGGTCATTTACCTGCTCGTGCTCGCGGCGCTGGCGGTGCTGCTCGTGGTCGTGTGTGTCCGCCGCGGGCAGACCGCCGCGCAGCCCGAGCCCACGCCCCGCACATCCGCTGCCGTCCGGAAGGACGCGGCGCAGACGCTGCTCGACGGCATGAGCACGCGCGAGAAGATCTGCCAGCTGCTCATCGTGCACCCCGAGGCGCTCACCGGCGGCAGCACCGTCACGGCCATGACGGATGACCTCGCCGCCGCGCTGCGCGACTATCCGGTCGGCGGCTTTCTGCTCTCGGCAGGCAACATGACCTCCGGCGAGCAGCTCCGGGCGCTCACGTCCGCGCTCTCATCTGCCTGCGCCGCGGCCCCGCTCGTCACCGTGGACGAGGAGGGCGGCCGCGTTGCGCGCCTGATGAACACCGTCGGCACGACGAAGCTCGGCAGTATGTACAGCTACCGCGCACAGGGCACGCAGGGCGCGCACGACAACGCGCAGACCATTGCGCGCGACATCGCCGCCTACGGCTTCAACACGGACTTTGCGCCCGTGGCCGATGTCTGGACGAACAAGCGCAGCAACGCCATCGGCGACCGCGCCTACAGCGATGATTATGACGAGGCGGCCACGCTCGTCTCTGCCGCCGTGCACGGCTTTCGTGACGCCGGGGTCATCTGCTGCCTGAAGCATTTCCCCGGCCACGGCAGTACGGCCACGGACTCGCACAACGGCGCCGCCACGGTCGACAAGACGCTCCCGCAGCTGCGGCAGGAGGACCTCAAGCCCTTCGTCTCCGGCATCGCCGCCGGGGCGGACATGGTCATGGTCGGCCACCTGACCGTGCCGACGATGGATGATGCGCCCGCGTCCCTCTCGCACAAGCTCGTCACGAACCTGCTGCGCTATGACCTCGGTTTCCGCGGCGTCATCGTCACGGACGGGCTGCAGATGCAGGCCCTCGCGCAGTATACTGACGGGGAGAAGGCCGTGCGCGCCCTCGCCGCCGGCAACGACATGCTGCTCGAGATCAGCGACGTGCCCGGTGCGGTCGCGGCCGTGGAGCAGGCGCTCGCAGACGGCACGCTCACGGCCGATGCGCTCGATGCGAGCGTGCTGCGCGTGCTGCAGCTCAAGCTCGCGCACGGCATCGTGCCGCTGCCGGAGACCGGCTGACACTCATGATTTTTTAAGAAAGGTGTGGTATCCTCATACTGGGCGCGGCCGGTCGGCCCGCCCCGCATCCTCCCTTTCTTTCTTCCCCCAACAGATCAGCCGCTGTCAAAGGACAGCGGCTGATCTATTATCATTTCCGGTTGTACCCCGGCGCAAAACGTGGTATCCTAAGCTATCATGACCAGAGAGGCGACCCGCATTGCAATTCGTTGACATTGAAAAGAAGGACGGCGGCGCGTTCCTGCACCGCTACGACCTGCACTATATCGACCGCACCGGCTGCCCGCGCACGTATGAGATGGTCAGCCGCGACCGGAATATCGACTCGCTCGAGCACCTGCAGCACCACCGCACGGACGCGGTCGTCATGGTGCTCACGGACGCTGTGCGCGAGCACATCGCGCTCATCCACGAGTTTCGCATGGAGCTCGGCCAGCGCATCTACGGCCTGCCCGGCGGCCTCATCGAGCCGGGAGAGACGCCAGAACAGGCGGCCCGCCGCGAGCTGCGCGAGGAGACCGGCCTGCGCCTGACGGCCATCACGCACGTGCTGCCGCCGGCGGCGTGCACGGTCGGCATCGGTGACGAGCGCACGGTCTGCGTTTTCGGCACGGCGGAGGGGACGTTCCGCCCGAGTGCCGACCCCATGGAGGAGATCGAGTCGGCGTGGTATACGCGCGCGCAGGTGCGCGCCCTGCACGAGACGGACCTCTTCGGTTCCTGGGCGCTGGCCTATAGCTGGATGTTCGCAAACGGCTGCCTGCCGGGCGTCTGAAGGCACACAATTTTACGATTACGGAGCGATCATTATGTTTTTTTCGGAGATATATCAGCCGGGCGTCGCCGATTTTGACCCCAGCGGCAAGCTGGGGTATGAAGCGATCCTGCGCATTTTTGAAAACACGGCCAGCCGCCACTCCGACAGCTCGGGCGACGACATCATTGAGGAAAGCCGCAACGGCATCACCTGGGTGCTGACCGACTGGCGCGTCCGGATCGTGCGCCGGCCGGACAGCAAGGCGCCCCTGCGCGTCACGACCTGGGTGCGCGACAGCGTGCCCACCGGGCGCATCTTCCGCGACTATACGCTCGCGGACGAGACCGGCACGGAGCTCGTGTGCGCCGAGTCGCGGCTCATTTTGTTCGACCTGCGCGCGCAGAAGATCATCCGCATCGACCAGCAGCGCTTCCGGTCCTATCTGCCGGAGACGCGCGGCGTGTTCGCGTCCGCCGCGCCGCGCCTGCGTGCCCCCGCCGCCTTCGATGGGGAGAAAACGCTGCCCCTGCGCCGCAGCGACATTGACTTCAACGGCCATGTACATAACACGAAGTATCTCGACTTTGCGCTCGAGGCCCTGCCGGACACCGTGCCGCGCGATGCGTTCACGGGCATCCGCATGGTCTACCCGAAGGCGGTCAAGGACGTAGATGCCGTCACGCTCAAATATCGCCTGTCGGACGGAAACCCCTTCGTGTGCGTCTACAGCGGCGACACGCTCTGCACGCTCATCCGCTTCGAGACATGAAGATACCCCCGCTGCAAAAATGCAGCGGGGGTATCTTCAGCTTTCTGCGAACCGGCCGACATACGCGCGCATCTCCTGCCGCGAGTCGATGCCGTGCACGCCCGCGATGAACGCGCGCTTTTCCTCGTCCGTGAGCGCCGAAAACTTTGCCAGCGCCTGCTGGTTGTGCACCAGCGCCATACCCAGCCCGACCGGGATGGCCGGCTGCGTGCCTGCTTTGTGCAAAGGTTTCACCTTCCTCTGTGTCCGGTTTCGGAGCGGGAGCTCCCTAACCATAGTATGGCACAGATGGAAAAATAGAATACATCAGCCCAGATCGAGCACCTGCCGCGCGGCGTAGCCATCGGCGCGCAGCGCGCCGTCGAGCAGCTCATAGCGCGTGATGTCCAGCCGCACCGCGTGCAGCATCGCGGGCATTTGCTGCAGCTGCTGCAGCTGCACGCCGCGCGCCTCGATCACGCTGCGGTACTCGTCGCTCAGCGGGTCGATGTACACGGCCGTGCCCGTCATCTGCAGCCCGGCGAGCGACGCCATGCCCGCGTAGCTGTCAAACACGGCGGCGGAGATCGCTCCGTTCCACCAGATGCCCTTGAACTTCAGTCCGCCCTCGGTGAGGATGTAGAGCTTGCCGTCCACGCGCAGGTATTCCAGCGGCGTGCACCGCACCCATTTTCCGCAGCCGGTCGCCAGCGCGAGCGTGTTGTGCGCCTCCAGAAAGGCGTCGATGCGCGCCTTGAGCGCATCCGTCGGCATCGGAGCTTCCGGCGGGCAGAAGGCTTTGCCGATCAGTTCGGCCGCGGCGACGGTCTCGTCCTCGCCCTTCGGACGGAAGGTCACGCGCTTTTGCAGCCCGGCGGTCACGACCGGGCCGTCCTCGCCCGCGGCGACGGTGATGACGTTTGCGTACCCGCTCCAGTCGCGCGGGGCGCGCTCGGCGGGGAAGAGCTTGCAGTTGCCGATGACCGTGCCGAGGATGTAGGCCGTGCGGCGCGCGTCGGCATCATAGATGATGGCAGTGATGTTCATGGATCTGTTGCCTCCGGAAAAAATCAGAATAGAAGATAACGTGAGTATAACACGCAAAGAATGGATTGTAAAATCGAAAGCCGGATGTTACAATGAGAAAAAATCCGAAACAGAAACGAGGTCTTGCCATGCTCTGCCCGAAATGCGGCGCGCAGCTGTCTGACAGCGCCGTGATCTGCCGCGCCTGCGGCGCCATGCTGCCCGAGCAGCCCGTCGCCCCGAAAGCGCCGTACTCGCCGGCATCCCAGCCGGCCGAACCCACTGCGTCCGCGCAGCCCGCCGCCCCGCGCACCTGCCCGAAATGCGGCGCGCCGCTCGATGACGGCGTGCGTTTTTGCACCAACTGCGGCGCGCCCGCGCCGGAACCGTCTGCTCCGTCCGACACAACGCGATCCGCTTCCGCCGGCCCGGCGCAGTCCGTCCCACCGCAGCAGGACACGGCGAACGCGTCCTACACCGGCGCAGCGGCCCCGTTCGGCCCGGGCATCTGCCCGCGCTGCGGCAGCCGGCTCGCGCCCGGCGCGCGTTTTTGCACCGTCTGCGGCATGCCCGCGCCCGAAGTGCCCCAGGGCCAGGGCGACTGGTATGCGCCTGCGCCCGGCGACGGGGTCTCCTCGCCGGAGATCGGCCCGAAGCACAAGCCGAAGAAGCTGCTCATCGGTCTGCTGTGCGGCTTTGCTGCACTGGTCGTGATCGTGGCGGTCTTGGCCGGCATTTTCGCTGCCCGTCAGGCGGGCGAGCCCAGCACGGCCGGCGGCGAGGAGGTGGACCGGCTCCTCGAGCGCTACTTCACGAATTTTGAAAACGACGATGCCGACGCCATGCTCGACCTCTTCCTGCCGGAGGTTATCACCTACATGCAGGACGACGATACCGCCGCCGGCCGCGAGGCCGCCCTCATCCAGCTCGACGACTGGTATTATGACTACGGCAAGGCCATCGATGACTGTTACGTCTATGACGATGACAGTCTCGACGCCAGCGACGTGCGCGAGATCCAGCGCGAGCTCGGCGTGCGCATCGACGACAATGTCATCGTCGCCTGCGACGTGACGTATCAAAACGGGCAGGACAACGACTTTTATTTCGAGTTCGTCCAGGTCGACGGGCAGTGGTATCTGCTGTTCGTCGTGGAGTGATACTGCTTCAGAGAATATCCCCGGCAGCTTCGGCTGCCGGGGCTTTTTTGCTTTATGCCTGCACCTGCACACGGCTGCCGCCGCTGCGGTCTTTGGTCACGATGATCTGCCGGTCGATGCGGTCCTTGAGCTCCGCCACGTGGGAGATGATGCCCACGATGCGGCTGCCGCCCGACACGCCCACGAGCGCGGCGAGCGCCTGCTGCAGCGCCTCGCTGTCGAGCGAGCCGAAGCCCTCGTCGACGAACATGGCCTCGAGCTGCACGCCGCCGGCGGTCGCCTGCACCTCGTCGGACAGGCCGAGCGCCAGCGACAGGGAGGCGGCGAACGTCTCGCCGCCGGAGAGCGTCTTGACGCTGCGCGCCGTGCCGTTGTAGTGGTCGATGACCTCCAGCTCCAGCCCGGTCTGGCTGCGGTTGTCGCCCGCGCGGGCGCAGCGGCGCAGCTCGTACTGCCCGCCGGACATGATGAGCAGGCGCGTGTTCGCGCGGCCAAGGATGCGGTCGAAGTACGCGGTCTGGATGTAGGTCTCAAGCATGATCTTTTCCTTGCCGGGCACGGCGCCGTTGGCCGTCGCGGCCAGCGCGTGCACCCATTGCCAGCGCGCGCGCACGGCGGCGTGCTGCTGCCGCCGCGTGTCGATGGCGGTGCGGGCCGCGCGGTTTTGCTCCAGGCGCGCATCACAGGTGCTGATCTGCCTTTGCAGCTGCTCGGCGCGCACGGTCAGCGCATCCCGCCGTGTGCGCAAGGCGGCGATGTCCGCCGGCGGCGCGGCCTGGATCTGTGCGCGCAGCGCGTCGCGCTTTCCGGTCAGCGCGGCGAGCACGGACTGTGCCGCGCTGCTGCGCTCGCGCGCCGTGTCCAGCGCCTGCTGCAGCGCCTCGCACTGCGTGCGTGTCTCGACGAGCGCGCGCTGCGCGGCCGCGCGGTTTTCGTGCGGCAGCTCCTGTGCGCGGCG
>ERZ772863.2365-NODE-2365-length-13015-cov-3.119444_pt1 | contig 13015 bp, 10 predicted proteins | sample MGYA00512134_ERZ772863 | MGnify/ENA primary metagenome ERZ772863 (study PRJEB29015, sample SAMEA2737659) | human gut metagenome | biome: human gut; feature: human-associated habitat; material: faeces | place: China | collected 2012 ...
TTGCCAGCAAGTCCATTCTTCCGGCTCGTTCTACGATTCGCCTGAATTGGCTGAAGTCTTCATGGTTCTTCAAAAAGTCGCTCATCATTTCCCCCGTGAAAGTGTAATAACTGTCAGCAGGGAGTTCGTCGTTACAACTCGGGAATAAAGTCGTTAGCATGAACGAGAGCAACACCGTACCCATAGATAAGATTGGTCTGATTTTATTTTTCATAACCTTAAATTTTAATATGCTAAAAATAAAAATTAGATTAATATAGTCCTAAATTTCTTTATACAAAGGTATAGAAATAAACATCTCTAAAGTAGGATTATGTTATTCAGAAATTGGATAATAAATGCAAGAATTGGGAAGGGGAATCAGAGGGACTTCTTTCCCATACGCTCCTCTCTAAGAGTTTTGCAAAACAGTCTTTCATTTTTCAGGGTGTATGATAAATGTTTGTTATATTGTGTGTTGTGGACTGAATGAGGCTTTAGGTATCTTTCAGCTTTCTTTCATTGCAGAAAGCGGTGAAAAGTTCTGCGCCAAACGTTTTTTCAATCTCAGCCGAATGATTTTCCGTTCTGCGCCAAACTAAATGAAACATGGCTAGAAGGTACCTGAAACATCTTTCAGCTCGTAAATGTTAGATTATGAGTGTCTTACTACGCATTCTGAAAGATGAAGGAACTTTTTGGTAAATTCCTGTGTAGGGGGGATGTATATAGCCTGTAAGGGGGGATATGTTCCATTGATGACTTGCTGTTTCCCAAAATGGAGTTAAGGGCTGTGCCCGGACCAAACGGAAGCCGCACACTTGCGATAATGAATCGCAAAGGTGTGCGGCGTTTCGTTGTTTGAAAATTTTTACAATTTGATGGTTTGTGCTTTTCCGTTGTAACGTACGGAGCGACTGAATTGGGTCGGCTCTTTGTCACCCGAAGGGGATTGGCGATTCACTACGAGGATACGGAAGTTGCGTTTCTTTAGCATGCCTTTGTAGTCGCCTTTGCGTTCCCCGATGGTCAATGTGCGTGCAGCATCGTCCCAATGGAAGCGTATTTGGCTGAAAGCCCCTTTCTCGTAATTGTAGTTGTCGCCTTCGTCTTCATAGAGCGTGAAGTCGGCATCGGCTCCCGGATAGACACGGATTTCCAAATTGTCCCACTTCTTTTCTGACGTATATTGCACGGCGGGTCCGAAAGGCAGGATGGAACCGGCTTTCACGTACACCGGCATGATGTCGATGGGGCAGGGCATGGAGACCGTTTGTCCGCCACTGTGCATTTCGTTGGTCCAGAAGTTATACCATTTTGCGCCTTGCGGCAGGTAGACTTCCACGTTCTTTACGGCTTTGGCCACATCCGGTACGGACGTGAATCCTTTGTGTGCGCCTTTGTCGTAATACGTATAGAGAGAGTCGGTGACGGGCATGACTAGCAGGTTACGGCCGAACATGTATTCGTTGTCTACGCGGATGGCCTTCTTATCGCGGGGGAAGTCCATGACGAACGGGCGCATGATGCTGCCGCTGGCTTGGGTTGCTTCGCCACAGAGGCTATATATATAAGGTAAGAGGCGATAGCGCAGTTCTATGAATTTTTTCTGTGCGTCGTAGGCCCAGTAACCTTCTTCTCCGAATTTGTAAATCTCGCTTTCCATGGGAGAGGAGCAATGGTTGCGCATGATGGGCATGAAGCAGCCCCATTGCATCCAACGCACTTGCAGCTCCTGCATGGCCACGTCTTTCCAATTGTTATTGTATTCCCACCCGAAGAAGCCGCCGATATCGGTGTTCCAATAAGGTATGCCGCAGAGCGAGTAGTTCAGCCCGCCTGCAATCTGCTTGCGCATGACGTTCCATTGCGAAGAGATGTCGCCGCTCCAACAGAAAGAACCGTAGCGTTGTTGCCCGAAATAGGAAGAACGCGTCATGAGGAACAAGCGTTTGCTGTCCGATACGGCACGTTGGTGCTCATACACGCCTTGGTTACTCAAGAGGGGAAATGCGTTGTGCACGCTGCGGAAAGTGCCGTCTGCCGTGGGTAGGCTGAATTCCCTTTCGCCCATGTCGAAACGGTCCGGTTCTGTAGAATCAGTCCACCAGGCATCTATGCCCAGGTCATAAAGGTTTTTCAGGTAACGCCAATAGAGGTCGCGTGCCTTGGGGTTGAATGGGTCGTAAGGGTGCACGCCGGCATTGCGTGGCCAAGTCTCGAATTTCAGCAATGCGTTCATCGCATCCAATTCCTTGTATTGGTCTGTCCAAGGTCCGAAACTGGTCCATACGGAAATCATCAGGTGGGCATTGTTTTTGTGCACGTATTCCACCATTTCTTTCGGAGTCTTGATGCGTGGTTCCGGGTATTTGGCATTAGGGTCTTCACCATTCGGCAAGTATTTCATCCATGCTTCGTCGCCCATTTTGTTGATGTAACGCGGATTCATGAACTTCATGGCATTCCAGTTGGAGTCGCATCCCCAATATTGCCAGTCTTGCACGATGCCGTCCAATGGTACGCCGAGTTCACGGTGTTTGTCCAACACTTCGCAGAGTTCATCCGGGCTTTTGTAGCGTTCACGGCATTGCCAGTACCCCATAGTCCAAAGCGGAAGCATGGTGGCTTGGCCGGTGAGATCGCGTATGCCGGCAATGACACCGTCTTGCGTACCGTCTTTATAAATAAAGTAATAGTCGCTCATGTAGCCCACCTCGCTATTGAAACTTGTTTCTTGAGGGGTGTCGGAGAACACAGTGGGAGACGGGTTGTCCCAATAGATGCCGTAACCTTTTTCTGTAGTGATGTAAGGGATGCACACTCGGGTGTTTTCGTTACGCAACGTCAATTCCTGGTCGCGTTGGTTCAGTTTGCCGGTTTGTTGCTGCCCAAGGCCATATAAAGTTTCATCGGGGCTCATCATGAACCGTTGGCTGACGCGGTAACTGTCATACGGCCCGTCTTTGCACGGAATGAAGTTTGTGCCGAATTCTTTTTCCTGCACTAATAAATTGCCTTGGACATCCTTGAAAGTGATTTTTCCCGAATTCTTGTCCATGACGACTTCCATATTCCCCGTCTTTATGGACAGATTGCCTTCTTGTTCCGTGTAGGACAGGTTTACGTCTTCCGGGGTTTTGATGACGGGATAACTTTTTTTGTCCGGGAGGTGACGGGAAGGATACTTGATGACACGTACGATGTCGTCGGAGTAAAAACGTATTTCTTCCGTAACGTTTTGGGTGCGGATAAAATTCTTGGCTCCGTCCTGAGTCCGTTCTACGTCTTGGGCATGCAAGCCAGTCACGCAAGCTATGCCGCAAATTACTAATAAGGTTTTTCTCATGTTTGGTAAACTTTTAAGTTTAATGTTGACGGGGCAAAGTTATGCCGAAACAAGCAGAACTTGGTACCAACTATGTTGAAACATGTGGTAATTATGTTGATTCTTGCTCTTTTTCTATGTATTCTGAGGGTTTGCAGCCGAATTCTTCCTGAAAGCACTTGCTCATATAACTGGCTGAACTGAATCCCACTTGTTCCGCTATTTCCGCCATGTTCATTCCGCCTTTTCTGATGAGATCGGCAGCCCGTCTCAGACGTATGCTCCGGATAAACAGGCTGGGCGATTTGTCTATTAAAGTATTTAACTTTTTATACAATCCGCTACGTTCCATACATAAGTCCTTGCTAAGTTGTTCCACTGTATACCCTGGAGTGTTTAGATGGGCTTCTACCAACTCTACAGCTTTATTTAAGAAATCACTATCTGTGGAATTGATGGGTGGCTCTTCTTTTTCTTGGGGGGGGCAGGCACGTGTAGTGGCTATTGAAACTTGCTGTTCATAGTTATCGCATCGTTCAATAAGGTGTTGGATACGTAGAAGTAGAATGTCTTCTTTGTGGCGACGTAGGATACGGCGTTTGGTTTGGCGTACATATAAGCGTATTCCGGTAACTGCCAGAAATAGGAGCAGGAAAATGTAGGTCGCGTATGCCCAACGACTAAGCCACCACGGGGCGTGAATTATGAATGTAATCTCTGTGACAGGACCGTTCCAAATACGGGATTGTGTGGATGCCATAACTTCCAGACGGTAGTTTCCTGGAGGAAGAAGGGAAAATGCCAAATGCAAGTTGCCTTTGTGGTCTATAATACCGCCGTTTGATTGTGGGTGGACTACATGCCATGTGGAATCTCCACTGTGGATGAGACGGTAACGATAATATGTGTGAGTGGGCCAGGCATAGTTCAGGGAGGAGAAGTCGAAGCCGATGTGGTTCTGCCGGTAATTGAACTCGAAATGCTTGACGTAGGGAGGGGCTTGCGGAAGAAGAGAAATAGAGTTTATGGAATCAGAGGGGGTGATGTGTATTGGTTCTCCGTACAAAGACAAACCGATAAGGAGAGGGGAAAAGTCCTTATGGGGAATTTCCACGCTGTCAGGATGGAATAACGTCCAACCGTCCACACCTCCCATTAGTATACGACCATCCGGTAAGGTTTGTACTTCTTGGTTACGGTATTCTCCTTTGAGCGTGCCGTCTTCGTAACGGTAGTTGGTAAACCATGCCGAATCTACTTTTTCGTTGATAGACATACGGGAAATACCGTCGCTGGTGGAAACCCATATTTGCCCGTGTGCATCTTCTGTAATGGCATGGATGAAATTGTTTGGCAATCCGTCTTCTGTATAGAAGGTACGGAAGCCAGTTTGACAGGGGAGGAATAGGCGTAACCCGTCTGGGGTGCCGGCCCATGTGCGTCCTTTCCGGTCGGTATATACGTCATTATAAGATTGTCCTTGGAATATAGTCGGATGTTTGTAGGGGATTCCGTTTTCTCCTTTGGTATGGGGAGCGAGAGGTAATTCTTCAAATGTGGGGGTGGAAATGAATTTGAAGCGCTCGGGGTGCGTATAGAGTATGCCTCGGTTTCCTGTACCTAACCAAATACCTTGTTGACGGTCTTGGTAGATGGTATTGAGGTCGGTTTGTAATTGTTTACCGTCGGTTGTGCGCAAGCTGGATTGGAAACGGGCTTTGCCCTTCGGTAGGCTTATCGACCAAATGCCATTCAGGCTGCTGATATAAGCTATGTCGTGGGAGGGGACAATTAGCGTATGCAAGGGACTGTGGGTTTCTAATAATAGTCTCCAGGTACGTGATTGGGGGGAAAAGACAAATAAGCCGGACTTCTTGCCGCTCCGGACCTGGTAAAAATTTCCATCAGGTCCTTTGACAACGAGTGAAGTGCGGCTGTAATTTGTACGTTCGTTCTCAGGATAAGCCGCTTTACGATAAAGCGGTTTACCTTGGTTTTGTGAATAACATATTACTTCGCCGAAGCTGAAAAACAAGTAAATTCGATCGTTTGAAACCTCAACGTCTTGCAGTTCTCCGGCATCTTTCGGGAGAAGGAGATAACGTTTCTTTTTAGCTTCCCAGATGCCTTTGGGCGTGACCAGCCACAGGTCTTTTTCAGAGTCTACGAATAAGTCGGTCACTTTTTCCCGTATGCCTGTTTCGAGGAATACTGTCTCGGGATTTTTGAGGTATTGTTCATGTCGTAGGTCAAGACACCATACTTTGCCGTATTCTTTGACCCAAAGCCTGTCGTGATGGCCTGCATATACATGGTAATGCCCGTGATAATCCTTGATAGCATATACATCGGAGTCGTTCCGGTGGATGTAATGGAATCGCATGCCATCATATAGGTTGATATTGCCTAAAGTGGTGAAAACCATTCGTCCGTCCGGTAACTGCAGGATATGTTGCACTTGATTGTCGCTTAGGCCGTCTGAGGCATCCAGGCGGCTGAAGGTATAAGGCATTGCCATCATGGACAGATGCACGGACAAGCAGACGAGTAAGATGGAATAATGGAATATATGTTTCATGATTTTCAGATATTGATTTTCACTACGCCACCGTAGGATGTCAGATGTTTGAAACCGTCTTCCAACGGGATAGCACCGGCATACACTTGGGCACAAATCAACACTCCGCCGTGGGCGAAGACAGCTACACGCCGGTAGTCTTTCTTACGCAGTTCGTTCAGAAAGGCTGCTACGCGGGCGTAAAGGTCTCGGAACGATTCCCCGCCTGTGGTCGGTTGGTTCAGGAAATCGTCATACCAAAGTTGCAACCGTTCGTCGATGATGTCGTCGAAACGTTGCATCTCCCAGTCGCCCATATTCATTTCTTTCAGCCGTCCGTCCCGTTCAGCATCGGGATAACCGCAGAATGCGGCCAATTTGGCCGCGCGGCTGAGCGGACTGGTGTACACGTGGTCGAAAGTGAGGCCGCCCAACCGCAGCCGGGTGGCAGTGGCTTCGCGCCGGAATGTGGCACGGAGGGGAACGTCCGTAAAACCGTAGCAAGTGCCGCGTGGGACGTCTACTGAGGTATGTCGGGCTAAATAGATTTCCATGACGGGATTATATAAAATGGTAAAGTATGACAATAGATAAATAGAAACTCAACTCACAGAGCAAAACCAAGGCACCGCAACAGTCGCCCGTATAACCTTGCAACCGGCGTTTCATCCAGCCGGTGAGCAAAAGTTCCGTTACCGGAGGAACCAGAAAAGCCCAAAGAGGGAAAGCGGTCGGGCCGGACAGGAGCCACGCTACGCATGGGACAAGGGCGAGCAGACAACGGAATACGTGGCCTGCGGCTGCTTGCTTATTCCAGACTGAGTAAACGACACCCGTTTTGGCTTGTTCCGCCGTCCGGGCGTAGGGCAGTTGCAGGATGATGAAACTGCTGCATGCTTTGGCATACACGTCGGCTGTGAAGATAATGGCCGGAGCCACATAAAGCGGCAGGGCTGAGAGCAGACTGATTAGCAGTCCGATGTAGAAGACCAGTCCCAGGACACCATACGTACCAATATGGGAATCCTTCATGATGGCCAATGTACGTTCGCGCGTGGTTCCTCCGCCGAATCCGTCGCAGAAGTCGGCCAATCCGTCTTCATGCAAGGCACCGGTAAGCCACAGGCGTGTGCCTATCGCTGCCAAAGCAGCCGTGGTGACCGGTAGAATCCCTGAAACAAGCCAGAAAACGAGGGCGGCCGTACCTCCCGTGAGCCAGCCTACGAACGGCCAGTAGTCCACCACGTGTTTGAAACACTCGGCGTCCACTTGCCGGATGCGCCAGAAGGGCAGGCGTGTGAAGAACATCAGTGAGGCCCATAGTCGGTCTGTCATAGCGGGATGCGGGATTAAAAGTATTTGGTAATGTGAGCGTTCTCGAAGTTGTTCATTTCGTTGAGCATGCGGACGGCGGATTGCAAGAGCGGATAAGCGCACAAGGCGCCTGTACCTTCACCGAGGCGCAGTCCTATTTGGAGCAGTCCGCGGGCATGCAAGGCTTCGAGCATCCGCCGGTGTCCGGCCTCGTCGCCTTCGTGGCAGAACACGGCATAGTGGCGTATGGCCGGATAAAGCCGTGAGGCCATCAGCATGCAGGCCGTCATGATGAAGCCGTCTACCAGAATCACCATGCCCAGTTCGGCGGCACGCAGCATCGCACCGATAGCCGCCGTCATTTCGAAGCCGCTGAACCAACGGAGCACTTCCGTGGCGTATCGGGTCGAACGGACATCGGCATCTTGCAGGTCAGGATGATGGGTGCGGAAACGCTGTATAGCGCTTTGTAGAACCTCGTATTTGTGACGGATACCGGCATTGTTCAGTCCGGCTCCCGCCCCCACGCACATTTCCAACGGCGTGCCGGTCAGTAAGTGCATCCAAATGGAAGAAGGAGAGGTGTTGCCAATTCCCATTTCGCCTATGCTGACGACGTTGCAGCCCCGTTTGTGGCATTCTGTCACCATGCGGGCACCGGTTTCTATACATTGGTCCGTTTCCTCTTCCGTCATGGCCGCTTCGTGAAGGAAGTTCCGTGTACCGCGTGCTACTTTACAGTCGATGATACCGGGATAGGAATGCAAATCGTAGTCCACCCCCATATCTATCAGGAACAGTTCGAAACCGTGCTGGCGGCAGAACAGGTTCACCCCGCCTCCTCCCCGGCTGAAATTAATCATCTGTTGCCAGGTGATTTCGCGAGGGGATATGCTGACTCCTTCGCGTTCGATTCCATGGTCGGCACCGAACAAAAGGTGACACGGATGACGCAATTCCGGTGAGAGCGTGTGTTGTATCAGACCGATTTGCAGGGCCAATTCTTCCAACCGTCCCATCGACCCCTTCGGCTTGTTCAGGTTGTCTATTTTGTTTTGCAGGACAGGACGTAAAGCCTCGTCCGGAGTCGTAATTCGGAATGTTTTCATGTTCATTTGATTTTCATAGGAATGCCGCTCACCATCAGATAGACCTCATCGGCCTGGGACGCTACGAATTGGTTAGTCCAGCCCAACAAGTCGGTAAAGCGGCGTTGCACTTCGTTAGTCGATACGCCGCCCATCCCGATTTCGTTGGTTACGAATATAAAAGTCGCCTCCTGCGAAGTGAATCGCAGGAATTCTTCTTTCACGGTTTGCAGCGTCTCCTCCACTTGCCGGATTCCGGCTTGAGCCTGTCGGCTTTCCACGGTGTCGGAGGGATTCGGGACCGGAGATCCCGGCTGCGGCGTATAGTCGAAAAAGAAATTCGTGGTCCATAGTGTGACACAATCCACCAGTACCGTCCGTCCCGTCAAGTCGTGACGGCTCAGGTATTTTTCTTCCTCGATGTTGGTCCATTGCGCTCCTCGCCGTTCACGGTGGATGCGTACGCGTTGGCGGAACTCCTCGTCCCAGATACGTGCCGTGGCCATGTAAACAGGTTGTTCGGACAGTCGCAGTGCCAACTGTTCGGCATACACGCTTTTACCGGAGCGTTCTCCCCCTGTAATCAGAATAATTCTTTTCATGTTCGCAAAGATAGCCATTTATTTTCCTTTTCATGTCCGTGTTTGTTATAAATCGTTTCCTTGTTTAAAAAAAGCCCAACCGTATGTCCGGATCTGTACAATGGAAAGTTGGACATACGATTGGACTTTAGGTTTTCAGGGGTTTTTATTTGATGTTTTCCCGGATACGTGTCAGGTAGCGGTTCAGTCCTTCTTCGTCGCGCTCGTCGATGATGTGGATGAGGTTTTTCAACTCTTCACGAATGCGCTCCACATGACTTTTGGTACGCGGGTTGAAAAGGATTTCCCGAAGGAGGCAGTCGTCTTCGCTCAGCACGCCCTGAGCTATTTTCAGATGGCGTTTGAATGTCGTGCCCGGTGCATCCTGATGTTTCATCACCGCAGCAAAGGTGAAAGTCGACACGAAAGGAATACTGAGCGAGTAGGCCATGGTCTCGTCGTGTTCCTCGAACGAATATTCGCAGACATGTAGTCCGAGCCGACTGTATAAGTCACGGAAAAAGATACGCCCCATATAGTCGCCTTCGTTGATGACGATGGCGTTCTCGTGGTTCAGGCTCCCCAGATTGGCAAACGTGGGACCGAACATCGGGTGTGTGCTGACATAACGCATGCCTGCGCCTTCATAAAACTCCTTGAATCCCGTTTTGACGGACGAGATATCGCTCAGGATACAGTCTTGAGGCAGGTGGGGAATCACTTGCCGGAAGACATCCAGTGTATATTTCAGCGTCACGGCATTGATGACCAGTTCGGGGCGGAATGCGTCTATTTCGTCCATCGAGGTGAAGCGTTGCGTATTGTACATGAACCGCAGCCGTTTGGCGTCGATGTCATATACTGCCGTTTCATGGTCGAAACTCAGCAAGTCCACGAAGAATGAGCCCATTTTTCCGGCTCCTAAGATGAGTATTCTCATGATGTTTGTTCTTTCTGTCCGTGCTTACTTATTAATGATGTCCATTTGTTGACGCACGCTTTCCTCGTGGATGGCTTCATAGATTTTTTTCACGAACTCGGCATCCATGCCGCACAACACTCCTTGCGCTCCTCGTTTGTCGAGAATCTCGGAGTAGCGTCCGGTTTGCACGACAGCCATGTCATGCTCCTTTTTGTAAGTCGCGATTTCACGGCTCACACGCATCCTGCGGGTCAGCAGGTTCATCAGCTCGTTGTCCAGTTCGTCTATCTGTTTGCGCAGGGCCGACAGGCTTTCTGTCATTTCCACGTTCTCGCGTACCACCAGACGATCGAGTATGAAGTCGAGCACATCGGGCATGACTTGTTGTTTGGCGTCGCTCCATGCACAATCCGGGTTACAGTGGCTCTCTACTATCAATCCGCTGAATCCCATGTCCATGGCCTGTTGGCAGAGCGGGGCAATCAGGTCGCGGCGTCCGCCGATGTGACTCGGGTCGCAGATGACGGGCAAGTTGGGGAAACGGCGGTGCAGTTCGATGGGGATGTGCCACATGGGAGCGTTTCGGTAGATTTTCTGGTCGATGCTGGAGAATCCGCGGTGGATGGCTCCCAGACGTGTGATGCCCGCTCCGTTGATGCGCTCCAAAGCACCGATCCAGAGTTCGATGTCGGGATTCACCGGGTTTTTGACCAGAACCGGGATGTCCACACCTTTCAGAGAGTCGGCCAGTTCCTGCATGGCGAAAGGATTGGCCGTAGTGCGTGCTCCGACCCAAAGCAAATCCACTCCGGCTTTGAGAGACGCTTCCACATGCTTAGGCATAGCCACTTCGGTGGATACCAGCATGCCGGTTTCTTCCTTGACGCGTTGCAGCCAGGGTAATGCGGCCTCGCCCATACCTTCGAATCCTCCCGGCTTGGTACGCGGTTTCCACACACCGGCACGGAATATCTTGAATCCTTTTTCGGCCAGTTGCCGGGCGGTGGTCATGACTTGTTCCTCGGTTTCGGCACTACAGGGGCCGGCGATGACGAGTGGTCGCTTGTTTTCGTTTATTCCCGGAAGGTTCAGGGAAGTTAATCGTAAATCGTCCATATCGTTATGTTTTTAATTCTATGCTTGTTGGTGTTTAAAATACTTTTCGGATGCGTTCCAGTGCTTCGGCTATTTTCTCTTTTTTGGCGCAAAGCGAAATCCGGATATATCGGCTGCCGTTACTGCCGAAGATGAATCCCGGCGTAATGAAGACCCGTGCTTCGTGCAGAATCTTCTCCGTAAGTTGTTCCACGTTGTCGCAACTTTCCGGGATGCGTCCCCAAAGGAACATGCCCACTTGCGTCGGGTCGAAAGTGCAGCCCAGCGTGTGCATGATTTCTTCGGCCAGTGCCCGTCGTTCGGCGTACACATGTATGTTGGCCTCTTCGTGCCATTGGGCGTCGTTCCGGTAAGCGGCGGCGGCGGCGAGCTGCATCGGGCGGAAGGTTCCCGAGTCGATATTGCTTTTCACTTTGAGAATCCATTTCACGAATTCCGCGTTCGTGGCCAACATGCCCACACGCCAACCCGGCATGTTGTGGCTCTTGCTCATAGAGTTGAACTCGATGCAACAGCGTTTGGCACCGGGGACTTGCAGGATGCTGAGCCGTTCGTGGTTCAGGATGAAGCTGTATGGGTTGTCGTTCACAATGACAAGGTTGTGGCGCAAGGCGAAATCTACCAATTTTTCGTACGTCTCGCGCCGGGCGTTGGCACCCGTCGGCATGTTGGGATAGTTGGTCCACATGATTTTCACGCCCGTCAGGTCCATTTCTTCCAAGGCTTTGAAGTCAGGTTGCCAGCCGTTTTCGGGCAGCAAGTCATAATAGGTGATTCGTTGGCCGAGGATTTTGCTGAGTGACGTATAAGTAGGGTATCCCGGATTGGGCACCAGTACGCGGTCGCCCGGATTGGCCAAGGCCAGCGTGACGTGGAGGATGCCTTCCTTGGAGCCGATAAGCGGCTGTATTTCGCAGGCCGGATCCAAGTCCACGTCGTACCACCGTTTATAGAAATCGGCCATCGCCCGGCGCAGTTCGGGAATACCCGTCGTGGGTTGGTAGCCGTGTGCGTCGGCATGCCGTGCTTCTTCGCACAGCGTTTCTATGGTTTGAGGTGAGGGCGGCATGTCCGGGCTTCCGATAGCCAGGCTAATGATGTCCTGGCCTTCGGCGTTCATGCGTGCCACCTCTTTGAGTTTTACTGAAAAATAGTATTCTTGTACGGAACTCAGCCTTTCGGCCGGCTGTATGCGGAAATTATATAGTTTGTCTTCCATCTTGATATTCTCCTAATATTTTGAGTTCTTTGGTCAGTGGGGTAATGGCATCGATGCTTTGTGAATAGCGGGTATAATCATCGAAGCCCAAGTCTACGTAAAACATATATTGCCACTCTTTTCCCACGAGAGGGAGGGATTGTATTTTGGTCAGGTTCAATTTATAGAAAGAGAGAATGGACAACACCTGCGAGAGCGAGCCTTCTTCGTGGGGAAGGGTGAATACCAGACTGGCTTTGTTGGTCTGACGGATATCGCGCAGCAGGTTGGCGCGTTGCGGCTGGCTGAATACCAGAAAACGGGTGAAATTGTGTTTGTTGGTTTCGATGCCTTCCTGCAGTACCTTCATTCCGTAGCGTTCGGCAGCGGCACGGGAACAGATGGCGGCGTGCCCTTTCAGGTTTTCCCGTTTGATGATTTCGGCACTCAAAGCCGTATCTTCGGCTTCTACCACTTTGATACGCGGGTGTTGGTTCAGGAACTCCCGGCATTGCATCAGGGCAATCGGGTGAGAGTTCACCTCGGTAATGTCATTCCAGTCCTCTTCGGGCAGGCAAACGAAGCTATGCGAAATGCGTAATTTGTATTCGCCGATAATTTGTGTGCCGCTTTGGCGCAACAATTCGTTGTTGTGCAGCAGGCTTCCTGCAATCGTGTTTTCAATGGCCAGCATCCCGATGGTCTGACTATCTTTCCGGATGGCAGCAAACACATCTTCAAAGTTGGCGCAACAGATTAATTCTATCTCTTCTCCTTCGAAGTACTTGTGTGCGGCTATATCGTGATACGAGCCCAGTGTTCCTTGAATTGCTATTCTTTTCATTCCTATTGAGTATATGGTATAAAAAAATCCCGCGTCCATGTCGGAGCGGGATTCATATGATTGATTTCTTCATTCAGTCCTTAAGCAT
>ERZ772863.2366-NODE-2366-length-13011-cov-6.095709_pt1 | contig 13011 bp, 9 predicted proteins | sample MGYA00512134_ERZ772863 | MGnify/ENA primary metagenome ERZ772863 (study PRJEB29015, sample SAMEA2737659) | human gut metagenome | biome: human gut; feature: human-associated habitat; material: faeces | place: China | collected 2012 ...
CGCATCCGCCGTGCCCGGCCCGTGGAGCCGCCCGCCCCGGCGGACGAAGCACCTCTGCCCGACGCCCCGCAGGGCCGTGCCCCCGCACCGTCGGTGCTGGACGATGACATCCCCGACTTCTCCGCGGATCTTGACCCCGCCGCCATCGCCGCCGCGCAGGCTGCCGATGACGCCGCCGAGGCCGCGGGCAAGAGCGCCAGCGTTGAGGACTTTACCCGCGCTGCGACCCAGCTGTTTGACGCCAGCGCCGTTGAGGAGGCCGCCGCAGAAAAGGCCACGCGGAAAACTGACAAAAAGCGCCGCCGCAAGGCCGAAAAGCCCGAGAGCGGGCCGGTGCAGCCCAGCATCAAGAACCGCAGCCTTGAGATCATTGAAAAGAGCGAGCGCCGCCGCAGACGCACCGTTATTCTGGGGCTTGTCATGCTGACGCTGGTGCTTGTGCTGGGCGGCGGGGCGCTGTGGCTGTTCCTGCGCTGCGATCTGGGCGCACGCCCCGCGGCCAAAAGCTACGGCACGGCGCTCTACGATACGACCGCCGAGAGCTACCTGGGCAAGGCGCTGGAGCGCCGCCCCGGCGTCGTCGGCTATCTGGGCTGGCCCGGGCTGAACGGCGCGCTGGTTTACGCCGCCGACACGCCCGACCCGGAAACGCCCGAGAGCGGCGAGGCACCGTCCATCGTCCGCTTTGCCACGCCCAGCGCACTGGACGCCGCCACCCCCGGCAACACCGTGGTGGAATGCACGGGCAGCGACTACAAGGCGCTGGCCGACGAGGATACGCTCAAGCAGAACAGCGGCTTCACGCTGTACACGGCGGGCAATGTCTACCGCTTCAAGGCCATCGCGGTCTACTATTTTGACCCGTCCGAGCAGGGCGCGGGCGCATTTGACCTGTACGGCAGCACCGACCTGTCGAGCTATTACGACTACCTGACCTTCGTCGCGGGCATTCAGGCCCGCAGCCTGTTTGACACCGGCGTTGACGTGGGTGACGACTCCCGCTTCCTGACCGTGACGACCCACAGTGACGAGAGCGGCGTGCTGCTCTGCATCACGGGGCGGCTGATCCGCGAGGGAGAGGCAGAGCTTTTAAACACCTCGGCCATCGCGGCAGCGGAGGAGCCGCTGCTGACGGCGGCCCAGTATGAGCGCAAGGGCCAGCCGATGCCGACGGTCAGCACGCTGGTGCAGGCCAGTGTGGACCGCTACGCCCAGCAGAGTACCGCCGCCCAGGCCGCCCGCAAGAACGGCGGCACGGGCAGCGACACCGCCGCGGACACGGCGGACCTGGCCCAGCGCGCGGACGACCTGCAGGCCATCACGGACAGCCTGCTGGCCAGCACCGACAAGCTGCTGGCGGGCCTGACCGACGTGGCCGGCTCGACCTCCGCCGCGGAGGCCGACCTGAACAAGGGTGCCGAGGGCAGTCTGCCCGAGCAGACCGTGACGGTGGATCAGATCAAGACCAGCGCCACGCCGGAACCGACGGCCACGTCTGCGCCCACCGAGCCTCCGGCGGATTCCGCCGCCGGTGAGACGACGACCGAGCCGACAGCCGCCCCCACCGAGGCTCCTCAGCCCGACAACAGCGGCACAGGGGAGACCATCAACGTGACGATGAACGGCACGGCCCAGACGATGGATCTGGTGCAGTGCCTGGCCATGGTGGCCCAGAACGAGCTGGGCCCCAACGCACCCGCCGAAGCCTACAAGGCTCAGTGCGTGGCGACCCACTGCTGGATCATCAGCCAGTCGGGCTACCCGTCGGTACTGGGTGCCGAGCCGGGCGCTGCCGCGCTGGCCGCCGCGCAGGAGGTCGCCCATGTGCTGGTTACCTACAACGGGCAGGTCTGCTTCACGCCGTACTTTGCGTCGGCCAGCACCGGCACGGCCTCCGCTGCCGAGGTCTGGGGCAATGACCGCGCCTGGCTGCAGGCCGTGGACAGCCCGTATGACCAGAGCGTGTCCAGCCACTGGAACACGAACGGCAATTCCAGCGGCACGGCCCGCTTCTCCCGCCAGACGCTGCAGGACCGCATCCGCGATGTGATGGACATTGACCTGTCCGGCGTGGACCCCAACAGCTGGTTCACGATCCAGTCCGCCAACCAGTACGGCTGGGTCGCCAAGATCCAGGTCGGCCCGGACGCGGGCGTTGGCACCGTCAGCGGGCGCTGGTTCCGCGAGAATCTGCTGGCCCGCCAGAGCGTTGACGGGCGCAGCCTGCGCAGCCAGTGCTTCACGGTCAGCTACAACGCCGATCTGGACTGCTTTATCTTTGATGTCTACGGCTACGGCCACGGCTGCGGCATGAGCCAGTGGGGTGCCATCGGCTACGCCCGCAACGGCTGGGGCTATCAGGATATTCTGACGCATTATTTCGTTGGGACGACGATCACGACGTATTGAGACATAAGAAAAGAGCGTGTGCACAGAAAAGCACACGCTCTTTTTTTGCCGCACGGTAGGGGCCGGCGTCCCCGACGACCCGCTGCCCGCTTATCACAGCGCCAAACTTACCCCATCCAGCACCGCCTTTACCAGCACATCCCCGTCATAGGTCAGCTCTAAATGGAAAAACGGTGCGTCCTCCGCCAGCAGCTTGAAAAATATCTTGTCCCCCTGCCAGATCGGAAGATCCTGCACGGCGGCCTTGTCCACCCACTCTAAGCACCCCTCGTCGCAGTCGGTCATCACGCCGGAAAAATCCGTGCAGGTGTACAGGTGCATCCGCTCGGCGGGCCATGGGTCACAGAAAAAATCCACGATGCCGCGGTAAACCGGCGCGTGCATCGTCAAGCCGGTCTCCTCGCGCACCTCGCGCATGGCGCAGGCCGGCGCGTCCTCACCCGGTTCAAACTTGCCGCCGACGCCGACCCACTTGTCGTGGTTGACGTCGTTTTTCTTTTTGACGCGGTGCAGCATCAGGTACGCACCGTCCTTTTCGAGATAGCAAAGCGTTGTCTGCAATAGTTCCATAACCAAACTCCTTACATAATTATAGGCATCCCCGCAGATACTACCAGAAAAAACCAGGGGGGATTTTGTATGAGAGAAACCGGAATCGTGCGCCGTATCGACGAATTGGGCCGGGTGGTCATCCCGAAGGAGATTCGGAAGACGCAGCGCATCCGCACCGGAGATTCACTCGAAATTTACACGGACGGCAACGGCGGGGTCATATTTAAAAAGTATTCGCCGCTGGCCGAGCTTGGCGAGCCTGCCGCCGTCTATGCGGACGTGCTGGCCCGGCGGCTGCGCTGTGCCGTGGCCGTCTGTGACCGGGAGCATATCGTCGCCGCCGCCGGAGCGGGCAAGGGCGAGCTGCTCGGCGCACAGCTCCCGCCCGAGATCGAGCCGCTGCTGACCCGGCGCAAGCTCTACACGGCCCCGGCGTCCGCCGCGGAGCGGGAGCCGCTGGGCAGCCGGTACCTGCTGTGCGCCGCGCCGATCCTGGTACACGGTGACATCGAAGGCGGCGTGCTGCTGCACGGCACCCTGCGCGAGGCCGCGCCCAACGCCGAGACCGTCCGCGCCGCCGCCACCGCCGCAGAGTTTCTGGCGCGGTGGATGGAGGAGTGAAAAGCATAGCAGCGTAGAAGCCGGGCATGCCCGGCCCCTACATATATAATAATAGGGAAACTGCCCAATCCGATTGTGACGAAACTGTTAAACTTACAAAAAATTCGGAAAAACCCTTGACAGTTTGCAAAACGGGGATATAATAAACTTAGCACTCGGAGATAAAGAGTGCTAAACAAACCAACAAAAGCAAACCAAAGGAGATGAGCAGCATGGCCATGGATGCGCGCAAGCAGCGTATACTGGAAGCTATTGTTGCCCTGTATGCCAACGACGGTGAGCCTGTCGGCTCGGGTCTTTTGGCAAACTACTTTGACATGGCACTGTCCAGCGCGACGCTGCGCAATGAGATGGCTGCCCTGACCAAGCTGGGTCTGCTGGAACAGCCCCACACCAGCGCGGGCCGCGTGCCCAGCGCTCAGGGTTACCGCTACTACCTCGATCATCTGATCGACGCGCCAAAGTCCGGCACCCTGCCGGAGAAGGACCGCCGCCGCATTGACGATTTGTTCGCCGCCATGGATGCCGAGCCGGAAAAGCTCGTGCCCGCCGCGACCCGCTGCCTGGCCGATATGACAGGCTGCGCGGCTGCCGCTACCACACCGCAGGCGCCGGATCTCTGCATTGCCCATTTTGAGGTCGTGCAGGTGGGCCGCTACAGCGCCGCAGTGCTGGCCGTGACCAGCGCAGGCGGCGTGCGGACCCGCGTGGCCCGCGTTGACACCGGTCTGACCCGGGACGATGCCGCCAACCTGGCACAGCTGCTCAACCGCGGGCTGACTTTCGTCGCCCCGCAGGATTTAAGCCCGATGCTCATGGCCAGCATGGTGCTGGCCGCAGGGCAGCGGCTGGCCCCCGTCATCATGGCGGCACAGGCGCTCGTCACCACCGGCCCGCAGGCCTGTCTGGAGGGCGCGCAGTATCTGGCAAAGATGGCGGACGTCCGCCAGAACCTCGGCACGCTGTTGGAGATCTTCTCCGACAATGAGGCCGCGACGGAGCTCATCCGCCCCGAAGGCAACAAGATCACCGCAACGCTTGGCTGCGACCTTGACCCTGCGATGCCGGGTGCCTGCATCGTCAGCAAGCGGTATTTAGCCGGCGGCGGGCTGACAGGCTCCGTCGCACTGATCGGCTCCACCCGCATGGAGTACGAGAGGCTGCTGCCGATCCTGGACTACTTTGCCGCCAGAATGGGGCAGAGCATGGCCGGGCAGGGCCAATAAACGAAGAAGGAGAGACCCGCAATGAGCCAAGAAGAAAAGAAACAGACCGCCCCGGAGACGGAAGCGGCTGCTGAAAAGCCCGAGACCCCCGCACAGGAGGCCCCTGAAAAAGAGGCCCCTCAGGCCGAGGAAAAGCACGAGGGCAAGCACGACTGCAAGCATCACCACCACGAGACCGCGGCCCTGCAGGCCAAGCTGGAGGCGGAGGAAAAGAAAAACGCCGACCTCAAGAACCAGCTGCTCCGCACCGCTGCCGAGTATGACAACTACCGCAAGCGCTCCCAGCGCGAGGCTGACCAGAAGTTCAACGACGGTGTGTCCCACGCCGTGACCCAGATCCTGGGCATCCTGGACACGCTGGACATGGCCGCCAACGCCGCCTGCGCGGACGAGAACTACAAGAAGGGCGTCACGATGACGCTGGACAAGGCCGCCAAGGCTCTGGAAACGCTGCACATCACCGAGATCGAGGCGTTGAACCAGCCGTTTGACCCCAACTTCATGAACGCCGTCCAGCAGGTCCCCGCCGCCGAAGGGCAGGAGAGCGGCAGCGTCGTGCAGGTTTTCCAGAAGGGCTACAAGATCGGTGACAAGATCATCCGCCACGCGATGGTCGTCGTCGCAGAATAACGTCGGACCGAATCAAACGATTCGTTTCCATATAAATTGACATTCACTGCATTCAAAGCAAATTTGAAGGGAGTTTTATTTATGAGCAAGATCATCGGTATTGACTTGGGTACTACCAACAGCTGCGTCGCCGTTATGGAAGGCGGCGAGCCCGTCGTCATCGCGAACGCCGAAGGCGCCCGCACCACCCCGTCTGTCGTCGGCTTCACCAAGACCGGCGAGCGTCTGGTCGGCCAGGTCGCAAAGCGCCAGGCCATCACCAACCCCGAGAACACGATTTCTTCCATCAAGCGTAAGATGGGCACGGCTGAAAAGGTCCATGCCGGCGGCAAGGACTACACCCCCGAGGAGATCAGCGCTATGATCCTCTCCAAGCTGAAGGCTGACGCCGAGGCTTATCTGGGCGAGCCTGTCACCGAGGCCGTCATCACCGTCCCCGCCTACTTCAACGACAGCCAGCGTCAGGCCACCAAGAACGCCGGTACCATCGCCGGTCTGAACGTCAAGCGTATCATCAACGAGCCTACGGCTGCTTCTCTGGCTTACGGCATCGATAAGGAAGCCGACCAGAAGATCATGGTCTACGACCTCGGCGGCGGTACGTTTGATGTCTCCATCATCGAGATGGGCGACGGCGTTACCGAAGTTCTGGCTACCAATGGTGATACCCACCTGGGCGGCGATGACTTCGACCAGCGCATCATCGACTGGATGGCCGAGGACTTCCAGCGCGAGAACAACATCGACCTGCGCAAGGACAAGATGGCTGCCCAGCGCCTGAAGGAGGCTGCCGAGAAGGCCAAGATCGAGCTGTCCAGCGCGACCACGACCAACATCAACCTGCCCTTCATCACCGCGGACGCCAACGGCCCCAAGCATTTGGATATGACGCTGACCCGCGCTAAGTTCAATGAGCTGACCGCTGATCTGGTCGAGCGCACCATGACCCCCGTCCGCAAGGCTCTGGCCGATGCCGGCCTGAAGGCTTCCGACCTGGCTAAGGTCCTGATGGTCGGCGGCTCCACCCGTATCCCCGCCGTCTACGACGCTGTCAAGAAGGAACTGGGCTGCGAGCCGTTCAAGGGCATCAACCCCGATGAGTGCGTTGCTGTCGGCGCTGCCATCCAGGGCGGCGTTCTGCAGGGCGACGTCAAGGGTCTGCTGCTGCTCGACGTTACCCCGCTGAGCCTGGGCATTGAGACTCTGGGCGGCGTCTGCACCAAGATCATTGACCGCAACACCACCATCCCCACCAAGAAGAGCCAGATCTTCTCCACTGCGGCTGATAACCAACCCAGCGTTGAGGTCAACGTCCTGCAGGGCGAGCGTGAGTTTGCCCGCGACAACAAGAGCCTCGGAACCTTCCATCTGGACGGCATCGCTCCGGCTCCCCGCGGCGTGCCGCAGATCGAAGTCACCTTCGATATTGATGCCAACGGTATCGTTCACGTCAGCGCGAAGGACCTGGGCACCGGCAAGGAGCAGAGCATCACGATCACTGCTTCCACCAACATGAGCAAGGACGACATCGACAAGGCTGTCAAGGACGCCGAGCAGTATGCCGCCGAGGATAAGAAGCGCCGCGAGGAAGTCGATGTGCGCAACAACGCCGACCAGATGGTGTTCCAGACCGAGAAGGCACTGGGCGAGTTCGGCGACAAGGTTTCCGCCGAGGAAAAGAGCGAGGTCGAGACCAAGCTGTCTGCCCTGAAGGAAGCCCTGAAGTCCGGCAGCGTTGATGACATCAAGGCAAAGCAGGATGACCTGCAGAAGGCTTTCTACGCCATCAGCGAGAAGGTCTATCAGCAGGCCGCCCAGGCACAGGGCCAGCAGCCCGGTGCACAGCCCGGCCCCGATGCCGGTGCGCAGCCGAAGGACGACGGCGCCGTTGACGCCGACTTCCACGAGGTCTAAGCTGTAACAAACCCATAATAAGGCCGCCGCTGGGCAAACCCGGCGGCGGCCCTTGGGGGTTATAGAGAAAGTTAAAATAAAGCCTTCCCCCCGCGGGGGAAGGTGGCCGTGCGAAGCAAGGCCGGATGAGGGCCAAGCTGCCGGGATTGCCTGTTTGCGGGCAATATCCGGCAGGTCTCACCTCATCAGTCCGCTCCGCGGACAGCTTCCCCGCAAGGGAAAGCCTTTTCACAACCCATAAATAGAGGGGATAGATTCTATGGCAGAAAAACGTGATTACTACGAGGTGCTGGGGATCGGCAAAAACGCCACCGATGCCGAGATCAAAAGCGCCTACCGCAAGCTGGCCAAAAAGTACCACCCCGACCTGAACCCCGGCGACAAGGACGCCGAGGAAAAGTTCAAGGAGGTCAATGAGGCCAACGATGTTCTTTCCGACCCGGCCAAGCGCAAGCGCTATGACCAGTTCGGATTCGCTGGGGTCGATCCCAACTATGGGGCCGGCCAGCCCGGCGGCGGCTACGGTGGCGGCTTTGGCGGCTTCGGCGGCACCGGCGGCGTCGATCTGGGCGACATCTTCGGCGATATTTTCGGCGGCGGCTTTGGCGGCTTCGGCGGCTCGACCCGCTCCAACCCCAATGCGCCGCGCAAGGGCCATGACATTCAGGCCAATGTGATCCTGACCTTTGAGGAGGCCGCCCACGGCTGCGCCAAAAAGGTCACGCTGAACCGTCAGCAGACCTGCCCGGACTGCGGCGGCAACGGCTGTGCGCCCGGCTCCAGCCCCGAGACCTGTACCGAGTGCGGTGGCCGCGGCTATGTCGTGACCCAGCAGCGCACGCCGTTTGGTGTGATGCAGAGCCAGCAGCCCTGCCCGCACTGCGGCGGACGCGGCACCATCATCAAGAGCCCCTGCAAGACCTGCCGCGGCACCGGCAAGACCAGTGCCCGCAAGACGCTGGAGGTCAAGATCCCCGCGGGTATCGACGACGACCAGAACATTGCGCTGCGCGGCCAGGGCGACGCCGGTACGAACGGCGGCCCCGCGGGCGACGTGATCGTCCATGTGACGGTCAAGCCCGACGCCGTGTTTGAGCGCGACGGCTACGATGTGTACGTCCGCGTGCCCATTACCTACTCCCAGGCTGTGCTGGGCGCTGAAATTGAGGTCCCCACCGTGGACGGCAAGGTCGTCCAGAAGATTCCCGAGGGTACCCAGAGCGGCACGAAGTTCCGCCTGCGCGGCCAGGGCATCCAGTACCTGAACGGGCGCGGACGCGGTGACCAGTACGTCATTGTGGACGTGGAGATCCCCAAGAAGCTGAACCGCACCCAACGCGAAGCCCTGAAGGCCTTTGAGGACAGCCTGAAGGACGAGAACTACGAGAAGCGCAAGAGCTTCTTCAAGAACCTGAAGGATCGGTTCATGTCCTAAAGTTTTAAACAAAATCTCCCGGCAGTGTTGAAAGCACACTGCCGGGAGATTTTCTGTTTTACTCTGACGCAAACCGCCACGGCGGCATGAGGGCATGCCGCCCTACAGTCTGTGCGCTTTGCGGCGGCGAAAACGATGCGGGCATCGGCCCCTACGGTTACCATGGCGTTCCCTGTAGGGCGGGGTGCCCTCACCCCGCCGCCAGGCAGACATCCACCTTGCGGGTCACCCGTAGGGGTCGGCGTCCCCGACGACCCGTGCCCGCTTCCGGCCGGTAAAAACCGCCTGGGCAATGACACTCACCCCACAAACTCCATCTCGGTATACTCGGTACTGCCGCTCAAAAAGGCGTCGGCGGGGATGGTGGCGTAATTGGCAGCATAATTATGCGCGGGGTCGCCCCCGAGGGTCAGCACAACGCGGCCGTCGTCCAAAAGATATTCCATAATAAGGGCCACGTCAACGCCCGCGGGGGCGGCGTTGTGTCCGATTTCATTGCCCTGTAAGTCGTAGAACGTGTAAGTGCGGGGAGTGTCGTCGTTCGGAACCATAAACCACCGCAGCGCTTCGTTTTGGTGCATCGGGCGAATAAACTTTTGCGCCGTCATAATGCCCAAATCTTCCTGCGTGCCGTCACTGTGGATGCAAAGGACGGAGGAGCCGGTCCAGTAAGACGGTGTCATGTGGTCGGCGATAAAATAGAAATCGCTTCCGTTTTTGCCCGCGTAGGTGTAGGTGATATAGCCGTCCCCCTCGGGTGTGCCGTCGCAGGGATACTCAAAAATCTTTTGGATAGGCCTCCCCGTGGCAGGGTCCGTCAGGTCGAACTCATAGGTAGAATTTTGCAGGATGGCACTGCGCATTTCGGAATCGGACGGGAGTGGGATAGGATAGTCCGAAACGATGCGGCTTGTGACAATGCCGCCGTCGGCCACGCCGAGTACATCGTAGGTTTCGATGGGAATGTCCCATTTCTCGCTTGCCCCGGTTTTCAGGTCAAGACGCATCCCTCGGGTGAGCGCGGCTGGCGCTTGGCTGTAAGACATACAGTAGACATAGCGGTCATCGTACAGCTTGGCACCCCATGTGTTGGGGCCAAGCGGAATTTCCCAAACCTCGCCGCCATCCAACGGCACGGCAAGTAGCTTAGTGTCGATGTCATCGCGGTACATGACGACGTACAGCGTGTTGTTTGCCAGAAATTGGCATAACGGACTATACGTGTTATCGTTGTATTCGTAGAGCGCGGTTGTCTGTCTGGCGTCAGGGTCTGTTTTGTAAATGACGGTTCCAGTAAAGTTGCCCTCATCGTCAAGGGCGGGACGGGTCTGACAAATCACATTGCCGAATTTGTTCTGCCCAGTTTCGGCAAGGGCGTGCAGCTCCCCCACCGGTTCAGGTGCCGCCGTCGGTTCCGGTGTGGCGGCGGCAGTCTCCGCGGGCGCGGCTGTGGTTGCGGAATTCGCCGCCGACGCACAGGCGGACAGCGCCAGCGCCGCGGTGAGGATGAGGGGAATGCGCTTATTCGTTTTCATGGGTACACGTCCTTTCCGGTGATTGAAAAACTCTGCGGCAGCGGGCACGGCCCACCGTGCCGTTCCCTGTAGGGTGGGCCCGTTCACTCCGCAAACGTCATCTCGCGGTATGCCGACCCGCCGTTCAGAAATTCGTCCGCGTCCATCACGGCGTAGCGGCTCCTGTTGTCATGCTCCTCGTCATACCCGATGACCAACAGCAAGCGCCCGTCGTCCAGCATCGAAACAGGATAGTAGACCTGCATACCGTCGGGTGGGGTCACATGCGCAAGCACTGCGCCCTGTAGGTCATATACCGTGACGGTGCCCTGACTGCCGTCCCTGGAAAAAAGCCAGCGGAGCTCTCCGTTCTGGCGCAAGGCCTGGACAAAAAGATCGGACGAGATTCCCAAGTCCTCCTGTATGCTGTCACTGCGCACGCGAAAAACATTTGTTACAGAGCGTTCTTCCGACGACATGGCATGCTCGAAGCGGAAATAGAAATCATTCCCGGCCTTCCCCAGGTAGGCATAGGCGGCAAAGACAGCACCCTCCGCCGTGCCCTTATACGGAAATTCTGTGATTTTCCGGGCGGGCTTGCCGGTGGCAATATCTGTCAGGTCATACTCGCGCAGGGAGTTCTGCAAAAGCGCGTCGGAAATTTCTCCGTCCCTCGGAAATGGGACGGGATAATCCGAAACGATGCGCTCTGTCACGGCAAAATCCCCGGCGGCGTTCGCCACAGAGATTGTTTCGACGGGCAAGTTCCAGGGCGCTGTCTCGCCGGTCTGCAAGTCAAGGCGGAACCCGCTTGCGGTATCATAGGGGGCATGACCGTCCATGCAATAAAAATAACGGTCGCTGTATAAGACAACGGTCGAGGCGTATGGGTCAAAGGGAATCTCGTGAGTTTTGGTACCATCCGGCGACAGGGCAATGATTTTGTTGTCGCGGTCTCTGTTGTAGGTGAGCAGGTACACCGCGTCGCTCGTCACATAGGGGTCGGCAAGGCACCAATCGTCGCAGTGATAGATCAGCGTTGTCTGCCCGGCGTTCAGGTCATTTTTGTAGACGTTCGTTCCGGCAAAGTTCCACTCGTCATCAAGGGTAGGCAGGTCTTCATAGACTACGCTCTGCGAATAGCTGTAGTTCAGCCCGTAGAGCGTGTCTGTTTCAACAGCTTCGGTGCTGGGCTCGATTGCCGATTCGGCGGTGCTTTCCGGCGTCTCCGCCGCCGCGGCTGTGGTTGCGGAATTCGCCGCCGACGCACAGGCGGACAGCGCCAGCGCCGCGGTGAGGATGAGGGGAATGCGCTTATTCGTTTTCATGGGTACACGTCCTTTCCGGTGATTGAAAAACTCTGCGGCAGCGGGCACGGCCCACCGTGCCGTTCCCTGTAGGGTGGGCCCGTTCACTCCGCAAACGTCATCTCGCGGTATGCCGACCCGCCGTTCAGAAATTCGTCGGCGTCCATCACGGCGTACCGGGCCGCGCTGTCGTGCTCCCAGTCGTAGCCGACGACCATCAGCAGGCGTCCGTCGTCCAGCATACAAAGCGGGAAGAAGGCCTCCAGCCCGGCAGGCCGCTCGTTGCGGCCAATCTCATGGCCTTGCGTGTCGTAAATCAGATAGATGCCGTCGGTGCCGCGGGTCAGAAGCCAGCGCACCTCATCGCCCTGCAAAACCGCAGAGTAATCTATGTAATCCGGCGTTTTGGTAATGCCAAGGTCGGTCCGGGTGCCGTCCGTGCCGATGCGCAGCACGGACTGGGAAACAAAAGCGTACTCATCGTCGCACTGGTCTGCGCGGAAATAGAAGTCACTGCCGCACTTGCCAAGGTAGGTGTAGATTGTAAGGCTCCCCGGCTGCGGTATGTCATAGGGGAGGGTAAAGCAGGTCTGCCGCACCGCGCCCGTCGCGGGGTCGGCCAGGGTGTATTCCAGCGTGGTGTTCTGCAAAAGCGCCTGGGACATCTCGTCGTCGTCCGGGTAGGGCACCGGATAATCCGAGACAACGCGGCAGAGCAGCAGCGCGTCCCCGACGACATCGGGAATGTACATTGTCTCCACCGGGATATTCCACGGCGCGGTCTCCCCGTTTTCCAAGTTAAACCGCATACCGTCGGTACGGCAGAACGGCGCGGCGCTGACGCTCCGGCAGTAGAGGTAGTGACCTGCGTAAAAAACAGGCATCCAGTCGTCGTAGGAGAACGGCAGCACGCGCGCCTCACCGCCCGTCGTCGGCAGGGCCAGCATACCGCCGTCGTAGCAGATGAAATACAGCGTGTCGTCTATGATCAGCGGCGCGGACGCAAGCTGGGAGTCCGTGCGGTACATCTCATAGGTCTGCCCGGTGGTAAGGTCGGTTTTGTAGACGGTGCTGTGATCAAAGCTGCCGAGACTGTCCTCGCTGCTTGAAAAATGGGTGACCGCCGCGTAGACGCAGTTGCCGCTGACTGCGCAGGCGCTATAGGCCGAGAGGGGGTGCGGCTCGCCCGGCAGTGCTGCTTCTGTGCTGTCCTCCGCCGCGGCGCTCTCCGCCGTACTCTCCGCCGGTGCGGCCTCCGAAGCCGCCGCGGTATCGCCCGCAGACGCGCATCCGGCCAGCGCCAGCATGGCTGCCGCCAATAATAAAGCTACTTTTTTCATCCTCAAAGCTCCTCGTATTATAAAGTAGTAGTTATTAGAGTCCCTCTCCAAGGACAAAATGCT
>ERZ772863.2396-NODE-2396-length-12882-cov-2.695486_pt1 | contig 12882 bp, 8 predicted proteins | sample MGYA00512134_ERZ772863 | MGnify/ENA primary metagenome ERZ772863 (study PRJEB29015, sample SAMEA2737659) | human gut metagenome | biome: human gut; feature: human-associated habitat; material: faeces | place: China | collected 2012 ...
ATGCATTCCGCAGCACGAAGCCCCCCTATCCACAGCTCCGAAGGAGCAGGATAAGGGGGCTTCAAGTGCGAGGACGCATTCAGAGGGAAACCCATCGGGTCCCGGTGAGAGCCACAGGGCTATCGATTACCCCGTGTTCTGCAATCCTGCCGAGACGCCGGTCACAGTCGAAAGAATCAGGCTCATGTACTCGGCCTTCTTCTCCTCGGCCATCTCGTCCTGATTCATGCGCACCTCGCGAAGGGCGCGGACCTGGGCGATGGACAGAGCGTCGACGTAGGGGTTACGCACGCGAACGGCGCAGCCGAGCACGCGACGACGCTGCAGCGGCCACTCATCACCGACGATGGCAAGGACCCACTTACGGGTGAGCTGCATCTCGGTAAAGACCTTCTTGGACAGATCATCGCGGTCGCCCAGATGCAGATACATCTTGGCGATGCGCTGATCGGTCTTAGCAATCGACATCTCGATGTTGTCGATAAAGGTGCGGAAGAACGGCCACTCCTGGTAGGCAGCCTTGAGCTGGTCAAGATCGCCAAGCTGCTCGCAGGCGGTGCCCAGACCGTACCAAGCGGCCAGGTTAATGCGCGCCTGGCTCCAGCTGAAGATCCACGGGATGGTACGCAGGTCATCGAGCGACTTGGCGCCCAGACCGCGCTTGGCGGGACGCGAGCCGATCGGCAGCAGACCGACCTCGGTCAGCGGCGTCACGGTCGAGAACCACGGTGTAAAGTCCTCGGTGTTCAGCAGGTCCAGATAGCGTTCGTGGCTTGCAGTGTTGAGCTTCTCGGCCATATCCCAGAACTTCTGCGTGGTCTCGGTGTTGGTCTTCTCGACACTCGGGGCCGACTGCAAAAGCGTTGCGGCGGCAACGGACTCAACATGGCGCTGAGCCAGCGTGCGGTTGCTGTAACGGGCAAAGATGACTTCGCCCTGCTCGGTAAGCTTAAAGAAGCAGTTGACCGAACCCTTGGGCTGCGCCAGCACGGCCTTGTTGGCCGGGCCGCCGCCACGGCCCACGGCACCGCCGCGACCGTGCATGAGCACCAGGTCGATATCGTTCTTCTCTGCCCACTTGGCGATGCGCTCCTGCGCGGAGTGCAGCGCGAGCATGGCCGTGGTAGGACCGGCATCCTTGGAAGAGTCGGAATAGCCCAGCATGACCTCCATGCGGCGGTTGGTCTGGGCAAGGCGCTTTTGCACCACGGGCAGCGTAAGCATCTGATCGAGCACGTCGACGCAGCCCTCGAGGTCCTCGAGCTGCTCGAACAACGGGATCACGTCGAGCTCGGGGACATCCTCCTCGTGTGCAAAGGACAGGTGCGCCAGCTCAAAGACGTCGGCCACATGCTGAGCGCTCTTGGTAAACGAGATGATGTAGCGGTGCGCCATCTTCTTGCCGTAGCGCTTTTGGATGGAGCCGATAGCGCGGAAGGTATCGATGACCTCGCGCGTCATGGGCTGCAGGTCGCCATGGATACCGTTCTCGTGGATATCCTTAAGGGCGCGGGCATGCACCACGGAGTGCTGACGGAACTCCATCTCGACCATATGGAAGCCGAAGGACTCGACCTGCCAGATGATGGTTTGGACCGGGCCGTAGGCAGCACGGACGGCACCGCAGGCGGCCAGCGAACGCTGGACCACCTTGAGGTCGGCGAGGAAGTTGTCGCAGGAGTGGTACATGAGGTCGGCATCGCGTTCGATGGTGTAGTGCAGACGGTCGGCCATCACCAGCATGACCGCGCGGTGCATCTCCTTGGTGGAGATCAGGGCGGCCTTGTCGGTCAGACGCTCGCTCATTTCCTTCTGGTGGCTCCAGAGGTTCTTGAGCTCGGCGCTCGGCGGCGTGGTCTCGGCTTCCATCGTGAGGTTGCGGCCGACGGTGCGGGTGGCTTGCTCAAGGGCGGCGATCACGTGATCGGAGAACTTGCGGGCCACGGCGCGGCTCACCTTGGCGGTGACGTTCGGGTTACCGTCGCGGTCGGAGCCGATCCAGCTGCCCGGGTGGAAGAACGCGGGGCAAGCGGGCTCGACGAGACCGGCCTTATCGCCCAGGACCCAGTCGTCGAAGCGACGGTAAACCTTGGGGATGGTGTTGAACAGCGTGTTGTCGAAGATGTCGAGAATTGTGTCCGCTTCCTCAACCGGGGTCGGCTTCTTCAGCGCGATTGGAGAAGTGCGGAACAGGGCGTCGATCTCGTTGTAGAGACGGCGCAGGCATTCCTTCTTATCCGAGCCGCCGAGGCGCTTGTACTCCTCAAGCAATTCGGAAACGCGGCGAATCTTGCCTTCCACGGCCTTACGACGGGCCTCAGTGGGGTGCGCCGTGAAGACGGGGTGGAATTCGAGCTGGTTGAGCAGTTCCTTGGCCTTGGCCGGGCCAGTCTCATTGATGAGCTGGTGGTAAGCGACGGTGAGCTCGTTGATCGGGTCGACCGCCTGGTCAACGAGCACGTTGTTCTCGCGCTCGTGGAGCACGGAAACGCGGTAGTTCTCCTCGGACAGGTTTGCCAGATGGAAATACGTGGCGAACGCGCGGGCCAGCAGCTGGGCGTCGTGCAACGTCATGTTGTCGATGACGTTCACGGCCTCCTTCAGGCCATCCTGGTCGGGGTTCGGATCCTTCAGCTCGGCGAAATGCTCGGCGCTGGCCTCCACCGCGTAATGACGCACGGTGTCGAACGTAGACAGCAGTTCGGGGTTGTATTCGCCCAGTACGTTACGCAGGATCTCAAGACACAGATCCATGTCGTACTTCAGGCTTTCGGGAAGATCATGCTCCTCCGGGCCCTTTCGGCCGGTCCCGGTAGTGACGATGGCGGCGTCAGCGGGAGTGATCTGTTCTTCAGGTGTTGCCATATAACCTCCTTTGCCGAATAACAGGTTGCTCGGTCTACTGGTCGTCTGCGGCTCCTCCGCAGTTGTTGAGACCAGTCGTTGCGAGCCCACAGCCCATATTCAACGTGGTTGTTGTGTGGGCAATAGTGTATCCCCGCGAAATCGCTATTTACGTTACGAAGTCCATATAGTGCGCCAAGTTGTCCACCTATAGAGACCGAATATCGGACAGCATATGAGACACTGTCCGATTCGCGGAAGATTTGAGCGCCTTACGATTGCTGGCGGGGAAGGCAGGGAGTAGTAATGAAGGATGTGAGCGAACAGAAGAAAAAAAGTGCGCCCGAAGCGAAAGGCGCAACGGCTGTACGTAAATTCCACACCCACTCCATTCCGCTGGACATGGAAGATATTGCACGCGATTGGGAAAAACCGGTGGTGGACGCCGGTATCGCCGCCAAAGCCAGCGTGATTGTACGAGTCGGCATGTTGGACCTGGGAGCCGGCACCGGCTCCTTCCGCGTGCGTGAAATGATGCACCGCATCGCCTACCCGCTGGGCGTGCACGTACGCGCCGACGTGAACCTGACGGATATCGAGGCCACCTGCACGGATGGTCGTAACCGCATCACCGAAGTCGTGGATTTGCCGAGTACCGGCGTGAACACCGAACGTATCTGGCTGCTGGAACATTTCGCCGACTGGTTCTCCGTGAATCTCGGCAAGGGGTCGATGTATCACGTCGATTCGCAACTGTCCGATGGCGTGGTCAAGCATTTGGACGAACGTGACGCTTCGCAGTATTCGGCCGATCTGGCCAAGCGCCTGCGCGAACGTGCCAAGGTCGAGGCTGAGGCGGCCAACGGCAGCGTGGACGAGGCGCTGGATCTTGCGTCGAAAACCAAGGTACTCGTGACCTCCGTGGCCAAGTCCTTGGACGATGACAATGAAGAAGCCCACCGACTTTTGGCGGACAGCGCGGAAGTCACTCCGGTCGAAGACAAAGCGGCCGAAGAGAAGGCCTACGACGATGCCGAAGTGTTTACCGGTGACTCCAATGAGTCGGTTGAATCGGCGAACGCGGCGAACGGCGCAACCGCCGAAAGCCCTGCTGCAAGCAGTACGAAGCGTAAGAATCGCGTGCCCAAGGAATACGCCGAACACTTCAACGAGCGCTCCGACGAAGAGAAGGCCAAGGGCGGTATCACCGTGCGGCAGGCGCACGAGCGACTCGATCTGATTGAGCGCCGCAAGCCGCTGTACAAGCCGTGGTTCTCCGGTCTGGCCTCCGCCCTAGCCTGCGCGGCCTTCGTGTTCCTGCTCGGCGGCGGCCCATACGACATGATCGGTGCGTTCGTGGGCGCGGGCCTTGGCCAGTGGATGCGTCGCCGGCTGTTTGCATACCATCTGAACCAGTTCTTCGTCACCTTTGTGTGTGTGGCCGCGGCGGCGCTCGCCTGCACCGGCACCCTGCGACTCATCGGCATTTTCGACCCAGTCGCGCTCTCGCACGATACGGCCTACATCGGCGCCATGCTGTTCGTGATCCCCGGTTTCCCGCTCATCACAGGCGGACTCGACATGGCGAAAATCGACTTCCCCTCGGGCATCCAGCGCGTGGCGTACGTGCTGTGCATCATCCTGATGGCCACGCTGGCAGGCTGGGCCGTGGCCGTGATGGTGCACCTGCACCCGGAAGGCTTTGAGCCACTGGGGCTTGACCCGTGGGTCAACGGATTGCTGCGATTCGTGGCGGCGTTCGTCGGCGTGTGGGGCTTCTCCGTGCTGTTCAATTCGCCGCAGCGCATGTGCCTGACCGCCGCCCTGATCGGTGCGATCACGGACACGCTGCGCTTGGAATTGCAAGACTTCAACGTGGCACCCGAGATGGCTACCTTCATCGGCGCGTTTCTGGCGGGCATTCTGGCATCGGTGTGGCGTTCATCCGTGCGACGTGGCTGGCTACCGCCGCACCTCGGCTACCCGCGCATCTGCCTGCCCGTGCCGTCGATCGTGATCATGGTGCCCGGTCTGTATATGTATCGTGCCATGTGGTACCTCGGCAGCTTCCAGACCATGAATGCGCTGGACTGGGCGTTCCGTGCGTTCATGGTGATTATCTGTCTGCCGATCGGCTTGGCGATGGCCCGCGTGGTGACCGACAAGTCCTGGCGCTACGACATCTGACCGTCATCTTGGCTCTCCTCAGGTGGGGGGAGCTCGGATAAAACAGCGTCTCAGTATGGAAACGGTGGAAGGTGCTTGAGCCCTTGTATCCACTACCATCAGGCGAAGTGCGTTGCGGCCGTATTCACGGCTGTGACGGTCTGTATGACGCCGCTCCGGCGTCAATCGCATATCAGCACATAGTTCTGCCATGGCGGTAGCCGCTTGGCGTCATGATTGAGGAGGGGCGCAGTTGGCCAACGATTTCTGGATTCTGCTGGCCATGGTCATCTATTTTGCGGCCATGCTGTCCATCGGATTCATCTACTCCAAACGCTCCAACTCCTCCTCCAAGGAATACTTTGCGGGCGGGCGCGGCGTGGGGCCGTGGCTCACGGCCCTGAGCGCCGAAGCCTCCGACATGTCGGGCTGGCTGCTGATGGGCCTGCCGGGCCTGGCCTACTTCACTGGTGCGGCCGACCCGATGTGGACCGCCGTCGGACTGGCGCTCGGCACCTATCTCAACTGGAAGCTTGTGGCCCGGCGACTGCGCCGCTACTCGGTAGTGACCGACGATGCCATCACCATTCCTGACTTCTTCGCCAAGCGTTTCCATGACAAGAAGGGCGTGATCTCCACCATCGCGGCCGTGATCATCCTGGTGTTCTTCAGCGTGTACGTGGGCAGCTGCTTCGTGACCGTGGGCAAGCTGTTCGCCACGTTGTTCGGTTTCGACTACCACGTCATGATGATCATCGGCGCGGTGGTCGTGTTCGTCTACACCGTGGTGGGCGGCTACTTGTCGGTGGTGATGACCGACTTCATTCAGGGCATGCTCATGTTCTTCGCGCTCGCGGTGGTGTTCATCGGCACCGTGGCCAGCGCGGGCGGTGTCGACAACACCGTGGAATTCCTGCGTGCCATCCCCGGCTACCTGTCCGGCACGCAGGTGGCCGCGCCCAAGCTGGACCCGGCCACCGGCCAGCAGCTCGTCGAGGCGGGCAAGGCCGTGTTCGGCGCGCCCTCCGACTACGGCATCATCACCATCATCTCCATGCTGGCGTGGGGCCTGGGTTACTTCGGTATGCCGCAGGTGCTGGTGCGCTTCCTGTCCATCCGCAGCGTGGAAGAAGTGCGCAAGTCCCGAATCATCGCCACCTCCTGGTGCGTGATTTCGCTGGGTTGCGCGGTGTGCATCGGCTTGGTGGGGCGCGCGATGATGCCCACCGAACTGCTGACCTCCACCGATGCGGAAACCATCTTCATCGTGCTGGCGCAGACCCTGCTGCCGAGCTTCATGTGCGGCGTGGTGGTCTCCGGCATTTTCGCGGCCTCGATGAGCTCCAGCTCCTCGTATCTGATCATCGGCGCTTCGGCCATGGGCGAGAACATCTTCCGCGGGCTGCTGCACCGCAAGGCCACCGACAAGCAGGTCATGATCGTGGCCAGGGTCACGCTGGTGGTCATGTTCCTGTTCGGCATTCTGGTGGCATACGACCAGAACTCGTCGATCTTCCAGGTGGTGTCTTACGCGTGGGCCGGGCTTGGTGCCTCATTCGGCCCGTTGATGCTGTGCTCGCTATACTGGCGTCGCGCCAACAAGGCCGGCGCCGTGGCCGGCATGCTGTCCGGCACGGCGGCCGTGCTGATCTGGCACAACCTCGTCAAGCCCTTGGGCGGCGTATTCGCCATCTATGAGCTGCTGCCGGCGTTCATCATTTCGCTGCTGTTCATCGTGGTGGTTTCGTTGCTGACCGCCAAGCCGAACAAGCGCATGCTCTACGAATTCGACCACTACATGGACGATCCGCTGCCCGGCACCCTGCCGTCCGGCACCGTGCTCGTCGACGAGCCCATGGAAGCCATGGAGTCCGAGGTCCGCAGCGGCAAATGACACGTGCCTGCTGTGCGGTCGGCTCGTATGGCAGAGGAGTGGCTTTTTTGTGGTTCGGCAGGAACCATTGAGGCCAAAACGGACTTCGAGGGGCTGATTTGACGTTCTGGAGAGATCTACTTCCGTTTCAAGGGGCTGATGCCTGAGTAGACGCGGCTCCAAAACGGCGGAATGGCGTTGACGTAAGGGCATTGATACACGTGGTCTACCGGATGATCAGCCCCTTGAAACGGAAGTAGACCTCCGGCGGAGGCCAAATCAGCCCCTTGAAATGGGTTTTGAATACCGTAGCGCGGTGCGGACGGTGCGGACTGACTCTACCGGGCTTATTATTCCTGCGTCGTCGGAATAATTGGCAGCAGAGGCTCGAATTTCAGCCGTTTGTACAGTGGAATACGGCGTAGCTTTCGGACATCGCTAATTTGCTGGGTAGTTTGCCGCATCGTGAGCTGGACCGTTTTGCCCGTAACCTCCTGTATCCTTTCGGCAACTCTTCGGGCAAGGGCCTCTTCTCCCGCTTCGTCGCCAATATCTAATTTGGTGACTTGAATGTACTTCCAGCCAGCATCTTCGATCATCTGGCGGCGTCTCGCGTCATTCAGCCATTGCCCGGCATGATGAGAGCCTTCGTATTCGATACATATCTTGAATTCAGGGTATGCAAGATCGAGATATATGGGTCTGGTGTTGTTTCCTACGAATATTGGATAATTCACCTGCGGGCAATTCAGACCGTATTTCAAGAGAACCAAACGAGTTCGTGTTTCCATGGAGGAATCTGTGCCCGCGCGCGCCAAAAGTAGGGCGCGACGGCATTTGTTATACCCGCGGAACAAATACGAATTGGTGCCATTCTCTTTGTCGGCTCGCACCTGGGCCTCGGCCTCATCGAGATACAGAGAAAGGGCGTCGATGGTTGTTCTGCAGAGCCTTCGATCTCGTCGCATCATGGAATCAGCGAGAACGATGAGTTCTTCAAGTTCGAGATACGTGGAGAACATGGCCCATGTGCAAGCTGGTGAAGTGCATGTGAATTGTCCCTCGATTATGACCGTGTCTAGTGGAAAAGGCCATACAACCACTTTGACCCCCACAATGTGCCGTTTGTCATTGGCGTGTGGAACCGCAACAATGGTTGTAGTTGCAAGGCCTCTGTGTTTGCTTGATATGCGGGGTACTTCAATTGACAAAAGCTCCAACGCTGTTGTCAGGGCATAGGGTGGGCGCCATGCGCTTCGTCGTTGAACATCTGCGCACGTCTGCATTCGTTGGTACTTCTGCATTGTCAGCTCGGTCAATGCCGTTGAGCTACCCATGATGATCACCCCTTCGTGATGTTCGCTTTGTCCTCGCAGTGTAGAGTCCGGCTACCGGCCTTGTCTACCGCCCCAATTTTTCGGTGGATAAATGTGGATAAGTCGGTGGATAAACTATGGGTGTTCATCGCAGTTGCAGGCTATCCCGCAATTACATGGAACGTAGGGGTTTGCAGGCAGCCAGCGGGAATCGCCGCCGACGGCGCGATTCAGCTTGAACGAATCTCCATGGCGTTCATGCAAAGGTGGCATGATGGCGGGTATGAGTAGCTTGGTGCGTATTGTCAATGCCGGTGTTCCGGGGTCTCAGGACCGCGTGGATGTGGTGCTTCGCGATGGGGTTGTTGCGTTTGTCGGCCCTGCTGGAACGGTCTCGGCTTCGGACGGCACGATGCAGACTAAGGCGCATACGACATCGTTGGCATACGCGACGAATGCCATTGCTTCTGGCGGCGTCTCAATCCCAACGTCGGCCTCCGCACCTGCTGACGAAACCACCATCGACGCCGACGGCCTGTGGGTTATTCCCGGCCTGTGGGACTGCCACACGCACTTCACGCAATGGGCTAAGACGCTGGGCCGACTGGACCTCATCAATGCCCGTTCCGCCGCCGAAGCGATGGACATGTTGCGCCGTCATCTGGATGAGCGCCGCGCCGCCGGCACGCTTGACCCAGATGCCTTCGTGGTGGGCATGCGATTCCGTCACTCGCTGTGGGCCGACGACGAGCAGCCCACACTGGCCGCAATTGACGCCGTGACCGGCGAACAGCCGGTGGCCCTCTCCAGCGCGGACATGCACTGCGGATGGGTGAATTCCGCCGCGGCCCGCAGGCTTGGCGTACATGTGGACGAATCCGGTCTGGTCGGTGAACTCGAATGGTTCAACGCCTACACCGCCTTCGACAAGGCGCCGGGCGCTGCTGAAGAGACTGACCGTCTGCTGCGCGAGGCCGAACAGGACGCCGCAAGCAAGGGCGTGGTGGGCATCCGCGATTATGAAATGGCCGAAAACATCGATACATGGATCAATCGTTTCGCGGCTGGCATTAACGGTTTGCGCGTGGACGCCGGTGTATACCCCGAGCGGTTGCGAGCCGCCATTGACGCGGGTTGGCATACCGGCAAGGAATTGCCGGGCAGCGCCGGGCTTGGCCATGTGGGCGCCATGAAGCTCATCTCGGACGGATCGCTCAACACCCGCTCCGCCTACTGCTCCACGCCGTATTCGGGCATCGAGCCGCTGACGTATGGCACGCTGAGCTACACGCCGCAGCAAATCGAAGACTATATGCGCCTAGCCACCGAGCATGGCTTCGACATTGCCTGCCACGCCATTGGCGACGAAGCGAACACCATTGCGCTCAACGCAGTCGCCGCCACGCACGCACATGGATCGATCGAGCATGCGCAGATGCTCAAACCCGTCGATATCCCGCGTTTCGCCGAGCTGGGGCTCACGGCCAGCATCCAGCCGCAGCACGCCATGGATGACCGCGACGTCATCACCCGTTTCTGGGCCAACCCGGCCGGCATCCCTTATCCGTTCAGGGCCCTCCACGACGCCGGTACCACGCTGCGCATGGGCTCGGATGCGCCCGTGGCCCCGCTGGACCCGTGGCTGGCCATTTCCGCCGCCGTGCTCGGCACCGAAAGCTCTGACCGCGAGCCGTTCCAGCCCGAGCAGTGCCTCGATGTGCATACCTCGCTGGCAGCCTCGACCGCCACTGGCCGTGACCGCCTTGCATCCGGCGACCCGGCCGATGTGGTGTTGCTGGACGCCGACCCATACGCCGCCGATACTCCGGAAGCCATGCGCGCTATGCCGCAACACGTCGTAATGACATTGCTGTGCGGGGAGCGTACGTATTGATGCAAGCCATCGGCATGAAGTGAACAGAGGTCCGTCTTGATAGCCGCGTTGCACGGAAAAACAAGAAATCCGCCCCTCGAAGTGAAGATAGGACACAGCAGACGCCGCAATACAAAAACGCCGTGTCAGTTGCCCAGTTGGGGCTGACACGGCGTCTTGCTACGAGCGGCGGGAAAATCAGTACTTCATGCCCATGGCCTCGCGCACCTGGTCGAGGGTCTCCTCGGCGATGGCGTTGGCGCGCTTGTTGCCGTCGTGCAGGATGTCACGAATGGAATCCATGTCCTTGGCCAGCTCGGCGCGGCGCTCGCGGTGCGGGGCCAGGAACTCGTTGACTGATTCGATGACGTATGCCTTGAGCGCGCCGGCGCCGGAATCACCGATCTCCTCGGCGATGTCCTTCGGGTCGCGGCCGGTCACCAGGCCGGCGGTGGTCAGCAGGGCGGAGACCTGCGGGCGGGCAACCGGGTCGAAGGTGATGCGGCGCTCGGAATCGGTCGGGCTCTTCTTGATGAGCTTGGCGGTTTCCTCGGCGGTGGCGCCCAGCATGATGGAGTTGCCGTACGACTTGCTCATCTTGCGGCCGTCGAGACCCGGAATCTCCGGTGCCTCAGACAGAATGGCGGCCGGCTCCGGGAACACCGGGTTCTTCTTGGCGTAACGCTCGTTGAAACGGCGGGCGATGGTGCGCGTGATTTCCACGTGCGGCAGGTTGTCCTTGCCGATCGGCACGACATTGGCCTTGCAGAAGAGGATGTCGCACGCCTGATGCACCGGGTAGGTGAGCAGCAGACCGGTCAGCGCGTGGCCGGACGCCTCCATCTCGGACTTCACGGTCGGGTTGCGGTGCAGCTCGGCCTCGGTGACCAAGGACAGGAACGGCAGCAGTAGCTGGTTCTCGGCCGGCACGGCGGAGTGGGTGAACATCATGGTCTTGTTCGGATCGATGCCGGCGGCCATGTAGTCGAGCACCAGGTTCAGCACGTTGTCTTGGATGTGCTCGGTGGTGTCGCGGTCGGTGATCACCTGGTAGTCGGCGATGATGATGTTCGTGTTGACGCCGCGCTCCTGCATGGCGACACGCTCACGGATCGAGCCGAAGTAGTGGCCGAGGTGCAGCCGGCCGGTCGGGCGGTCGCCGGTCAACATGGTGAAGGACGACGGCTTGGCCTCCAGCTTGGCGAGCGTTTCGTCCGAACGCTTTTTGGCCGCGAGGAAGCTCGCGCTCATCTCATTGCCTGCCGCTGTCAGTTGCTGCTCGTCGGTCATGCGAAAATCCTTTGAATATGCCCTAAATAAACGCTTTTTATGGTAAAAGTGTGAGCCGACAACGAACAAGCCACTATTAGTGGTACTCTCTATTGTTGATGAATCGAACAGCACAGTAATCGCAGGGGGTCAGATGGGCCGCGGACGTCAAAAAGCAAAACAGCAGAAAATTGCCCGAAAGCTCAAGTACCTGACCACCGATACCGACTACGATGAGCTGGCAAAAGAGCTGAGCGAGCAGGAGCCGGGAATGGGCTCTCCTGACCCGTTCGCCGACATCGATGACCAGTATGCGGACAAGGATGTGGATTCCGCTGCTGATGACCACGCTTCCGGTGCCGCCGAGGCAGCTCCCGCTACGCAGGAGGATGACCTCGACGAGTACGCCAAGTGGGCTGCCGAAGCCGCCGCAAAGGCGACCAGCGGCGAGTTCCCGGCCTCCGCGCCTGCCGCACCGAAGCCGGCCCCGCGCAAGCCGATTCCGATGCCCATGCCTTCCGCGCTCAAGCCCAAGAAGAGCTGAACGCCGGTCTTCTCGTAATAATCCCCTTGTGCTTGGTTGAGCACAAGGGGATTTGTGGTTATGGCTGATGGTGCCGCCGCTGGTGGCTTACTTACGCTTCGCGCCTCACAGCGGCAGCAGGTCGCTCAGGTCGTCGCGCTCGCCGACCGCGCTGATGTGGCCGGCGTCCTTTTCCTCTGCCCATGTGGTGATGCCGCAGGCCAGCCGCAGCCAGACTTCCGGGTCCAGCTCGATGACGTCCGGCGGGGTCAGGTTATGCGGGTCCGATTCCGGGCCGTCCAAGATTTTGACCGCCCCCCACGGCGCGACACGCACCTCCACGCCAGGGCCGGGTGCGCGCCGCTCCAGCAGAAACAGCGAGTAGCGCACGGCCATCGCCCACACCGGGCGTGGCAAGACAGGGGAGACGGTCAGACGATGTGGTGTGTTGTCCGCCAGCTCCCGGGCCGCGGCACGCCATTGCACCAGCGCGTCATGCCCGCGTTTCAGGTCTTTTTCAAGAATTACTGCCATGTATCCCATCATGGCACCGGAGCCGGAAGATCTTCCATAATGCAAACGATGGCATACGGTGTGATGCGGAATATCGGGGCATGTGCTACGCTCTAAATGAGAACGTATGCAAGAACGCTCCGCCATCGTCGTTACGGAGAGTTCATGCTTACGTTTGTGCGACGATACCTATCGCGCGGCATAATAAACACGGGCACTTATCCCGGAAGGAAAGTCAGAATGACCGAAATCACCGCACCGAAGTCTCCTGTCACGGCGGAACAATTCGCCGACGAGATTCGTGAACAACTGAAATACACTCAGAACGTCACCACCGAGCAGGCTACCCCTGCTGACGTGTATGTCGCCGCATCCAAGGCCGTGCGCAACCACCTTGCCGACTCCTGGTTCAAGACCCAGGCCGACACCGTGAACGGCAACACCAAGGCCGTCGGCTACCTGTCCGCAGAATTCCTGATGGGCAAGCAGCTGCGCAACGCGCTGC
>ERZ772863.2399-NODE-2399-length-12874-cov-2.505578_pt1 | contig 12874 bp, 15 predicted proteins | sample MGYA00512134_ERZ772863 | MGnify/ENA primary metagenome ERZ772863 (study PRJEB29015, sample SAMEA2737659) | human gut metagenome | biome: human gut; feature: human-associated habitat; material: faeces | place: China | collected 2012 ...
GGTGCGATGCAGGGTGCATTGTGGGGCCCAATCGTATTTCTCTGGATCACGTTTGGTACAATTTTTGCCGGCGGTGTTCATGACTACTTCTCTGGAATGATCAGCGAACGTAATTCCGGAAGCTCAGTAGCAGAATTTACAGGTAAATACCTCGGCGGTGTTATGCAGAACATCATGCGAGTATTTTCAGTAGTGCTCCTGATCATGGTTGGTACTGTTTTTGCAGTAGGTCCGGCAGGTCTGATCGTTACCCTGTGTAAGAATGGCGGACTGTCAGGTATTCTTACCACTACACTGTTCTGGCTTATTCTTATTTTGGTGTATTATTTTATTGCAACATTTATTTCCATTGATAAGATCATCGGTAAGATTTACCCGGTATTTGGTCTCTGCCTGATCATTATGGCAGTTGGTGTTATCATAGGAATCTATACAAATCCTGAATTTACGATTCCTGAAATCTGGAGTCATATGTACAGTATGCATCCGGCAGGAACACCAATCTGGAGCTTTATGTTTATCACTGTAGCCTGTGGTGCAATCTCCGGTTTCCATTCTACTCAGTCACCATTGATGGCTCGTTGTATGAAGAGTGAGAAACAGGGTCACTTTGTATTTTATGGTGCAATGGTTGCAGAAGGTATCATTGCACTGATCTGGGCAGCAGCCGGATGTGCTCTTTATGAAGTTACAGGCGGACTGAATACAGGTCTTGCAGAAATTCTTTCCGGTGGCCAGTGAGCAGCTATCTATGATGTATGTTCCAAGACAATGGGTGGTGTTGGTATTGCACTTGCGATGATCGGTGTTGTTGTATGCCCTATTACTTCAGGTGATACGGCTTTCCGTTCAGCAAGACTTACTCTGTCTGACTGGTTCCATATTGATCAGGGAAGATACGCTAACAGACTGAAACTTTGTATTCCGGTTCTTGGTGTTGGCGCTGTTCTTGGTATTGGTAATGCAGTTGGCGCAATTGACTATACAGTTATCTGGCGTTATTTTAGCTGGACAAACCAGACACTTGCTATGATCGTTCTGTGGACAGCAAGTATGTATCTGTTCCGCGAGAAGAAGAATTACTGGATCACAGCGGTACCGGCAACATTCATGAGTGCAGTTTCCATGACATATTTCTTCTGTGCAGAAGAGTGTCTGGGACTTTCTACGAAGGTTGCTTATCCGGTAGGAATTATTCTGGCAGCAGCATTCCTTGGAATCTTTATCCATGCTACAAAGAAACCAATGAAAGCATAGTTGTAAGACAGCGTAATTTGAATACATAAAAAGGCAGAATGAATTGACAGAAATGAGATGATGAAAAGATGAAACCACAAAGACTGGGTAATGTATCGATTCCGGATGAAGAATTGATAAAAGATAAAAAAGAATGTAAGAAGATCGGACCTTGTGGCATTGGAAAAAAGGCGGTGTATCTTAGCAGCTTCTATATTGACAGAAGGTATTACATACCGATCAGTTCTGTAAAAAGGATCTTCAAAAGAATCGCCATGAGTAAGGGTGGATTTACAGGAAAAGGAGTATTCGGTACATTATCCTATCTTGTGGTCGTATATGAGGACGGAAAAGAAAAGCAATGTAATTTCAAACATGAAGAAGATGTGGACAGATTTCTTGCGTACATAGAAGAAGAATATCCGGATATTCCGGTACACAGTCTTGAGGCTGAGAGAAAGCTGGCAGAGAAGGAAAGATGGCTGGCAGAAAAGCAAAGAGAAAGAAATGTATCGGAAGAAACAAAAAGATGTCTCGTGAAGCTGGAACAGGCGGAACAGTATCTGAAAAAGCAATCGGATATCTATATGGACTTGAGTCAGTCGGCGAAGAAAAAGCGTACTTACGACAGAAGTAACCCGGCGTATAAATGGGTAGCTCTTGCAATCGTACTGATGGGCGGTGCGGCATTCGTCTATGGTATCTATGCATTGACGACCCATGCAGGATTTGGAATGTATTTCCTTTTGTTTGGTCTGGCTGCAATCTTCTTATTTGCCGGAGCGAATGTACTTCCGACTTCGAAGAATAATAAGAATTATATTGAGAAGCGGCTGACGGAATCGATCAGTCAGATGGAAGAGTATATCAGAGTGTATCCGGATTTTCCGGTACCGGCTCACTATGCACATCCGATTGTGCTAAAGAGAATGCAGGAAATTATGAAAGAAGGGCGTGCGAGAAATATTCCGGAAGCATTGCAGGTTTTGAAAAAAGATCTGAAAGCGTTGAATTCCAGCGTAGTCGTCGAGAAAGAAGAGTATGACGAAGTGGTAGCGATCAAACCGATGTTTCTGGTGATGGATTATAAATAATTTGGCAGATAGAAAATGCGGTCGGCATATATTCTGAGATTATGAGTAAGAATATATTGCCGGCCGTATTTTTGAAATATCAAAGTATACAAGAGAAGATACCAGCGGGAGGTTCTTTGTAGCGCTATGTGTTTGAAAGAAGCCACCGGTGGCGGGTACTTAGATTTTAAGCTTCAATATATATGCTAAAACCAGGAATAGTATTGCGATACATTTCACACCAATAGACACTCCGACATACCCCGGCAGCAAATATCCTTTTTGCTTTTTGCCTAATATTAAAGAAATGATATCGATTATAAAAAAGACGATTAGAACAATTGCAGCACCGAAGATCAGTAGCATAGCATCACCATTATTATGTGTCAGTGCAGTTACGACTCCAACATTTGTAATTGACATCCAGCTGTAGATTATGTATATCATGCATATTAAGTTAAAAATAATATCAAAGACAACTTTTGCGTTTCTTGTTCTGTTCTTCATTTTAATGTCCCCTTTCTTTAAGAGAATTTGGTAATAGCCGGCATTCTTATCAATTTTTTGTTTCTTCTCTTTTGTTGTCTATAATATAAACCATCAAGTAACTTGAAGGTCAATAGTTTTAGAAAAAATAATTTGTAACTGCTTCTGTATTGTGGAAAAATCAGAATATTGGTATAATGAGAACATACATTCGAAGTAGAAAAACTTTGTGAATGAATTTGTGAGTAAAGGAAGGAGGAGAACAGGCATGGCAGACAAAGGACGGAGAAGCTATATCGCAATCGACCTGAAATCATTTTACGCATCGGTAGAATGCAAAGAAAGAGAACTGGATCCGATGACGACCAATCTGGTAGTAGCGGACAAAAGCCGTACGGAAAAGACTATCTGTCTGGCAGTGTCTCCTTCCTTGAAATCCTACGGGATACCGGGCCGTGCCAGACTCTTCGAGGTCATGCAGAAGGTAAAAGAAGTGAATAAAAGACGGATCTGCATGGCACCCGGAAAGAAGTTTGCAGGAGTTTCCGTAGATAATGAAGAAATAAAACTACATCCGGAATTGGAACTGGATTATATTACGGCGGTTCCGAGAATGGCATTATATATGAAATGCAGTACGGAGATCTACAACATTTATCTGAAATACGTTGCACCGGAGGATATCCATGTCTATTCCATTGACGAGGTATTTATGGATGTGACCGATTACCTGAATACTTACCGGATGACGGCAAGAGAGCTAGCTGGAAAGATTATTCGGGAGATCCAGCAGGAGACGTCGATTGCGGCAACGGCCGGAATCGGAACGAATCTGTACCTGTGTAAAGTTGCCATGGATATTGTGGCGAAGCATATTGAGCCGGATCAGAATGGGGTGAGGATCGCAGAACTTACAGAAATTTCTTATAGGAAGCTTTTGTGGGCGCACCAGCCGATCACGGATTTCTGGCGTGTGGGCCCGGGGTATGCGAAGAAGCTTGCGGAAGTCGGATTATTTACCATGGGAGATGTGGCAAGATGTTCTCTTGGTAAGCCGGGGGAATATTATAATGAAGATTTGCTGTACCGGCTATTTGGGGTGAATGCAGAACTTCTGATTGATCATGCATGGGGATGGGAGCCATGCACGATCGCAGATGTGAAGGCGTATAAGCCCGAAAATAACAGTATGGGTGCGGGACAGGTACTGCATTGTCCATATAATTTCGAGCAGACGAAGATCGTGGTAAAGGAAATGATCGACCAGCTGGCATTGGATCTGGTAGATAAACGTCTCGTAACGGATCAGATCGTTCTGACGATCGGATACGACATCAAGAATCTGGAACAAGGAACGAAGAAAAATGTAGGGGAGATCACGACAGACTGGTACGGCAGGAAGCTGCCGAAACATGCACACGGAACCGCTAATCTGAAGCAGCATACTTCTTCATCGAGGCTGATGACACAGGCAGGTGTAAAGCTGTATCATGAAATTGTGAATCCGGATCTTCTGATCCGCCGGATTACGATGGCAGCGAATCATGTGATCAGTGAGAAAGAGGTCCAGGAAGGACAGCAGTATGAACAGATGAATCTTTTTACAGATTTTGGAATTGCAAAGAAGGAAAAGGAAGAGAAGAATGAGAAGCTGGAACGGGAAAAGAAGATGCAGAAGGCGATGCTGGATATCAAGAAAAAATATGGAAAGAATGCAATCTTAAAAGGAATGAATCTGCAGGAGGATGGAACTGCGATGGAACGGAACCGGCAGATCGGAGGACATAAAGCGTGAGGAATGAAAATGTTTCGAAAGAAAATGTTACACAGGTTTCGGGGAAATTACAGAAATCGGTGATCGAAGTGCAGCAAAAGTATGGAGATATTCTGAACCTTCCGCATCATGTATCGGAGACACATCCGCCGATGCCGATAGCAGACCGAGCGGCTCAGTTTGCACCATTTGCGGCACTGACCGGCTATAAAGAAGCAATAGAAGAGACAGAGCGGCTGGCAGAGAAAAAAATCGAGCGGGAATACGAGTAAAGGCAAAAAATGGAAGAAAAATATGGTGAATCTCTTGACCTTCAAGCGGCTTGAAGGAATATAATCATCTTAACAAAGAGGGAGAAGGATGTAGATATTCGGAATGAGGGAAGGTGACAGTATGGAAAAAAGTGAAGAAAGAAACAAAATCATTTCTAAACTTCAGACAGTAATAAAAGAACAGATTGAATTAAAAGAAATCGAAATACCGGGAACCATTACATTTCAGGTTATGTCTGTGGATGGTGGGAATGTACCGGTGGGAGCCGGTGAAGTGCTTCTGCTTCGTTACAGTGCGACTCATCTGGAATACAGTCATGAGTTGGAAGACGAGAACCAGAAGTTTCATATGGCAGTTCATATCATTTATTGTAAAGAGCAGAAAGGTTTATTTGGTAAAGTAAAATACAAGACGATAAAACACCGCAAAGAGATCATTACAGAGGCAGACTGGAAGAATGGAAAGAAGGTGTCACTTTATGAAGATTAAAGATGTAGAAAAACAGGTTGGGATTTCCAAGGCGAATATAAGATTTTATGAAGAAGAAGGACTGATCCATCCGGCACGTAATCAGGAAAATAATTACCGGGAGTATTCAGAAACAGATGTAGAACAGCTTCAGGAAATTAAAAAGCTGCGTCTGATCGGTATTCCGGTACAGGAGATCAAAGATATCTATGAAAATAGATTGACTTTACAGGAAGCATTATCTCACAGATTGGATGAGATCGAAAAAGAAGAACGAACATTAAAAGAGACAAAATTGACCTGTCAGAAGGCACTGAAAAGTAAGCTTGATATTACATCGATCGATCAGCTTGAGATTGAGGAAGAAAAAGAAGAGTGGCAGGTACGTCTGGCAATTCTTTTGAAAGAGGATATTGTACAGAAGAAATTAAGCAGGGATGAGATGAACAATGAGATTGCATGCTTTTTTATTGCAGGAACGATCTTAAGTGTGATATCTATATGGCTGCTTCCGAAGGATTATATCGGAACACATCTTTATGTCGGGCTGATTTCACTTGCAGCTGTGGTAGGTCTGCTGATCATAGGAACATGTTCGGCGAATATGAAAGTGCATCTGACATTGTTGCTTCTGGGGGCAGTTGTACAGCCTGTCGGACTTTTTACAATCGGAACAGTGATGGGAAGAGGATATATTGTGTGTCGTGATACAGCGGTATTGAAGCAGTATGTAATCTACCTGTATGGCGGGGCATTTATTCTTGCAATCATATTGTGGATGGGATCAAAGCTGAATCGTTATATCCTGAACAAACTCTGGATCAGTATGCTTGCCAGCCTGATCATGGCAGTAGTGATAGCGCAGATGCTGAATCAGAAGTATGGACACTTGATGGCAACCGGCGAACTTATCGTGGGATTTCTGTGTGCTGTTATTTATCTTGCTGCTGTATCCGGAACATGGACACTGGCGAATGCAGACTGGGGAAAATATAACCGGTATCATGCAGTGTATACGTCGAACAAGATGATCAATGTATTCGCAACGATATTCAATGCAGCCGGATACTATAGTGGAAAGAACTGGAGGAGATAGCAGATATGAATTATATTACATTTAATGAAATTATTGAAGTGAACGGATTGTTGGAGGAGAAAGGACTGAATTTTAAAGTCCACTTAAGAGATGCCTGTGGGAAGCAGTCATGTTGGATCGAACCGTTGGGAAATTGTGCATGCGAAGGACGGTATGAGGAGATGTATCAGGTTGTGGAGGAGTATTTTAGAAGTAAAAGGCAGAAGATAGAGTTTGATGAGACGAAGTTGAATTTTTTTGCTGTTTAGTTTATTAAAAAATATATTGAATAATATTTATCTATATGTTAATCTATATGAAAGCATATTTCAAAAAGAAATCTAAGGTATATTGAATCATATATCATTGAAAGAATATGCCCAATATGTTGCAAAGGTAAGAAAATATGTGTCGAAGAATATTTCTCTGGAAGAAGCAGTTACGCGAGCGGTAGATGAATGCATAGAGGAAGGAATTCTGGCAGAATTTTTGATGAAGAATAAGGCTGAGGTGATCAAAGTGAGCATCTATGAGTATGATAAAGAATTTGAAGAGAAAAAATTACGGAAAGCGGAGTATGAGGCTGGGGTAGAAGCTGGAATTGAACTTGGAGAACGGAGTCTTCTGGAAAATCAGATTAGAAAGAAGTTGAAAAAAGGAAAGCCTATAGAACAAATTGCGGATGAATTGGAGGAAGCGGTAACTACAATTCAACGAATTATAGAAGAAACAAAAAAAGAAAATTGAGCAAAATCAGGAAGGCTGTTGCAGATGCAATAGTCTTCTTTTAAAAGTAATAAATGGATTTATTACTTCCACGGTTGCTTTCTCGTAAAATATAAGTTAAATTTATAATAAATAAAATTTTACAGAGAGAATGAGGAAATGTCATGGAAAGCAACAAAGAAGAACAGATAACGACGGTCAGTGAAGAGAATATTTATAAGCTGAACGGCAGGGTTCCACTTAGAAAAGCCATTCCGTTTGGCTTACAGCATGTACTGGCGATGTTCGTATCGAATCTGGCTCCGGTACTGATCGTGGGTAGTGCGGCAGTACTTAGAAGTAATGGGGCGCATTTAAGTTCGGCGGAGATTACACAGTTATTGCAGTGTGCGATGTTTGTAGCCGGAATCGGAACCTGTTTACAGTTATATCCGATTGGAGTGATCGGATCAGGACTTCCGATTATTATGGGAGTCAGTTTTACGTTTCTTGGAAGTCTGTTGGTAATTGCAACGAATCCGAATCTTGGATATGAAGGTATGGTTGGTGCAGTTATTCTGGGTGGTATTTTTGAAGGTTTTGTTGGACTGAGTGCCAAGTACTGGAGAAAATATCTGACTCCGGTTGTATCGGCTTGTGTAGTTATCGCGATTGGATTATCACTTCTGCCGGTAGGTATGGATTCCTGGGGCGGCGGAAGTGGAGTGAAAGACTTCGGTTCCTGGTATCATCTGGTCGTTGGAGCATTTACATTGATCGTATGTCTGGTATCCAGAGAAGTACTGAAAGGCGTATATAAGAATTTAAATGTGCTGGTCGGACTGGTATTTGGCTATGCACTTGCAATTATATTTACTGTAGCGGGAATCGCACCGATGGTTGACTTTTCCGGTATTCATAAGACGATTCAGGAGGTTGGTGTGTTCAGTATCCCGAAGCTTGTGTTCCTGACCAGTCATAAGCCGGTATTCAATCTGGGAGCATTTTTTACGATCGCAATCGTATTTCTGGTATCGGCAGCAGAGACGACAGGTGCAACGACGGCAGTCTGTACGGGAGCACTTGGACGTGATCTTAAGATGAAAGAACTTCGCGGTTCACTGGCAGTTGATGGATTTTCAAGTGCAATCTCCGGATGTTTCGGATGTCTGCCGCTGACATCATTCAGTCAGAATATCGGACTTGTGACGATGACACAGGTGATCAACCGTTTTACGATTCTGATGGGAGCACTGATTCTGATACTTGCATCTTTATTCCCGCCGCTTGGAGCATTCTTCAATTCACTTCCACAGGCGGTGCTTGGCGGATGTACTGTTATGATGTTTGGATCGATAATGTATGAAGGAATCAAGATGCTGAAAGAATGTAAATTCGATGACAGAACAATGATTATCGTGTCACTGTCATTTAGTATCGGAGTTGGTCTGACACAGACATCCGGGAACTTCTTTGCAGCATTTCCAAGTGCGGTAGGAGATGTGTTTAATGGAAATGCAGTGGCAGGAGTGTTTGTGGTATCGTTACTTTTGAGTCTGTTTTTGCCGAAGAAGACGAAAGTGGAGTAAGCGAGAATATAAAACAGCATAGTGAATCATAGAAGAAAAGATTATCTGGAGAAAGGGAACTATCCGGATAATCTTTTTTTGGGGCCATGCGTTTATAAGTAGTTGCCGAAAGAAGATTCTTTAGAGTTAAAAATATAAGAAAAGTTGGAAAAATCACATAATTACGAAAAAAACGGTTGGAATATTGCGTGGTAAAAATTATTGACAAACGATAATTCTTCTGCTACGCTGACGATAGAAATTATCGCAAAACAATAATTCTGGAGGTGCGATATGAAACGTGACCGGATCAAGACCTTACTTTTGGCGGAGGCGCTCATCTGCGCGCTGCTTGCGCTCGCCCTGTGGCTTTTCGAGGGCGACGCCTTTTCCGTCGCCGGATTCCCCGGCAGCGCAGTGGGGCAGGGACTGAGTGCGCTGGCCGCCTCGGGACGCTTCGGCTTCGCGCTGGCGTTCACGCTGTATGCCGCGGTGATCCTGCTGCCGCTCTATGCGCTCGTGCACATCGGGGCGCGGCGGGAACTGAAGCCCGAGGACGCGCTGCTCGTGCTCATCGCGTTTGCCGCGGCCTGCGCGCTCTTTCCACACGGCTGGACCGCCTATTGGAGCACATCGGCGGAGGCACTGTTCCCGCGCCTTGCCTGGCAGTGGCTCATTTTCGCGCTGCTCGCGGGCTGGGTCGTGCTGCGGCTGCTGCGCCGGTTTTCCGGCGGCGATACGCAGGAGCTTTTGCGCCTCTTTCGCGCGCTGCTTATCCTCGCGGCGGCGTATTTCATCTTCGAGGTTTGCTTTGCGGAATTTGCGGGCCTGTTTTCCGCCGTCGACGCGCTCAAGGCGGGCAACAGCGCCTTTACAACCGATACGGTCCTGCCTGCGGCAACGGACGTAACGGGTTCGAAGAGCCTTGTGTTCAGCTATGTTGTCCTCGCCCTGCGCTTTGCCGCGGAAGTCCTTCCTACGCTGCTCGCCGCGGCGACGGCGTACTTCGCCATCGGCCTTCTCGACACGATGGAAGACGGCGCATTTACGCAGGAGAGCGCCGCCTACGCGCCAAAGCTTGCCGAATGGTGTGTCAAGGTGCTCAAGCTCAGCGTGCTGTTCGCGCTCGCGGTCAACGTTTTGCAGGCGTTCTGTGCGCCGATGCTCCTGAGCACCAGCATTTCGATCCGTCTGCCGATCTTCGAGCTGTGCTTCGTGCTCGCAGCGCTTCTCGGTGCGCGGCTCATCGCCTCGAACGTCGCCCTTGCGGCGGACAACGACCTCTTTATCTGAGGGTGCTGCCATGGCGATCACGATACATCTCGACGAGGTGCTGAAAGTGCGCGGCATGACAAGCAAGGAACTTTGTGCCATCGTCGGCATCACGGAGGCAAATCTTTCCATTCTGCGCAGCGGCAAGGCCAAGGGCGTGCGATTTTCGACGCTCAACCGCATCTGCTGCGCGCTCGAATGCAATGTGAGCGATATTCTGCAATGCGACGGAGAACTGGAGGCGGAACATGAAGAGTAAAACGAAAACGATACTGATTTTTGCTGCGATCCTCGCGGCGGTCTTTCTCATTGCCTTTCTCGACGGCGGCGCGGTGCAGTCTGCTGCCGAAGAGGAGGAAGAGGGGATGCTGATCGGCGCTTTCGTCTCGGAAGAGGACATCGACATCGGCGGTGATCTTGCGGTCTCAGCCGCGGGCAAATTCGTCTGGAAGGCTGGGCGGCTCTATATGGATACGGACGAAGACTGGTGGGCGCTCAAAGACCGCGGCAGCGGCATTTACTGCACGATGGAGCCGGACGCGCGCTACGGTGAGGAGGACGCCAAGTCGCCGAATATCACAATCTTCGGCGCACTCGGTGCGCCGCTGGGGAAGGCCGGTATCGACGATGACAACGGCGTCCGTACGACGGACATCGACCTCTCGGGCGAGGTCTACGCCTGCGGCGACAGACAAGTGATTTTCAATCTTTATCCCATCTACCAGACGTCGGATGGCCGCATTTATTTGACGCGCGGCAACAGCATGGGCATGTCCGGCTCGGACGGCGGCAGCATGACTCACACGCTCACGAGCGATAAGACCGAGACGATCGGCGGCAAGTCCGAGCGCGTGAAGGTCAAAGTTGCCATCACCGCCGTCTCCCGCCCGACACCGACGAAGTTCACCGTCGCGCACATGGACGAAAACGACGATCTCTTGAAGCTCGAGGAGTTCGCGCCCGACGCGCTGCCCGAGTCTATCACTGCCGCGGACGGCGCGGCGTATCTCATCGGCACGAGCTATGGCACGGACTGGAACGGAGAGACGGCGGAATACGACATTTGCAGCCGCAGCAATGACAGTGCGCCGTATTCTTACTCAAATCTGGACACCTTCCGCTATCAGGACGGTAAGCTCTGCTCAATCAGCATCAAGGTCAACTGGGGGGAGGGAACAGCATGAAACGACTGATCGCTTTTGCGCTGGCGCTCGCGGTGGTGTTCGGCGTGAGCTTCGCGCTCTATAAGCCTGAGCGTATCGAAGCCGCGGCGCAGGAGACCATGGACGACGAGTGGGTCGGATACTTCTTCGCCCTCGAACCCTTCGACGGCAGGCGCTACGCGACGGAGAACGTCGATGATTACGACTTCGGCGTACCCGGTGTACCGATGTTCGTGACCATCACGGATATCCTGCCCGGTGAGCCGGGCTATGTCGAAAACGATGATTTTAACCATGTTATCGGCGCGGCCGTGGGCGATGAGGCCGTGGGCAGTGGAATGAACGTCTCAAGGTCGACGACAACGGCAGCAGCTATGAGACGGGCGGCGAGATCTTCTATGCAAGCGGTGAATGGAAGCCGGTCAAACAGTGTTCCGTTTACCGCACAAGTGACGGAAAATACTACGCCGAATGGGATCACACCGGCATGGGGGCCCACGTCGGCGTGAGCAGGGAAGAAAGCGTCGAATGGAAAGTAAACGGCAGAACAGAGCGGCGCTCCATCAAGGTGAGCGTCACATTTGAGGAGCGCACGGCGGCGGAGAGACTCGTGTTTGTCTGGCTGAGGGGGGACAAGAGCATTCTTTCGCGCGAGGAATACGGCGCGGACGCGCTCCCCGAGACCCTGACCGCGCCGGACGGTGCGGAGATCCTTGTCGTGACGCAGACGAGTGCGGACGGCACAAGCACCCGCTCGCTCTGCACGCAGGACGATCTGTTCGCCAGAGCCTATGTTCCCCCGACGCTTTCCGGACTTCTGCGTGTTGTCGACGTCTCGCTCGACTGGGGAGAGGACGAGACTTAACCAATTTTTAATAAAGAATTCGCTAAGAAAATGATTGCAATACGCGGGCAAAGCGGGTAAGATGGGGTTAACTCAAAGAAAAGAGGAACTTGCCATGCGTCCCGACGGAACCCGAGTGAAAGAGGCGTCCACCATCGTTTCGGCATTGCCCTATGTCATGCCGCGGCGCTACGACGCGCAGAATTTCATCACCGAATACGCTGATATGGAGGTCCTGCGCCGCTACATTCAGGAAAAGCGCCGCGAAGGCGTCCACATCCCGTATATGACGCTCATTCTGGCGGCATACTTCAAGGCGTATCAGGAAAATCCGAAGATCAACCGCTTCATCATGAACAGCAAGATCTATCAGCGCAACCACTTCTGCGTCAGCTTCGTCATCCTGAAAACGCGCGCCGACGGCCGCGCGGATGAGACGTCGATCAAGGTGTTCTTTGAGGACGGGGACGATATCTTCTCCATCAACCGCAAGATCGAGGAGGCGGTCGCGCAGAATCAGGTGGCCGCGCACAACAACAATACGGATAAATTCGCGAATTTTCTGTTCGCCATCCCCATCCTGCCGGGGCTTTTGTTCGGCCTTGTCAAGCTGATGGACCGCTGCGGCCTGCTGCCGCGTAAGATCATTGATCTGAGCCCGTTCCACACGAGCCTTTTTATCACGAACCTTGCCTCCATCAACACGAATTCCATCTTCCACCACTGCTACGAGTTCGGCACGACGGGTGTGTTCGTCAGCATGGGCAAGCCTATTGCCAATTATATGAGCGGGGAGTATAATAAAAAAATGATCCCGCTCTCCGTCGTGATGGATGAGCGCATCTGCACGGGACACGAGTACGCGCTGTTCTGGGCGAGCGTGCGCCGCTATCTCAAGCACCCCGAGCTGCTGGAGGGGAAGCCGACGGAGGAAAAC
>ERZ772863.2400-NODE-2400-length-12867-cov-2.636513_pt1 | contig 12867 bp, 10 predicted proteins | sample MGYA00512134_ERZ772863 | MGnify/ENA primary metagenome ERZ772863 (study PRJEB29015, sample SAMEA2737659) | human gut metagenome | biome: human gut; feature: human-associated habitat; material: faeces | place: China | collected 2012 ...
TCCTTGCCTTCCGGCGCTGCGATACCGAATACACCGCACTCCTCATGCACCTTGTCAAACGGAGTGCTGCTTTTTCTTAAAATACGATATTTCATTCTTCAGCCTTTTCTTGTCCGAATCTTGCCTTGCGGATGGGCTTACTTGCCCATAACGCGCTTCATGATCTCCTGATATGCCTCCTCGACACCGCCCATGTCACGACGGAAGCGATCCTTGTCCAGCTTCTCCTTGGTGGTCTTGTCCCACAGGCGGCAGGTATCCGGAGAGATTTCGTCTGCGAGAACGATCTTGCCATCCGCAGTCTTGCCGAACTCGAGCTTAAAGTCAACGAGGATGACGTTCAGGGTATCGAAGTACTGCTTCATAACCTCGTTTACCTTGAAGGCCATTGCCTTGATGGTCTCGATCTCCTCACGGGTAGCAGCCTTCAGTGCGATCGCGTGGTAAGCGTTCATGAGCGGGTCGCCAAGCTCATCGTTTTTGTAGGAGAACTCGATGGTCGGCTCGTCGAATACGATGCCCTCTTCCACGCCGAAACGCTTTGCAAAGGAACCGGCGGAAATGTTGCGGATGATGACCTCCAGCGGAACGATGGAGACCTTCTTTACCAGGGTCTCGCGCTCGGAGAGCTGCTCAACAAAGTGGGTCGGCACGCCCTGCTGCTCGAGCAGCTGGAACATGTGATTGCTCATTACGTTGTTGATCACGCCCTTGCCGGTGATGGTGCCCTTCTTCTCACCGTTGAATGCGGTTGCATCGTCCTTGTAGTCAACGATTACGAGATTTGCGTCGTCGGTAGCAAATACCTTCTTAGCCTTGCCTTCGTACAGCTGTTCTTTCTTTTCCATGTCCAATTCCTCCATTTGTATAAGTAGTGTTAATTTGAAACGACTTTTCGATTGAAAGCACGCTTTCAATCGAGGGGACATACCGAACAGTGTTCGGATATGCCCTAAGCTACCAAAAGTTCCGCCCGGTGGTTGAAACTTTTGCACGCACTTGTGTAAAAACCGTGATACATACTCCCGGTTTTTACGAACCTGCGGTTGGATTTAATGCGCGCTGCGGTGCGGGAGTTTTAGTGCTGCTAAGTGTTTGCAGGTTGTACATTTTAGCTGCCAATGGGAGCGGCACCAATGCCTTTACCTTGCGGGGATGCGGTATCAGAGATACCTATATAGATTACGCGAACTGAGCGCGAACCTTTTCGTCCTTTGCGGTAACTTCCGCTGCCATATCGGCCTTGAACTGCGCGAGCTTCTGTGCCAGCGCGTCATCCGACAGGGCGATCATCTGTGCTGCGAGGATAGCGGCGTTGTCTGCGCCGTCGATCGCAACGGTTGCCACCGGAATGCCCTTGGGCATCTGCACGATGGAGAGCAGGCTGTCCATGCCGCCCATGACGCTGGTGGCCATCGGCACGCCGATTACCGGAAGCGTGGTGTAAGCCGCCAGTACACCGCCGAGATGTGCAGCCTTGCCGGCTGCCGCGATGATAACGCCGAAGCCTTCGGCTGCCGCGTTCTTCGCCAGCTGCTCGGCAACTGCCGGGGTGCGGTGCGCGGAGCAGATGCGGACCTCAGTCGGAATATCGAACGATTTCAGACGGTCAACACACTTTTCCATTACCTTGAGATCACTGTCGGATCCCATGACAACGAGAACTTTTTTCATTTGTTATTCCTCCTACAAAAACAAATGAGGGCACGGGTATACCCGTGCCCTATAATCGCTCATTTATGTGCACCGATGCCCGAGAGAATGCACGAATGCCCGAGAACAAAAAACTGTTCAGCTGCAGTCTGGTTCAAAAATACGCTGCCGGTCATGAGTACACCTCTTTCTTAAAACCAACGGTGACGATACATATTTATTTTAGCCAATTTAACTTGTTAATGCAAGTATTTTACCCGCTTTTTTCGGGATTCGTGTAAATGCCCAAAGATAAATTTTACTCCTCTGCACTTTCGTGCAGAACGCCCTTTTTGTAAAGCACCTTTTCCATCTGGTGCACGCGCTCGGTCCACGAGCACTGCGCGCCGTAGGCAAGGCGTTTTTCTGTCCATGCCGGACGGTTTTCCTTGGCAGCGGCATCGCACAGCGGCAGGAACATCTCGGGATTGCGGGCAATGTAGACCACATCCTTAAAATCCTCGACCTGCAGCGGCTCGCGCGTGGAAACGATCGGCTTGCCGGTTGCCAGATATTCGTAGAACTTGAGCGGCGAAACGTCCTTGGAGAGCGCACCGGCACGGAATACGTTCAGGCAGACGTCCATCTGCGCCAGATATGCGGGCAGCTCGGGCTGCGGCACCAGACCGTGGAATACAATGTTCGGGTACTGCTTGAGGTTGGTCAGGTCAACACCCGGCAGCGTGCGTCCGATCAGGAAAATCGTCGTGTTCGGACGGCTCTTCGCCAGCTTTTCGATTAGTGCATAGTCGATGCACTCCTGCAGCATGCCGACAAAGCCGTAGATCGGATGCGGCAGATCCTTCATGTCCTCCGGGCATGGAAGGGTGTCCTTCTCGGTCTGTACGCGCGAGAAAATCTCGTAAGCCGCGCCGTTCGGGATCATCTGGGTGGTCGGGTTGACCTTTTCCAGTGTCTCTGCCAGTCCGACTGCGGTTGCGAATACCTGATCGGCAGGCTTGGCCAGATCGCATTCCATCTTGTCCACAACCTTGGGATTGATGTGGCCCTTGTATGCGGAATGACGGTCTACACAGTCATATACCAGCTTGGAGTGCGGCAGGTGCTCCACAATATCGCACGAGGACGGCGAGTAGCACCACAGCACGGTCTCGTCACCGAAGCCATGCTCGCGCATCTTTTCGCGGATGAACGCCGCCTGCCGCTTCTGGTTGATTTTGTTGATCCAGCGGAACTTGTTGAAAAACGGCAGTACCGGCGGCAGTGCGTAAACAGTGATGTTTTCGTGTCCCTCGACCTTTTCGCCGGGCTGCTTGTACTTTTCGATATATGCGGAGGCTTTTTTGTCCTTGAGCGGTGCGATCATGGACACCGGAGGATCAAAATACAGGATTTCGCTGTTGCGCAGACGGCTCATCACGTTCTGCTTGCGCGTCGGCAGAGGATGGTAGTTCGTTGTCGAAAGACAGACGATGTGGTTCTTCATATCTATATAACCCCTTTAGTGGATTGTTTTATCATATATCGTAGGGCGGCTGACCTCAGCCCGCCGTGGTTAGCGGTATGCAGATGGTAAAGACGGCGGGGTGAGGGCGCCCCGCCCTACGGTTTAGTTTTCGGAAATGTTCAGCACCTTCGCTGCTCCCTTCACATTCTCGGATTCTCTTTCTCTCAGCATTTCCGCGGTGCGGTGCACCTCGTTATCGAGCGCACCGGAGACGCACTCGTCGATGAGGCGGCACAGCGGCTCCGCCTTGACGGACGAAAGCTGCAGGCAGGTGCGGCTGCCGATATATTTCAGAAAGCCGTCCACCTTGATATCGTAGCTCATGCCGACGACCGGAACGCCCTGACCGGCGGAGAACATCAGCGAATGCAGTCGGATGCCGACCACGGTTTTCATGCGGGAGAGGATGCCGATGGTGACTTCGATGGGCTGTCGGGTACGCACGGCGTGCCACGGGCAGTGCAGCAGTGCGCCGACACGTTCTGCGGGCATGAGGTCGCTCGGGAACTCGATGGGTACGAAAACCGGCGTCAGACCGTGCTTTTCGTAGGCATAGTTGGCTGCAGCCGCGATTTCGGGCAGAGCCGTGTCCAGACCCTTCCAGTTGCGCAGACCGAAGCCGATATACTTTCCGTTCGGGTCAATGCCGCTCTGCTCGAGGGCGATATTGACGATTTCACGCGGCGCCGGCGTCAGAATGATGGTCGGGTCGGCGGAAACACGGATATCCGGCCGGGTAACGCCCATTTCGGCAAGCAATGCGCGGGAATTGTCATCGCGCAGCGTGATGCGGTCAACCGATGTATCAATGGTTCTGGCGGCCATCCGGCGGTTGCCCGGACGGTTGATCGGACCGATGCCGCAGCCGTACATCATTACCTTGCAGCCGCGCTTTTTGGCGGCGTACAGCGTGTAGCAGTAGTACCAGATCGAGCGGGTGGACGTGACATCCTGCATGAGCGAGCCGCCGCCGTTGATATACAGCGCGGCATGGCGGAACTTGCGCAGGACGGAGAACACATTAAAGGTATAGATGGCGTTCGTGCGGTAGATCAGGCGCGTTTCCTTCGGCCTGCGCGACATAACGCAGATGGTGCGTTCGGGATCGAGCTGGCGCATCTCCTGCACAATGGCCTCGAGGATGGCATCGTCACCGGCGTTGCCGCGTCCGTAAGCACCGCAGATGACAATGCTCTCGCGCTCGTTTTTCGGACGGTGGAACCGTGCCAGCAGGTGACGGTAGTTTTCCATCTGACGTTCGCACATTTTGTCGCGCGAGAAATCGCGGGAGGCTTTTTCGTACAGCGCGTCCGCGAATTTCTGCCGCAGTTCGGCATCGTTGCCCAGACGGACCAGATATTCCGCCAGCCGCTTATCGTCCCCGACCGGGAAGATATAGCCGTTTTCGCCGGTGTCGATGAGTTCGGGCATGCCGCCGACATCCGAGCAGATGGTCGCGCAGCCGGCACAAACGCCCTCGAGAATGGAGTACGGGAAGGTTTCGGACACCGAGGACAGCAGGTTGATGTCCATCGCACGGAAGAACGGCATGACCGGCGATACCCAGCCGCAGAATGTTACGCGCTCACGCACGCCGAGCTGGTCGCACAGCTTTTTGAGCATATCCTCGTCCTCGCCATCACCGGCGATGAACAGGCGCAGCTGCGGCGCGGATTTCAGCGCCTCGGCAAAGCCGCGGATGGTGGTCGCAATATCCTTGACGGCGGTCAGACGCGCGGCAATGCCGCACAGCACGTCGCCGTCCTCAATCTCGGCACCGTAGGTGTCCCGCAGATAGGCCACACGGTCAAATTCGCCCTCCGGACGATCAAAATCCATACCGTTGTAGATTTTTACAATGCGCTCCGGGTCAAAGCCGCGCTCGATGAGCGTGCGCGCCATACGGTCTGCGACCGGCTGATAGAAGTCGAGAAAGCGCAGGGCAATGGCATTCGCCGTGCCGAGCGTGTACTGCTTGAGCGGACTGCCGAGGTAGTCCAGCCGGTAATCCGAGTGCACGGTCGTGACGATCGGCACCTGACGGCTGCGGCGCACCATGGCTCCCATCAGGTTGGCACGGCCGCCGTGGCAGTGAATAATGTCGGGCTTGAACGCATCTACCAGGTCGCGCATGGTCCGTGCCGCGCGGAATGGATTGTGCCGCTCAATCACGCGCACATCAATGCCGCGTTCGCGCGCTTCATCCGCAAACGGACCTGCGCGGAACGAGATGAGCATCACATCGTTATTGCGGTTGAGTCCGGTCACGGTATTCATAATCTGGGTCTTGGCGCCGCCTACATCGCCGCCGCCCATTACATGCATGATTCGCAAAGTCAAATACCTCCACTTGACAAGTATAATCAGTATACCATGAAAACAGGGGGATTGCAAAACCGTGAGACAGGAAAACGCGGCTTTTTCGGCAATTTTTCGGCAAACGAAGTTTGTGTTTCCACCGCTTTCATGGTATACTTAAGGCAACACTGCACAATTGAAGCTGCGGCTCCTTGCGCAGGCTCCGGTCGCGCTGCCGCGGCTCCTTGCGCAGGCTCCGGTCGCGCTGCCGCGGCGCTTTACGGAAATTTTGCGCTTTTGTTCAATTATGCGGTCTTGCCTATCTATCTGACGGAAAGCGAGGGTTTTTCTTTTGTCCTCTAAAAATACCATGACGCGCGATGCGATGCTGTTCCTGCCGGCCAAGGTGGTCGAGGGACTGCTCGTCATCGGGTGTTCCTCGCTGTATTCCCACATCTTTGTGGAGGGTGCGGTCAGTGCATTCAACCTGACCAACACCACGATACAGCTGCTGTACCTCATCCTTGCGGGCTGGATGGCGAATTCCGCCACCCGCTATGTCGGTGAGGAGTATCGCGCCGATGAAGGACGCGGCCTGTTCTCCACGGTTTCTACCATCTATGTGGGATTGTGCGTGCTCGTTGCCATCGGCTGCTGCATTACGGCAGCTGTGACGCAAAGTCCGGTCTATCTGGGCGGTGCGCTGATGTTCTGCACCTACACGGCGTTTCAAGTGCTCAATGCGGCGCTGATTCAGCTCGGCCGCGTCAAAGCATCCATCCTGTGGTCGCTGACCTCGGCGGTGCTCAAGCTCGCGGTTGCATTCGCGCTTGTCGGCGGCAAGTCGAATTATCCGTCGCCGTTCCCGGCCATCTTTGCCAACACTATTGCGGACGGAGTTGCGACCATCGGTGCGGTGTTTGCGCTCAGCCTGCCGGTTGTTGTGCGGCTGAAGTATTTCTCCAAGCCGCTGCTGAACAGGTTTCTCAAATACGGCGTACCGCTGATGGGCGTTTCCATCTCGGTGGCGCTGCTTAACCAGATCGACAAATACCTCGTTGTCGGTTTTTACGGCAACATTCTGTACGCATACTACTCGAATAACAACTCGATCGCGAGCGGTCTGTTCACGATGATCTCGGTCGGTATTATGCGCGGCGTGTATCCTGCCGTGCTGCGCGGCTGGCGCGAGGGTGGCAAAGCCGCGGCAAAGCCGCTGCTCGATCAGGGCGTGCGGCTGTATCTGCTGATCGCTGTGCCTGCTGTTGCGGGTCTGACTGCGGTGGCGCTGCCGCTCAGCCGGTTCCTGTTCCCCGCGAAGTATGCCGCCGGTGCGCCGGTCATCGCATATACCGCGCTTGCCATGCTGTTCATGGGCCTGACCGAGTACGCCAACAAGGCGTATGAGCTGGAGCAGTCCACCGTACACGTTCTGCAGAACAGCGCGATCGCAGCAGTTATCAAGGTGGTTTCGAGTGTCATTCTGCTCAAAACCCTCGGATTTACGGGCGGTGCGCTCGGTTCGGTCGTGGCGTTCGCATCGTACTTCATCATCACCTGCGTGCGCGTGCGTAGCCGATTTCTGTTCCGCGTGGCACCGGTCAGTCTGGTGCGCATCATCGTTTCGGCGCTGCTGTGCGGTGCGGCGGCCTTTGCATGCACGTTGCTGCCGGTCGGCAATCTCATTCGCCTTGGCGCGGCTGTCGTGGTCGGTGCGGGCGTTTATGCAGTGTGCATTATCGTCAGTGGTGAGGGCCGCGAGGAAGTACAGGCGGTGCTCCGCCGGCTGAAACGATAAGAAAAATTGTCGAAACAGCGTGGATTTCACTGGTAAAACCTTGTCACGGCATTAAATCCATGCTACAATAACTCTATCTGAAAATTGTAAACAGAGAGGCGTAATATTATGGAAATGATTCATGAAGCGGGTCAGTACGTTGACACCGTAAAGCGCGTCTGCGAAGCAGTCGGCAGCGAGGTCACGTTCCGCGGCACGGTTCACCGTGTACGCGATATGTCTGACTTTTCTTTTGTTGTAATGCGCGTTGAGCGCGGTCTGATCCAGTGCACCTTCCAGGGTGACGAGATCGGCGGCATCAAGCGTTCGGACGTCAAGGACGCAATGGTACTCGAGGTTACCGGTACCGTTCGTGAGGAGCCGCGTGCAGAGCATGGCGTTGAGGTCGTTCTGAGCGCACTGTCCATCCTCGGCAAGCCGTACGACCAGCTGCCGGTACCGCTCGGCAAGAAGTATATGGGCCTGTCCCTTGATGTTGATCTGCCGCTGCGTCCGATCACGCTGCGTCATCCGCGCAAGCAGGCGATCTTCCGCGTACAGGGTGCGATCGCTGACGGCTTTGCACAGTACATGCAGTCGCAGGGCTTCACCCACATCCACACCCCGAAGATCGTAGTTGCAGGCGCTGAGGGCGGCGCAAACCTGTTCAAGCTGGATTACTTTGGCACTCCGGCTTATCTGGCACAGTCCCCGCAGTTCCACAAGCAGTACCTCGCCGGTGCATTCGGCCGTGTATACGAGATCGGCTCGGTTTACCGTGCAGAGCGTCACAATACCTCCCGTCATCTGAACGAGTATATGGGTCTGGACTTCGAGATGGCCTACATTGATTCCATGTACGATGTAATGGCAATGGAGACCGGCATGCTGAAGTCTGTTATGGCTTACGTTAAGGAGCACTGCGCTGAGGAACTCGCTATGCTGAACGCCGAGGTTCCGGAGATCAAGGAGATCCCGACCATCCGCTTCCACGAGGCCAAGCAGATCATGGAGGAGAAGTTCGGTCATAAGTCCAAGAACCGTTACGACCTCAACCCGGACGAAGAAGTGCTGCTGTGCCAGTGGGCAAAGGAGGAGCACGACTCTGATTTCGTATTTGTAACTCACTTCCCGTCCGCAAAGCGCCCGTTCTACGCGAAGGATGATCCGGAGGACCCGAAGCTGGCGCTGTCGTTCGACCTGCTGTTCCGCGGTCTGGAGATTACCACTGGCGGTCAGCGTATCCACGATTATCAGGAGCAGATGGACAAGCTGGAGGCTCGCAAGATGAACGCCGAGCTGTTTGAGTCCTTCACCATGCTGCACAAGTACGGCATGCCGCCGCACGGCGGTCTGGGCATTGGTCTGGAGCGCCTGACCATGCAGCTGCTAAAGCTGAATAACATCCGCGAGGCATCCATGTTCCCGCGTGATATGAACCGCCTCGAGCCGTAAGGCTCTCGGCTTCGTTCCAAAGGGCTGTGCCCTTTGGAACGAGGGATGGTGTCGCCGCGCGTGCCCACATTGCGGGCAGGACGGGAACACCTATTGCACGAAAATACCCCGAAAACTTTCCGGTTTTCGGGGTGTTTTCATTTTTGTCGCACCGGAGGCGCTCCATTTCACGCGCTGTGCGGTCTGACGGTGAAACGGGTGCTGAAATCTCGCGCGGCGGGACACGGCGGCAGAGCCGCCTGTGTCCTTTGGTATGCGCCCGGAGAAGAAAATCTTCACTCTCCACTCCTCGCTCTCCGCTCTCTTTTCAGCTCTTTACGAGGATTTAACATTTTTTCCTCGGTTGGCTCTTGACGTTCGCGGAAATTTTCCGCATAATAAGAATGGACAAAAGATTTCCGGCTATGCTGTTTCAGCATGGGTCGCCTACCGAAAGGAGATCAGCATAATGAACGAAGAATTAGAGCTGCTTCGCGACAAGAAGGGCTTCATTTGCGATATGGACGGTGTTATCTATCACGGCAACCGTCTGCTGCCCGGTGTACCTGAATTTGTAGACTGGCTGCAGCGTGAGAACAAGAGCTTCCTCTTTCTGACCAACTCCTCCGAGCGTTCGCCGCTCGAGCTGCAGCAGAAGCTGGCCCGTATGGGTCTGGAGATCGGTGAGGAGCATTTCTACACCTCTGCTCTGGCTACGGCAAAGTTTATCGCCAGCCAGAAGCCGCACGCATCCGCGTATGTGATCGGCGCGCCCGGTCTGGTTGGTGCGCTGTACGAGGCGGGCATCGTGATGAACGACGTGGACCCGGATTACGTTATTGCGGGCGAGACCAACACCTACAACTATCAGACCATTCTCAAGGCCGTTGATCTGATCAACAAGGGCGCGCGTCTGATTGCCACCAACTCCGATTTGACCGGCCCGTCCGAGCAGGGCATTATTCCGGCATGCCGCGCACTGGTTTCTCCGATTGAGCTGGCCACCGGCAAGACCGCATACTATGTCGGTAAGCCGAACCCGCTGATGATGCGTACCGGTCTGCGTCTGCTGGGCGTGCATTCGCACGAGGCGGCCATGATTGGCGACCGCATGGATACCGATATTGTTGCCGGTATCGAAACCGGTCTGGACACCGTTCTGGTGCTCTCCGGCTGTACCACCCGCAAGGATGTGGAGAATTATGCGTACCGTCCGCACTTTATTCTGGATGGTGTCGGCTGTATTCCGCCGCAGGCATAAAATTGCTGTCTAAATTGAATAGCACAAAAGCCTTTCCGAAAAATTCGGAAAGGCTTTTTTATTGGATAAAGAATGGACAATTCTATGCTATACTAAATACAGGAAAAGGATAGACCAATGACAGATAGAGAGGGGGCATTCCCATGGCAGGACACATTCTTTTGGCGGAGGATGACAAGGCGTTATCCGCGCTGATGCAGGATTTCTTTCGGGCGGCAGGCGTAGCGGTGACACCGGCATATGACGGTGAGCAGGCGCTCGTGCTGGCGCAGGCACAGCCGTTCGACCTGCTGGTGCTAGACGTGATGATGCCGCATCTGAACGGGCTGGAGGTCTGCGAAGCGGTGCGGCAGGAGAGCGACGTACCGGTCATTTTCGTCACGGCACTTGGGCAGGAAGGCGATACACTAGCAGGGTTCCGCGCGGGCGCGGACGATTACATAACGAAACCGTTTTCGTTTCCGGTGCTGGTGGCGAAAGCGCAGGCGCTCATGCGGCGGGCACGCGGGCTGCGGCTGGGCGCGAGTGAGCTCGGCTACGCGAATATCCTGATGGATACGGCCTCGGGCACGGTAACGGTGGACGGAAACCCAGTGAATCTGCGTCCCAAGGAGGCGAAGATACTCGAGCTGCTGCTGCGCGAACAGGGACGCACGGTGTCGCGCGACCTGCTCATCGAGCGGGTATGGGGCACGGATTTCGACGGGGACGAGCGCATGATCGACCGGCACATTGCCAGTCTGCGTAAAGCGCTTGGAACAGCCTCGCAGCATATCCGTGCGGTGTACGGCAAGGGCTACCGATTGGGGGGATCGACATGACAAAGCGAATTCACAAAATCGGCATCGCGGCAAGGTTGACCGCGGTTGTGGCAGTGATTCTGGCGGTGTTTGTTGGACTGTGGACATTCAAATTGATTGAAAACGCACAGGTTGTCGCAGCGTACAGGGCAGGTATGGAAGTTAACGATATTTGCTGGCGTGTTGAACACACGTTGGTAGAAAAAGGGTATGACCCTGATGATATGCCGTCGGCCAATACGCCGGAATACGATAAAATGCGTTGTGATTTGGCATATTCCATCTGGGATAGTGAAAAAGCGTATGTCGTGCAGTATTATGATGGACAGGAAAACTGGGTCACGATGCGTTCGCCGCTGCTGCTGTATGGTAAGAATGCCGATGCCGATATTGACATCAGCAATTTTGCCGAGCAGGATATTCGTGAGATGCGTGAGGTATACGGGCCGAAAAAAGGCTTTTCAGATGACGTGGGATACATTGCAATGATATATGGCAAAAAAATCGAAAACAATGGTCATACGATATATATTCCGAACCGAATCTGCGTAGGTGCGTATGATTATGAATGGACGGCACAGACACCGGTTGAAGAGGTCGGTCAATGGGAAGAAATGCCGCAGTGGTGCTTTGACAAGGATTCGAATATGGAAGTATACTTTGCGGAAAAAAAGTATCTGGAAACCAAACTGCGGTGCATAAACGGAGAAAATGTGAAAGTGGATCATACAGGGGGATATTTTACTATCTTTTTGTCCCTGTCCAGCACGATCGGATATGGACATGGAATGGTCATGGCCACTGCGCCGATTGACAAGGAAGCTGCATATGAGGATCTCTTTTGGGGTATGCCGTTCATCACGATTGCATTGTATCTGATTTTCCTGTTTATTTTCTATAAAATCGTGCGCCGCATGGTCGCTGACCCACTGGTTGACACGGCGCGAGAAGCAAATCTGGTTGCAAACCTTGCATTCGACGAGTTCAAGCCCGACCTGAAACGCGGAGACGAAATCGGTGAACTCAACCGTGCGCTGAGCGAAATGGCGGCGACTCTGCACACCCGCTGGGACAGCGAGCGCGACCTCGAGGTCAAACGACAGCAGTTTGTGTCGGCGGCAAGCCACGACCTGAAAACGCCGCTTGCGCTCATCGGCGGGTACGCCGAGGCCATCGCGCAGGACATTTCGCCCGAGGAAAACGCGCGGTATCTCGCCGCCATCGAGCAGGAAACGGCGCGGATGAACGGCCTTGTGCGCGAAATGCTGGATTACACCCGTCTGGATCGCACGGACGAGCTGAAAAACCGCAAAACGCTCAATCTGACCGCGCTGGTGCGCGATGTGCTGACCGAGTACGCGCCGCTGTTCGAAAAACGCCGCCTGACCGCCGATATTGCGGACGGCGTGCGTATCCGCGGCGACGAAACGCTGCTGCGGCGTGCCGTCGGCTGCCTGCTCGAGAATGCCGCCAAGTATTCGCCGGAAAACGGGCGTGTGTCCGTTCGGCTGACGAACAGCCGCAATCATCTGCTGACCATCGAGAACGACTGCGAACCCATTCCGGAGGACGAGCTGCCGCGCCTGTTCGAGATGTTCTATCGCGGCGATAAGGCCCGTGACCGAGCGGGCGGGCACGGACTGGGACTGGCCATTCTGCAGAAAATACTCGCACTGCACGGCCTGACCTGCAAAGCGGAAAATATAAAGGGCGGCGTGCGGTTCATCGTCTGCAATAAAGATTAAAAGCTAAAAAAGGCATAAAAATACCCCGCAAGAGATTTTCTTGCGGGGTATGATTTTGCTTACTTTGCGTAATCGATCGCACGCGTTTCGCGTACCATGTTGACCTTGATCTGGCCGGGATAATCCAGCTCGTTCTCGATCTTCTTGGCGATTTCGCGGGCGAGAAGCACCATTTTGTCGTCCGAAACCTTCTCCGGATTGACGATAATGCGAATCTCGCGGCCTGCCTGAATGGCAAACGAACCGGAAACACCGGGCGTCTCGTTGGCGATGCTCTCGAGTTTCTCCAGACGCTTGATATAGTTCTCCAGGTTCTCGCGGCGAGCGCCCGGACGTGCAGCGGAGATGGCATCGGCTGCCTGAACCAGACATGCTACGATGGTCTTAGCCTC
>ERZ772863.2401-NODE-2401-length-12856-cov-2.820795_pt1 | contig 12856 bp, 9 predicted proteins | sample MGYA00512134_ERZ772863 | MGnify/ENA primary metagenome ERZ772863 (study PRJEB29015, sample SAMEA2737659) | human gut metagenome | biome: human gut; feature: human-associated habitat; material: faeces | place: China | collected 2012 ...
GTTCCTGAATTGTATCCAGCTGGCTGTTCATATAGCCGTTCCTTCTTACCTGTCCGGAGTTGAACATACTTAAGGTCGCGACTGCTTTAAAACGTTTGTCTGATTTGGCCGCATTCAAAGTATAACCGCCTCCGCCGCAGATACCCAAAACTCCCAGACGGTCCTTATCTACCCCGGCATATGCGGAGATAAAATCTGCCATACCATGAATATCCTCTGTCCGAAAATAGGGTTTATCTGTATTACGGGGCGTGCCGCCACTTGCTCCCTGATAGGCGGCATCGGCAGTGATCGTAACGTAACCGAGCTCGGCTAAACGCTGAGCGTAAAGCCCAGCTACCTGTTCCTTTACCCCGCCATTGGGATGCGCTACTACTATCGCGGCATATTTTTTATCGCTGCTGTAATCTGCCGGAGTGTACACATTAGCGGCAATTTTTAAACCGTGCAGCTTATACTTTACCGGATGAATATTTACCTGTCCGGCCACGTTTTTATTTATCGCTCCCTGATAGACCAAACCATATCTATTCCTTTCTTCTGCAGAAGCTGCCCCGCTGAAGCCAATACCTAACGCCAATACCAAACCCGATAATAGTAATTTTTTAGTAAATCTCATAATAACCCATTCCTTCTTTCTTTATTTTTGCAGTAATAAACTGTCCAAAACCCGCTGTGCGTTGCTGCCTGCTGCATGGCCTGCTTTTTTACCGAGCAGCCTTACTGTTTCCTGCAGCTGCTCTGCGCTTATGCCGGTATTCATACTGACGCGCATATGCGAAGTCAGCTGGGCATTGACATTGCCGATACCTGCCAGCGCGCCGACTGTTGCCAGTTCTCTTTCCTGGCGGTTCAAAATATCACGTTCAAAAATATCGCCAAATAAATGTTCTTTCAGAAAGACGCCGATCACCGGCGCAAAATCATAGGTTCTGCCTGCCACCGGGCGGCCTACCAATTCGGTTTGAGTTTTTTCACCAATAGCATAACGGTCACGTTTAGGATCGACCGGTGTTGCATCACGGCCGATTTCATCGACGATACCGGCAGCCTTACGTTCATCTAAAACAGCGATCAAAGTATTGATGCCGTTCAAACTGCGCGGAAAACCGCAATAGGCATACATTTGTACTAAAACCTCTTTCACTTCATTGACAGTCATTCCATTGTCCAGAGCCTCGTTGAGCGCCGTTTTTAGATTAGGCAGGTCGCCCTGGGCGGTAAAGGCAGCTACAGTAACGATACTGGCCTGCTTAGCAGTCAGCGCTTTTGCAGCAGCTGCTTCACTATTGCCGTTAAAACCTGCCATACACACTGCCAAAGTCAATAATAATAAACTTTTTTTTAACATTTCCTCACCTCATTTTATTTAGGATACTGCCTGTCAGTTACCGTTTCCAGCCAGGTAACGCCTTCGTCACTGACTTCAGATACCGCAATATGCGACATCGATGTATTGGAAGAAGCTCCGTGCCAATGCTTGACGCCCGGCGGACACCAGACAACATCGCCCGGGTACAGGGCAACTATTTCCCTGCCCCATTCCTGCGTATATCCAAAACCTTCTGTGACGATCAGCGACTGACCTGTAGAATGGATATGCCAGTTAGTTCTTGCTCCGGGGGTAAAGCTTACTACTGCAGCGTAAGTTTTCGAAGGACTGTGGGCACTGAACAGACTGGTGGCCCAGGCTGTGCCTGTAAAATTTTTAGGGTTCGCCTGCACCGTCGCATTACTGCCGGCTTTCGTAACTGTCTGCAGCCCGGCGGTTTCCGCAGCGGCGACACTGCACAGCAGCAGCATCCCGGCAGCCGCTGCCATGATTTTTTTAGTTTTGCTTTTTAACATTTCTTCACCTCTTTTTATTTTTGTCTAAACCTGATAAAGCAATTTACTTTTTTGTTTTCATTTGTTATAATCAGCATAAATCCTCGAGCTAGCTCGAGGTCAAGGGTGTTGTTTGTGAACTATTTGTAAAATAAAACTCTGTTGGCTTGTTTGCTTTATCACGGCTCTTTTAAGGAGGTAAATCATGAATTATACTATCGGCGAATTATCCAAAATAATGAATGTTTCTATCCATACCCTGCGTTATTATGATAATGAAGGACTGCTTCCCTTCGTACAGCGCAAACCGAACGGCCAGCGCATCTTTACCCATCGCGATTTGATTTTTCTTAATACCATCGAATGTTTAAAATCTACCGGTATGCCTTTGAAGGAAATAAAACAATATATAGAATGGTGTATCGAAGGTATGCCGACGGTACCGCAGCGTTATGAATTATTTTTAGAGCGCAAAGCTATCGTAGAAGAACAAATAGCACAAATGCAGAAAATACTTGCAACAATAAATTACAAATGCGATTTTTATAAAAAAGCGATCGAAACAGGTAAGGTCGATATTTGCGAATCGGAACGTCAGCTGTTAGCGCAGAAAATTTTAGACGGAACGCTTTGAGCGTCTTACTTCCTGCTGCCCGTTCTCGCTCTGTTTCATAGTAAGTATATTTTTAGACAACGTTATAAATCCATGCATAAAAAAACAGACATTCATTCTGAATGTCTGTTTTTCGTTAAATATTGAAACACCATGCTGCTACTTATTTCTCAACTTCTTCCCACTCGTCCTGCAAGTCATTTTCAATCGCTTTCCAGGCTCTGCCGAACTCTACTTCTTTAAAGAGTGCTGTCAGTCCGGTAATCTGCTTCAACCGCAGTATTTCATCCTTATCCATACCCAGATGCCTGGAGATCCAGGCATCCGAACGCCCCAGCTCATGCAGCTCGCTGATGATATTGCTCATGAGGTCGACATCGTGCGAGCCTCTGGCCCGGTTATGCCTGATCGTGCTTGCCATCCGGCAGTCGATGGGCTTATCGATGACCGATACCGGCAGTTTGCCGCCTTCCCGTTCGTAAATATCCTGATAATCCAGCATAATGCGGTAACGGTGAAAACCGTCGACGATTATATACAGATCTTTTTCGCTGTCATAATAGCAGACGATGGGCATAGTGTAACCGTCTTCCTTGATGCTGTCATACAGCAGCTTCAGCTCCGGCGGCGCCACAGAGTTGGGGTTATAGGTATTAGGCTCGATTTTTTCGATTGGTACGGGAATTATGTTGTAAACAGGACTGCTGAATTTCATTTTTCATCACAAACCTTACTGTATTTTTTCTTCAGAACATCTACCAGCTTCTGCTGCTGACGTGTCAGCCCAAAGCCCATAAAGCGGCACAGGTGGTCGTTTTTCAGGATGCAGAAGCACATCCGCTTCCAGCTGGGGATATCTTTGGTAGATTTGATGTCGTCGGTATGGTCAGGTATTTTGCCGATAAAAACAATGCGGGAGTTTTTCATGACGGTGTAATTGGAAACGCCGTTGCGCCGGATATTATAGCCGTGTTCCTCCAGCTCGCGGATAGTTTCTTCTTCCAGTCCGCCGCCCACCGTATGCCAGAATTCAATCGAGGTTTTGAATTTTTTGATATAGCTCTTCCTGAGCCTTGCCGGCAGTGTTGCCAGTAAAAAGCGGGTATATGATTCCCAGGTATGCCCTGCCGGCAGTGTGATATTTTTATAACCCATGGCTTTCGTTCTGCCATAAATAGCGCCGAAATTAGCTCCCCGTACACGGCCGATAAGCTTGACCCAGATCTGCGGATCGATGACCCGATACAGATTGAGGCTGTCTTTGGCATAATCGTTGAAGGGTGAAGCAACACGCATTTGGTCGGGTTTAAGCCCTGCCATATAATAAAGGTCGTACAAACGGTTATAATCATATTGAAACGTATAATTGGCGTGCCAGACATCGCTGGTGCTCCAGTCGTATATGGGCGAAGCCACCCAGACATTTTTGAACTGGTTGCTGATCCAGCAGGTTTCTTTGTAACCATATTTCCGGTTCAAAAAACCACTGTAACGCTGCAGCGATTCATCAGCGCGAATACCCAGCAGGCATACTGTTTTTTTTGTCGCCATGCGCGATACGGTACCACCTGCCGAATTGTTTGGCCAGGTCTTCCTGATGCATACGGTAACGATAGGTCGTCATCGGGTTATTTTTGATGTTGATCACATATTCGTGCTGAGGCATCGGCCTGACCCAGGCATCTTCTTTGGTGTTGTCCCAGGGATACCAGTACATTTCGTAGCTGCTGAGCGCCGTCCTTGTCGCCATCGGCAGGCAGACCCAATACGGCTCCACATCTTTTTCGATCCGTGCAAAGGTCCTTTCGACGTATTCTGTGGTAGCGCTGTACTGCGCTTCAAAATCCTGATGAAAAACGCCGATGCGTTTATCCGGATAATGTGCCTTTTGAAAATCAAGCACCAGATTGAGCAGCAGACCACTGTCTTTACCGCCGGAAAATGATACAAAGATATTATCAAATTCCTCAAACAGGAACTTTAACCGACGCTGCAGCGCTTCATATACATTTTCGTTTAAATATTCCCTTTTCATCATAATTCTATCCCTAGACTTTCAAATTTATATTCATTGCAATAATAATATATTATATATTATATGTCAGTTCGATTCAACACACCCGAAACAGTCTTTATCAATAGCTTTAAAGCTGCTGCAAATGTTACTTTTAGAAGCACTTTACTGTTCTTGCGTGCATAAAATCCGAATGCAGATACCTGCCGAAAAAATTTTTTTGGTGCTTTTATAAGGTCAAATTATATTTTATGATGTTTGTTATTATAAATATTTAAAAAGCCTTCTAATTAATAACTTTTCCTGTGTATGCAGTATTTTGTATCTTTTAATTTCGACTGCACTGTGCTAAAATAACAGTAAGGATATTAGTTATTACAAGGAGGTTTGTTATGAATACCACACCTGTTAAAATCGTAGAAACTGTTCTGCGCGATGGTCATCAGTCTCTGGCGGCTACCAGAATGCGTATTACCGATATGGTTCCTGTTCTGGAGGAACTTGACGATATGGGCTATTATGCCCTGGAGGCCTGGGGCGGCGCTACTTTTGACGCCTGCCTGCGCTTTTTAGATGAAGATCCGTGGGAACGCCTGCGTACTTTAAAAAAACATTTACCCAAAACACCGATCCAGATGCTGCTGCGTGGTCAGAATATTCTGGGCTACAGCCATTATGCCGATGATGTTGTAAAAGAATTCGTTAAACGTTCTGTCGATAACGGCGTTTCCATTATCCGTATTTTTGACGCTTTAAACGACACCCGCAATATGGAATGCTCGATGCGTGCCGCTAAAGAAGCAGGCGCACACGTACAGGGTGCTTTTGTTTATACTATCAGCCCCTACCATAAGGACGAAGACTTTTTAAAGGTTGCCCAGGAGCTGGTGCAAATGGGCGCCGATTCGATCTGCATCAAGGATATGGCGGGACTGCTGTCGCCGTATAATGCCGAAAAACTGGTACGTACGCTCAAATCGCAGCTTACCGTGCCGATCGATATCCATACCCACTTTACCAGCGGTATGGGCGATATGACTTATTTGAAAGCTATCGAAGCCGGCGTCGATATGATTGATACCGCTTTATCTCCGTTCGCACAAAGCACCGGCCAGCCTTCTACCGAGGCTATCGTCGCTACCCTGCAGGGCCAGCCACGTGATACCGGTATCGAACTGACCAAGCTGCACAAGGCTGCAGATTATTTCCGCGGCGTCAAAACACAGCTTGTTAAAGATTTTGGCCTGAACGACAATATTCCCATCGATCCTAAGGTACTCACCTTCCAGATCCCCGGCGGTATGCTGTCGAATCTGCTGAATCAGATGAAGGAAATGGGTTCTGCCGATAAATATCCAGAATTACTGGAAGAAATGCCGCGTGTACGCGCCGAGCTTGGTTATCCGCCGCTGGTGACACCTACCAGCCAGATCGTAGGCTCTATGGCTGCTTTGAACGTCACTTTAGGACGTTACAAGATGATCCCGAATGAAGTCAAAGACCTTGTGCGCGGAAAATATGGCCGCACACCTGCGCCGATCGATCCTGAAGTCAAAAAACTGGCTATCGGTGACGAACCGCAGATCGATCATCGCCCTGCTGACGATATTGCGCCGCAAATGGAAAGCCTGAAGACTAAACTGGCTGCTGCCGGCTATCCCAACGCCGACATCGACGATGTTTTATCTTATGCCCTGTTCCCTGATGTTGCTTTAGCCTATTTCAAAAAACACCGTTGACCTGAATACACAAAAGCCGTATGTCATAAGACATACGGCTTTTTTTATGTATTTTATGCGTTTATGGCTTTTTCTTCTGCCTGCTGCAGCTTTTCTTTTGCTATTTCCAGCATCAGCTTGATCCTGTTCATTTGATTGACCTGGCTGGCATCAGCGTCACAATCAAGCGCAATGATATTCGCCTGAGGATCAGTGCGCAGAAGCTCGCGGATCATGCCCTTGCCGGTAACATGATTCGGCAGGCAGGCAAACGGCTGCAGGCAGACGATATTATCTATGCCGCTGCGCAGCAGCTTGGCCATCTCGGCAGTCAGCAGCCAGCCTTCGCCAGCCATATTGCCGGTAGAAAGATGTTTTTCTGCCAAAGCGATCAAGGCCGATAAAGGTTCATAGGCACTGAAGCGTTTACTTTTTTGCAGCGCTATATTCAGCGGCTTGCGGTAATAATCCAAAAACTTCATAAATAATTTGGACTTGATCACATTGCCCAGCGTTCCGTCCAGCAGACGGCGTTTGACCTGTTCGTCATAAGCCGCATACAGGAAGAAGTCCATCATATTCGGCAGTATGACTTCGGCGCCTTCAGCTTCAAGATAGCTGACGATATTATTGTTGGCAACCGGATGATATTTGACCAGTATTTCGCCAACGATGCCTACCTTGGGCTTGCGCACATTATCACGCAGCGGCAGCACATCAAAAGCAGCAGTCACCCGTTTGATCGTCTGTTCAAATGATAAGCCAGTCAAACCTGCCAGGCTGTCCTTGCAAAGCTGTGACATCAGTTTATACAAAGCATCGGCCGCGCCCTTTTCCTGCTCATAAGGACGTACGCGATGCAGCAGCTGCATCAGTAAATCGCCATACAGCAAGCCTTTGACCATATCCTTCAGCAAATGCCACGACAGCGAAAACCCATCGCTTTTTTCACCATACAGCGAAAAAACAGGTATACTGCCAAGCCCTGCATCACGCAAAGCGCGGCGCATCAGAGCGATATAGTTGGTCGCGCGGCAGGCGCCGCCCGATTGGAACAGAGCGATACTGGTTTTATTCAGGTCATATTTGCCCGACGTCAACGCCCGCAGCATCTGCCCAATAACCAGGATAGCCGGATAACAAATATCATTATTGACATATTTCAGACCTAAGGCTACTGCTTCCCGATCCGGCAGCGGCGCGATCTCCAGCTTGTATCCGGCACGGCGCAGAGCAGTTTCCATAAACTGGAAATGCACTGGTGAAAGCTGCGGCGCCAGGATAACGTGTGTATTCCGCATTGTTTTTGAAAACGACGGCGGTATATAAGCAGGTATGTCTGTTTCCTGATGTTTATCAATACGTTCGCGCATGGCCGCCAGCAAAGAACGGATACGGATACGTGCGGAACTGATATGGTTGATCTCGTCGACCTTCAGTAAGGTATACAGCCTGTGATGACGCTCTAAAATCTCTTTTACTACGTCTGAGGTGATGGCATCAAGCCCGCAGCCGAAGGAACTGAGCTGAATCAGCTCTAATTCCTTATGTGCAGCCACAAATTCTGCTGCCCGATAAAGCCGGGAATGCCACGACCACTGGTCAACAACTACCGGCAACTGCCCTTTAAGGCTTTCCGGCAGGTCGGCAACCGCATCTTCCGAAATGACTGTTAAACCAAAGGAGGCGATCATCTCCGGCAAACCGTGGTTGATTTCCGGATCTGCGTGATAAGGACGCCCTGCCAAAACTACGGCATGCCCATGCCCGTCCAGCACTTTTTGCAGCAGCTTGTGCCCCATATCTCTGATTTCCTGCTTATAGCTAAGCTGTTCGGTACGTGCTGCCTGTACGGCAGCTTCCAGTTCCTTATGCTTCAGGCCTTCCTGACGGAAAACTTCTGCCAGACGTTCTGCCAGGCGTTTATCATGGTACAGCGGCAGGAATGGATGCATAAACTCAACATCGGCCGCCCGCAGCTCTTCCATATTGGCGTAGACACTTTCGGCATAGGTTGCTACGACCGGGCAGTTATAGCAGTTATTGGCTTTCTGACATTCTTTTTCATTGTAAGGAACACAGGGATAGAAAATCTTTTTGACCCCTTTTACCAGCAGATCATGGATATGTCCATGTACCAGCTTGGCCGGATAACAGAGTGAGTCGGAAGGTATGGAGGCCATGGCCGATTCGTACAATTCCTTTGACGACGGCCCCGACAGCTCGACCCGATATCCCAGCCGGGTAAAGAGCGTGAACCAGAAGGGGTAATCCTCGTACATATTCAAAATCCGCGGTATGCCGATGACACCGCGCTTAGCGGCTTCTACCGGCAGCGGTTCGTAATCAAAAACCCGGTGGTATTTATATGCATACATATTAGGCGCGCTGGTATTGGTCATTGGCAGCCCCGCACCGCGCGGGCAACGATTGCCCGTATGAAATACTCCTGCCGGGAAGTAGTGAGCAGTTACCAAACAATTATTACCGCAGCCGCCGCAGCGATAGCTTTTACTGCGGTAGTCAAAAGCAGACAGTGTTGTGGCATCTACCAATGTCGATTTTTCCTGACAGCGGTCGTGCGCCAGCAGCGCAGCGCCAAACGCACCCATCAGCCCTGCAATATCCGGTCTGATGACTTCTTTGCCTGTCAGCTGTTCCATAGCACGCAAAATAGCATCGCTGTGGAAGGTGCCGCCCTGCACGACGATGGTATCACCAAGCTCGCCTGCGTCACGCAGACGAATAACTTTATAAAGCGCATTTTTAACAACGGAAATAGCCAGCCCGGCTGCAATATCGCCAATGGCCGCACCGTCCTTCTGCGCTTGTTTTACTTTAGAATTCATAAAAACAGTACAGCGTACACCCAAATCAACGGGTTCTTTAGCTGTTAAAGCCAGCTTGGCAAATTCACCAGCGTCAAGCCCCAGCCCCTGCGCAAAGTTTTCGATAAAAGAACCGCAGCCGGCACTGCACGCTTCATTCAGCATCAGGCGGTCAGGAATACCATTTTTCACAAAAAAGCATTTGATATCCTGTCCTCCGATATCGATCAAAAAGGAAACCTGCGGCGCAAAAAACTGTGCCGCCCGTAAATGTGCTACGGTCTCAACTTCGCCGAAGTCAGCGCCAAAAGCGACCTTCATCATTTCTTCACCGTAGCCGGTAACAGCCGCTCCGCCGATCACAGCCCCGGCAGGCATTTTTCCGTACAGATCCTTTAAGGCAGCAGCGGCGATCTGTACCGGATTGCCGTTATTACCGCTGTAATAAGACCACAGCAGTTTGTTATCCTCTGAAAGCAATGCCATTTTTAAAGTTGTCGAACCGGAATCGATACCCAGATAACATTTACCGTTATATGCGGCCAAAGCTTCACGCTCTACCTGATGCTGGGCATGTCTGCAGCAGAATTTTTCATAATCAGCTTCATCTGCAAACAGCGGCGGCAGTTTTGCCACTGCGTCCAGCGGCGCATCGTTCACTTTTGCCAGGGCCTGCAGCAGCTTTTCTTCGTTAAAAATCTCGCCGTCCTTACCTGCCAAAGCAGCACCGATAGCGACGAAGCAATCCGCATCTTCAGTTATCAAAGCTGCGTCAGCCTGCAATTTTAAAGTAGCAATAAACTGCTTGCGCAGCTGCGGTAAAAAGTGCAGCGGGCCACCCAGGAAAGCAACTTTGCCGCTGATTGGACGTCCCTGCGACAAATTGCCGATCGTCTGATGAACTACCGCCTGCAAAACCGAGCCGGCAATATCTTCTTTAGAAGCACCGTCGTTGATCAGGGCCTGCACATCAGTTTTAGCAAAAACACCACAGCGTGAGGCGATCGGATAAATACGCTTGCAACTTTCTGCCATACTGCCAAGTCCGGTAGCGTCAGTACCCAAAAGCGACGCCATATGGTCGATAAACGCGCCTGTGCCGCCGGCACAGACACCGTTCATACGCTGTTCCGGCGAACTGCCCAGCCAGGTTATCTTGGCATCCTCACCGCCTAATTCAACTGCTGTTTCCGCTTCGGGCAGCAAAGAACGAAGCGCCGCGCGACAAGCAATAACCTCTTGTACATGCGGCACCCCCATACGTTCGGCAAATCCAAAACCAGCCGAACCGGTCAATATCAACGAAAATTCCCTGCCGTCAATAATAGCGAGAATTTTCTGAATCTCTTGTAAAAATGCAGTGCTGGGATCTGACAAATGGCGAAAATAATCTTTAAAAATTATTCGCTCCTTTTCATCTAAGACCACAAATTTGATCGTAGTCGAACCAATATCGACCCCTAAATGATAAATCATCTTCTGCATATAAAATCCCCCTGTCAGGAAGCAGCGTCTCTTCCTGTAGCCACAAAACTTAAAGTCAAAGTCCCCAATGGTTACAAACCTGCTTTAAGCCCGCTGTTTCTGCGCTTTATCCCCTGTATAAGCAATCATTTGCAAAGCATATTTATTTCTGTTACTTAATTCAATAAAAGGCAGCTTTTTTATAATTATATACCTCTTTAACTGGTATTATCAATGGTTTCGGCAACAAAAATCAACAAAAATACTCCATTTGTCGGATTAATAAATTACAAAATATCAAGGATAAGTAAAAACAGGATTTTACCAAATCTCTATGGATACATATTAAAAACGGCAGCTTTTTTAAAAAGCTGCCGTTGGTGATGCTTTTATTCAATTACAGGGCTTCTTTAAAGGCGCTGCCGCCCACAAATTCACGTAAAATAGAGTTTTTGGGAATCAGCTCTTTATCCAGCGGTGTCACATGGCTAAGCAGTCCAAGCAGTCTTTGCGCGTTAGTATAGACCGCTTCTGTTTCCGGTACGCCTTGCAGCAAAGGCTCGGCATACTTTTTCAATACTGCAAACTCATACACCAGTGTGGTATTAAAAATAATATCTGCTTCTTCCTGGAATGGGAAAATATATTTTTCTTCCCCACGGCGTACATCGTCCCACAGCTTCAAAGTCATCAGCGCGTCATGCGAACGGAACTGCGAATCACGCACCAGCCGGCGCAGCAGACGCATATCGGTAGTCTGGATACGGTTGTAATCATCCAGCGACATCGGCGTCAGGGCACTGATATAGACTTTCAGTTTATTACGGGCCGGAACAACGGCAGAAATACGTTCGTTCAAGCCATGGATACCTTCGACGATCAGCACAGAGTTATCGCTCAAAGTCAGCTCACGGCCACGGTATTCGCGCAGGCCGGTACGGAAATTGTATTTGGGTATTTTAACTGTTTCACCTGCCAGCAGACGCTTTAAATGGTCATTGAATAATTCCAGATCGATCGCTTCGACGCTTTCAAAATCATAAGATCCATCCGCTTTGCGCGGTGTATTCAAACGTTCTTTATAATAATCGTCCATTGATATCGGCACAGGTCTGAGACCATTGACTACCAGCTGGATGCTCAATCTTTGTGCAAAGGTCGTTTTCCCCGAGGAAGAAGGACCGGCGATCAACACGAGATGTACGTCTTTGCCTTTATCAGTGATTTCATCAGCTATGGCGGCGATCTTTTTTTCATGCAGTGCCTCAGCTACCTGAATGATCACTCCGGCATGGTCCTCTTTTATAATGCGGTTCAGCTTGGCAACAGTATTGCATTGCAGCATAGTTGACCATTCTTCCATCTCGTGGAACATTTTATTGAGTTTAGGACTGTCAACAAAAACATCCAGTTCGTTCTGACCCGTTTCCGGATAATTGATAACGATGCCGTTTTCGTAGTTTATCAGTTCAAACAGCTTCAAATAACCGCAATCCGGCAGCATCGGACCGAAAAAATATTCCATATGGCCCTTCAAGGTATAACAGGTCAGCAGTAAATCATCATCAATAGCGTGCAGCAGCTCCAAGCGGTCAGCTTCGTTCCGCTCGCATAAAATTTTTTCAGCTTCTTTTTTATTTATATGTTTATAAATGATCGGTTCAGACTTGGCTGCCAGCTCTTTCATATAGTCTTCCAAGGCCTTTAAATCGTAGTTGCTGAGTACGATATCGTTAGTGATTTCGCAAAATAAAGCGCTGCCCAGGGAATTACGGGCCTCAATTTTTACTTCCGGCCGCAGCTCTTTGATAGCTACCAGAAAAAGGAACAGCAGGCTGCGCACATAAACGCGCATCCCCTCCTCCGTATCCAGCGTTATAAAATCAACTGTACCATTTTCAAAAACAGGCTTTTGCAGATCAGTGCCAATGCCATTGAAAATACCTTCCACGATCGGGCTTTGATAGTTAGCAGCAAAGTCTCTGCTGACTTCCAACAGCGTCGTTCCTGCAGGATACTCTCTGATAATATTGTTGGGTAATGTCAATTTAATTTTCATAAATACTCCTTATGGGAAAAAAGACCGGAACTTTTTTAGCTCCGGTCTTTGATTGTTATCAATGCTTATTTTTCTACAGCCTGCATTGCAGCCTGTACTTTTGCAGCCATACCGGCGATCTTTTTAAGCGGTACTGCGCAAACGGCAATACGTACACCTGCAGCCAAAGGAACAGCAAAAATATTGTCTTCGTGCAGTTTATCACAGATAGCATCGGGATTTTTTGCCGGAATGGACAGGAAGAAGCCTGCTACATAAGGCAGCATCGGCAAGCCGCATTCTTCGGCTTCTTTTGTGAACAGGTCGGCACGTGCTTTGATCATTTGATAATAA
>ERZ772863.2428-NODE-2428-length-12734-cov-2.994242_pt1 | contig 12734 bp, 13 predicted proteins | sample MGYA00512134_ERZ772863 | MGnify/ENA primary metagenome ERZ772863 (study PRJEB29015, sample SAMEA2737659) | human gut metagenome | biome: human gut; feature: human-associated habitat; material: faeces | place: China | collected 2012 ...
AAGGAATGAAAATATTTACCAGCCCTGCCGATAAAAATGTATAAAGAGGGAAGGTATGTGCTGTAGAAATTTCCACAAACCACATGGAAATCATATCAACCAGACCAGAAGCAGTCATCATCCCCGACATACCAGCATAAAGCGGAAATTGCAAAATAATACCGCGGCTGGCACCGATTCCCTGTGCCACAGCCTTTAAAAAGCCGTTAGGACTGCTGTGCAGATATAAACCCAATGTTAAAAAAATCAAAATGACCAAATTCAAATTCAGGTCAAAACCAATCTTAGAAAAATTAGCTCCCAGATAAATCAATGGGAACAAACCAAACAAAGCGTTGAGCCAATAAGCATTTTCCAATCTTTCGGCAAATGTCATATCTTTTTTAGCAATTCTTATCTCTGGTTTTTCTTGTTCTTTTTCACTGTATTCCACTATTTCATTAGCAGGAGGTTTCATATTAAAATACACGATAAACAGCATAATTACGATGATAGCCGTCATTACCAGATTCCAGGAAGAATACAGCGTATCACCAACCGGTGTCAGTGGCAGTCCGAGCTTCTCCATAAAATTGCCTGGTGTTGCTGAAACAAGCGGAATCGAAGAAGACGGCCCGCGAATAATCTCACCGCCATAAGCCGCAGCTACCAACAGCGGAAAATGCAGGCCTTTAACCTTTTTGCCTACCTCTTTCGCAAGAACTGCACCTATAACAAGCCCAAATCCCCAGTTTATATAGCAAGACGCAATAGATACTAATGCAGTCAACCCAAGAGCCTGCTGTGGAGTTTTAGGAATACCTGTTACCTTGTTCAAAATCTTTTTAGCCAAAGGTGTCAATGCCAGTACATAACCTGTCAATAAAACTAAAACCATCTGCATCCCAAAAACAAACATCGATGAGTACCCTCTGCCCCAATATTCTATCATTTGCAGAGCACTCTTGTTCATTAAAAACATTCCGCCGCAAAATACAACAAATGTTAAGAGAATAGCCAAAATAAAAGCATCCGGAAGATAATTCTGCACCATCTTCAGACAGAACTTTGTTACAGTCTTCATAAAAATCCGCCTCCTTTTCCCATTTTCTTTTTCATTTACACCAGCTCTAAAACCGTAGCTGATCCTAGCCCTCCAGCAATACATAAAGTAGCCAAGCCATATCTGACCTGTCTTTTCTGCATTTCATGCAATAAAGTTACTAAAATCCTTGCTCCAGAGCAACCAATCGGATGCCCCAGAGCAATTGCACCGCCATTTACATTGACCCTGGTCAGATCAATTTCCAGCTCCTGTATGACCGCTAATGATTGTGCTGCAAATGCTTCATTGATTTCTATCAGTCCAATATCTTCGATCCTTAGCCCTGCCCTTTTCAGTGCCAACCTTGTTGCAGGCACAGGCCCCATTCCCATATATGCCGGCGAAACACCTATTGAAGCCTGGCTGATTATTTTAGCCATAGGCTTTAACCCTGCCTTTGCAGCCGCACTTTCTTCAGCAATCAGCAACATGGCTCCACCGTCATTTCGTCCTGATGCATTGCCTGCCGTTACGCTGCCGTCCTTTTTAAAAGCAGGCTTCAATTCTGCAAGTTTTTCTATCGTTGACAAACGTGGATGCTCATCAGCAGCAAACATCAAAATCTCTTTTTTCTTTTTTACTGGCAAAGGTTCAATCTCATCATCAAAGCGTCCGCTTTTTATTGCAGCCTGAGCTTTTTCCTGACTTTCGCAGGCAAAATAATCTTGTGCCGTTCTGCTGATAACATATTTTTCAGCAATATTCTCTGCAGTCATACCCATTGTCAGGACTCCATACTGGTCAGCAGGCTGTGACCGTGGCTGACTTTCGGTATTAGGATCCAGCAAAATCCCGTTACCTACTGCATAACCCCTCCGTGCCTCTCTGAGATAATATTGGGCATTACTCATACTTTCGATACCACCAGCTAAAACGAAGTCAGCATAGCCGCACATAATCTCCTGTGCCGCATTCTGGACAGCCTGCATACCAGAACCACATTGTCTGTGTACTGTATAAGCCTGTACTTCAAGCGGAAATTTTGTCATCAATGCAGCTAATCTTGCAATATTAGGCTGGTCGCTGCTCTGCTTTGCCTGCCCTAAAATTACTGCATCCAGAAGTCTGATATCAAAATGACTACGTTCACATATTTTCTGCAACAAAAAGGCAGCAATTTCCTCCGGCTGTATGTCCTTCATTGCTCCGTTCAGTTTTCCTATAGGCGTCCTGATTCCATCTATGACTACCGGCTGCAGCATATCTATACCTCCCTTATACTAATTTTTTCAGCCAGCTCATAATGAGCAGATGTCATTGCTGCAATTTCTTCCAATGTAACATCAGAAGTATGTTCCAGTAAAAACATCATTCCGTCCTTAAACTTAAATACAGCATATTCTGTGACTAAAGTATTAACTACTTTCCGCCCAGTCAGCGGCACAGTACAATCCTTTACCAGTTTATGCCTGCCATTTTTTGCCGTATGAGATGTCGCAACGATCACCTCTTTTACTCCAACGACCAGATCCATTGCTCCCCCTGGTCCTAAAACACCTTTGCCCGGCAAAGCCCAATTTGCCAGGTCTCCCGCTTCATTTATCTGTATGGCTCCGATAACTGTAGCATCCATACGCCCACTTCTGATCATTGCAAAAGATGTAGCACTATCAAAATAACAGCATCCGGGCGTTTCAGTAACCGGTGTACGACTGGCATTAATGAGATTAGGAATTATTGCCTCCCCGCTAAGTTGTTTAGGCCCAACACCCAGCATTCCATTTTCCGTCTGAATGTAAATATGTTTATCTGCTGGTAAATAATCAACCGCCATTGTGGGAATACCTACACCTAAATTGACAAAACCACCGTCAGGCAGCATTTCCGCAACTCTTTTAGCAATTCTTACTTTTGTTTCCGCTTCTGACATGTTTCTCATTTAACTGCACCCCGATTCTGCGTTACCAAAACATCCACATAAATATAAGGTGTTACAATCTCTTCCGGCGAAATCATACCGGTTTCTACAATCTCATCAACCTCCACAATCGTCAAAGCGGCTGCTGTTGCCATAAGCGGATTAAAATTTCTTGCTGTTTTTTCATAAACTAAATTCCCCATAGCATCCGCTTTTCTGGCATGTAACAAGGCTACGTCTGCTTTCAAAGGATACGCCAAAACATAGGCTTCGCCGTCAATAACTTTTGTTTCACAATGCGCAGTCAGCTCTGTGCCAGCTCCAACCTTTGTATAAAACCCGCCAATTCCGCAGCCTCCTGCACGGATACTTTCTGCAAATGTGCCCTGTGGCATCATCTCTAAATTTAACTTTCCATCAAAATATAATTCCGCAGCTTCAGTATTATAGGTAAAATAGGTACCTATAGCTTTTTTCAGCATCCTATTCCTTACCCACCTTCCCAAGCCTACATTAGGAGTACCAAGATCATTGGCAATAACAGTCAAATCATGTATGTCTGTATCTGCCAGTAAATCAATCAGCCTCTTTGGATTACCGACATTTCCAAAACCTCCGATCATAACAACATCACCTGACCTGACAAGCTTAACAGCTTCCACAGCTTCTACAATCTTTGCTATGATAATCACCTCCATATTTAGTTCTTTGATTTCAGTATACAAAGCTAAAGACGAGCCTAATATGTAGAAACCTACAAAAATAATCTGATTTTTTTGCATTTTTGCACAAAAATAGCCCTTATAACAGTTATCAAACTGTTATAAGGGCTATAAAAAATAACAGGACCGAATATTCGGTCCTGTTAAGTTAATTATTCATTATTGAAGCAGTTCGCGTACCATTTGATTGATACGTTTACCGTCGGCTCGGCCCTTAGCCTTCGCCATAACAGCAGGCATTACTTTACCAATCGCTTTCGGTCCTTCGGCACCAGTCTCGGAGATAGCTTCAGCAACCATAACACGCAATTCTTCATCGCTAAGCGGTTCAGGCAGATATTTTTTGAGAATCTCAATTTCTGCTTTAGCCTGCTCGGCTAATTCACTGCGTTCGGCTTTTTCGAATTCTACCAAAGAATCCTGCCGCATCTTGACCTCTTTCAGCAAGATAGCCAGAACCTCATCATCATTCAGTTCCTTCTTCTCATTGATTTCGACATTTTTAATATTAGCACGCACCATACGAATAACCGATAAACGCAACTTACCTGCTTCACGGTCCTTCATGGCCTGTTTCATATCTTCTGTCAATTGGTCTTTAATAGACATACAGCACGCCCCCATTATCTGGTTTTACGTTTTCTGGCTGCTTCGGATTTTTTCTTACGTTGAACGCTCGGTTTTTCATAATGTTCGCGCTTTCTAACTTCAGAAAGAATTCCGGCCTTTTGGGTTGCTCTTTTAAATCTGCGCAGCGCACTGTCCAATGTTTCGTTTTTGCCAACTTTAATTTCTGCCATCTGATCTCCCTCCCTCCACACACTTAGGGAAGTGTATATATGCATTTCATGCGTTTTTTGCACTATTGCTGACTATCGTCAGACCGCAATTACCGCACAATATTACCAGTAAATTATATCTTATGATAGGCCTTTTGTCAAGGTATCAGCAGGGCGGCCACCCCAATGCTTTACCGCCTAAAAGATGGATATGCAAATGCTTAACGGTCTGCCCTCCATCATCACCGGTATTGGCAACGATGCGAAACCCTTTTTCATTAACACCAAGTTTCTCAGCCAGTTCCTTAACTTTCCCAAACTTATACAGGATCAGCTCCGGTTCTGCAGTAATAATATTTTCAGTATGAGCTTTCGGTATCATTAAAACGTGTACCGGAGCAGCAGGAGCCACATCACGGATTACGATCATTTTGTCATCTTCATAAACTCTTTCAGACGGGATCTCTCCGGCAATGATTCGGCAAAAGATACAGTCGTTCATTTCTTTCCCTCCTTAGTGATCCTAATTTTTATAATATTCGTCAGAAAATTTAAAAGTCCTTTTTCTATTTACTCTGTTCACAATTTATTTTCAAACTGTAACTAACAAAGTAAAAAAATCTTTAATAAAACGCTTGACTTATAGTCAACTCCAGCCATTATACTGAACTTAAAGTATTTTTAATCATTTATCTAAGAAAGGAGAGTTTACAGTGAAAAAATTTTTATCAACATTACTTTATACCGCTGCCGCAACTTTATTATTCAGCGCTTGTGGAATGACTGCCAATACAGTTTCTTCTCCTGTTGAACCAACTGTTAAAAGTAATGAAAAAACAGCAGTAAATAATAAAGCTCTCGTTTATTTCAGCAAGGATATCAGCCCTGTAAGTCTGATCAAACTATATGATAAAATCAACCAGGATATACATGGTAAAGTAGCTATCAAAATCCATACAGGAGAAAAGAACGGTCCCAATATACTCCCACGGGAAATAGTGATGGCTTTGCAGCAGCATGTACCTGACAGTAATTTAGTCGAAACCAACACTTTCTATAAAGGTGACCGCTATACCACCGCCAGCCACCGCGAAACATTAAAAGTTAACGGCTGGGATTTTTGTACTGTAGACATTATGGACGAGGAAGGAGCAGTAATGCTGCCAGTAAAAGGAGGCAAACATTTTCAGGAAATGTCGATCGCTAAAAATATGCTTAATTATGATTCCATGATCGTTTTGACGCATTTTAAAGGACACACTATGGGAGGATTTGGCGGTTCAATGAAAAATATAGCAATTGGCAACGCAGATGGCAGGATCGGCAAAGCCATGCTGCATACCTCTGACCCATCCAACCCCTGGGAATATAGCCAAGAGCGTTTTATGGAAAATATGGCTGAATCAGCAAAGGCTACAACAGATTTTTTTGGTAAACAAATCATTTATATCAATGTATTGCGCAATATGTCTGTTGACTGCGACTGTGCCGGGCTTGCTGCGGCACCGCCAACAACTCCTGATATCGGCATCCTTGCTTCTACAGATATTCTTGCCGTCGATCAGGCTTCTATCGACCTTGTTTTTGCTTTACCAGATGCTGCTAAGCATGATCTGCAGGAACGGATCGAATCACGTCGCGGTCTGCGGCAGCTCAGTTACATGAAAGAACTTTCCATGGGTAATGATCAATATGAATTAATTACCATTGAATAAAAGAAAAGCTGCCGTTAAACGGCAGCTTTTTTATTATTCCTTCAGCAATTCTCCGATTAAAAAACTCGTCTCAGCCTTCAATAATCTCACTTTTCTTATCTTGCCACATAGTTCAGCTTCCGACCGAACATAGACCCGTAAATAATTACTGGTCAAACCTTCTATATAGCCATCCTCAACAGTCTGTTCAAACAATACCTCCACAGCACTGCCAACAAAACGTTCTAAAAATTTCTGCTGCTGCTTATGATCAAGCTCAGCAAGTTGTGCACAACGTCTTTGCTTAACAGTTTCAGGAATTTGATTGGGCATTTTTTCGGCCGGAGTTCCCTTCCGTTTGGAATAAGGGAAAATATGCATTTTACTGAACCCGCAGTTTTCTGCAAAAACCAGTGTAGATGCAAACTCCTCTTCCGTCTCACCCGGGAATCCGGCAATAATATCAGTAGTAATGGCAATATCAGGAATACGTTTACGGATATCGGCCAAAAGTTCGGTAAAACGTCGGGTATCATACGGCCTGTGCATTCTGGCTAAAGTTGTATCACAGCCTGCCTGCAAAGGTAAATGCAGTTGTCGGCACAACCGTTTATCTTTTTCCATAAGATTAAGCAGCCTCGCTTCGACCTCCACTGATTCCAATGACCCCAACCGCAGTCTCTGCAGACCCTCTACACTTAAAGCTGCCTCAACAGCATCAAATAAAGTCAGTTTTCCATCATGTTCTTTACCATAGCAGCCAAGGTGAATACCGATAAGCACTATTTCTTTATAACCAGAAGCTACAAGCTTTTTAACTTCTTCCCTGATGCTTGTCAGACTACGCGAACGCAACGGTCCGCGGGCAAAAGGAATAATACAATAAGTACAGAATTGATTGCAGCCTTCCTGTATTTTTAAAAAAGCTCTGGTCTTATCACTAACATCACCTGCACTCAGTTCTTCAAACTCAGTGTTAGCACTCAGCTTACGCACGCTGTCTATTGTATCAACAGACTGAAAAGCAGCAGCTTCTTCTACCAACCGTACGATATCTGCTCTATCCTGATTCCCGATAATAAGATCAACACCAGGAATTGTCTTCACTTCTTCTGCCGCCGTCTGTGGATAACAGCCAGTCACAACCACGAAAGCAGTTGGGTTTCTGCGCACAGCACGATTGATCATCTGCCGCGATTTACGCTGCCCCGTATTGGTAACAACACAAGTATTGATCACATAAATATCAGCTTCGCAATTAAAACCAACTACAGTATAACCATGACTGCGAAATATCGCTTCCATGCTGGCAGTATCGGCCTGATTGACTTTACAGCCTAAAGTGTAAAATGCTATTCTTTTCATCAATCAGCCTCCTAAATCACCAGTTTCATAAAATATTGCGGCCGCAGCTACTAATGCAGCTGTTTCTGCACGTAATATGCGCTTGCCTAAACTTACTACCAATGCCCCAGCTGTCCGGGCCTGCTGTAATTCCGTCTCGGAAATACCGCCCTCCGGGCCTATGATCAGCAGCAGATCCTTCAAAGCCTGCTCCTTTTGCAGCGCAGCCTTCAAACCAAGCTTATCCTCACATTCATAAGCTATCAGTTTACAGTCACAGGGATTATCAGCAAGCATCTGTTCCATCGTCTGTACTGGCTGCACCATTGGTATAATATCACGCTTACTCTGTTTCGCAGCCGCTTCAGCAATTTTCTGCCAGCGCTCAGCTTTCTTAACAGCTTTATCACCTTCCAGGCGTACGACCGAATGCTCCATAGCTACTGGTATAATCTCACTGACTCCCAGTTCTACAGCCTTCTGGATAATAAAATCCATTTTTTCACCTTTAGCCAACCCTTGTGCCAGTACGATTCGCACTGAAGGCTCATGACTTTCCGCCAGTACCTTCAGACATTTGACTGTCACAACACTTTCATTAGCATCAGCAATTTCAGCAAGAGCCGTGACACCATCATCACTTACAATCTGTACTCTGGACCCGCATTGCATCCGCAGTACAGTATAAATATGCCTGGCATCAACACCCATTATTGTCATCGTATCACTGTATGGCTGCGGTATAAAAAATCTATGCACCGTCAGTCCTCCTTACGCATCTGCATAACAACCCAGCCGCCTTTGGCATCAACAGCTTCGACACACAAACCGACTTTGGAGGCAGCTGCTGATACATCATTCTGCCGTTCTTCAATAATACCGCTGGCAAGGAATATTCCTCCGGATTTTAACTTACCGGGAATATCCTGCAGAAGCATAATAATAATATCGGCAATAATATTAGCAATGATAATATCAGCCTTACCTTCTGTACCATGCAGCAAATCACCCTGTTGCACACTGATTTTTTCTGTCAGTTCATTGCCGGCAATATTTTCAATAGCTACTCGTACCGCAGTAGCATCAATATCCACCGCTTTAACTGTTTTAGCACCAAGTTTAGCAGCAGCAATAGCCAGAATTCCAGAGCCAGTACCAACATCAAATACTTCCATATCAGGACGCAGAACTTTTTCCAAACGTTCCATACACATACAGGTCGTATGATGTGTTCCTGTACCAAACGCCATCCCTGGATCGATTTCAATAATATGTTCACCAGCTTTAGATGTATATTTTTCCCAGGTAGGCTTAATCACCAATGTTCTGCCAATATGCGTAACATGGAAATACTGTTTCCATTCGTTAGCCCAATCCTGCTCGGAAACAGTACGAAAACACGTATTACCAAAGCGACATTTACCAATACGCGTTTCCAAATTTGTTAAGTCCTCATCAATCTGTGTAAGACGTGGCTGCAGCTCTTCATCCTCCGGATAATAAGCAGTTATCGTAACCACTTCTGTGTTTTCCTGCTCAGGAATATCGCATAATTCCCAAGTGCCTGAATTACGCAAAGTGTTTATCAAAACCGGGTCCTCAATAACAACACCATTGTTTGCACCTGCAGCACGCATAATTTCGGCAACCAGATCAGCTGCCTCATGTGTAGTTTGTATGCTTACCTCTATCCATTGTGGCAAAGCGCTCACTCCTTAAATAACTATCATATATATTAAACACAAAGCTTATTCTAAAATATTTTACCATATGAAAGTGTTTTTCTACCAGTTTGAGAAGATATTTCAATGCCAAGTGCTCACATTATATCATATTTTTTGGCATAAAAAAATAAACTGCGGTGTTCAAACCGCAGTTTATACAAGTCATTATTTAAATAAATCTTTAATCTTATTCAAAAAGCCTTTTTCTTCAGGATTAATGTTATCTTTACTGATCTCGGCAAATTTACGCAAAGCATCTTTCTGTTTTTCATTCAGCTTCTGCGGCACAACAACTTTGATCCTGACTAACTGGTCGCCGCGTGTACTGTTACGCAAACTGGGAATGCCTTTGCCCTTCAAACGCAGTACCTTTCCAGGCTGAGTTCCTTCCGGAACCTTCATCACAACCTGTCCATCCAGCGTAGGAACCTTAATCTCATCACCCAAAGTTGCCTGTACAATATTGATCGGCACTTCGCAGTAAACAGTAGTACCATCGCGCTCAAAAAACTTATGCGGTTTAACATACAAATATACATACAAATCACCGCTTGGTCCGCCTTTAACCCCTGCTTCGCCTTCTCCGGCTACCCGCAGGCGGGAACCGTTGTCAACACCTGCAGGGATCTTGACTTTAAGTTTTTTATTCTTTTTAACAGTGCCCTGTCCGCGACATTCCTTACATGGTTCGCTGATGATCTTGCCTTCACCATGACATTTAGGACATGGCCGTACATTGGTCATCTGTCCGAACATAGTGTTTTGAGTAAAACGGATCTCGCCACTTCCGTGACATTCAGGGCAAGTTTCAACTTTAGAACCAGGTTCCGCACCATTCCCATGACAATGCGGACATTGTTCGTCACGATATAAACTGATCTCACGTTCTAAACCAAACGCAGCTTCTTCAAAAGTGATTTCCAGGTCAAAGCGTAAATCAGCACCGCGCTGAGGACCGGCATTAGAACCACGCGCGCCGCGGCCCTGCCCGCCGAAGAACATATCAAAAATATCTTCCATACCCCCGCCGCCAAAACCGCCGAAACCTTCAAAGCCCCCAAATCCACCAGCACCGCCGGCACCGCCGTTTTCAAAAGCAGCATGTCCAAACTGGTCATATTGGGCACGTTTCTGCTCATCGCTGAGTACACTGTAAGCCTCGGACGCTTCTTTAAATTTCTCAGCCGCTTCCGGATTATCTTTATTCACATCAGGATGATACTGACGTGCCAGTTTGCGGTATGCTTTTTTAATTTCATCTGCTGTAGCGGTTTTAGACACGCCTAGCACGTCATAATAATCTTTTTTACTCAAAGTTTACACCATCCTAAGCCGATTATTTTTTGTCTTCGTCAACCACTTCGGCGTCAACAACATCGTCATCAGCTTTTTTTGCGCCCTCGGCTGTTTCAGTACCTTCAGCACCTTTAGCAGCTTCAGTTTGTTTGTACAGCTCTGCGGAAAGTTCATAAAGAGGTTTGGTCAAAGCTTCAGTATCTGCTTTGATTTTTTCCATATCTTCGCCTTTCAGAGTCTCTTTTAAAGTATCAAGCGCTGCCTGTACTTTTCCAATCAATTCTTCAGAGCCTTTGCCTTCCATATCTTTAATGGTCTTTTCGGCTTGATAGCACAGGGAGTCAGCATTATTACGTACTTCAACGCCTTCTTTACGTTTTTTATCAGCTTCAGCATTAGCCTCTGCTTCTTTTACCAGACGGTCGATTTCGTCTTTTTCCAAAGTACCTGAAGACGTAATAGTGATTTTTTGTTCTTTACCGGTACCAAGATCCTTAGCGCTTACATTTACGATACCATTAGCATCGATATCGAAAGCAACTTCGATCTTCGGTACTCCACGAGGAGCAGCCGGGATGCCGGAAAGCTCAAAACGTCCCAGAGTTTTATTATCGGCAGCCATTTCACGTTCACCCTGCAGTACATGGATATCAACTGAAGGCTGATTATCAGCAGCAGTAGAGAAGACCTGCTTACGGGAAGTCGGGATGGTAGTATTACGTTCAATGATCTTTGTGAACACACCGCCCAAAGTTTCTATACCCAAAGACAACGGAGTTACGTCAAGTAAAAGCACGTCTTTTACTTCACCTGCCAAAACGCCGGCCTGAATGGCAGCACCAACGGCAACACATTCGTCAGGGTTTACACCACGGTAAGGCTCTTTACCGATAAATTTTTTCAAAGCTTCCTGTACAGCAGGAATACGGGAAGAACCGCCTACCAAGATAACTTTATTGATATCAGAAGCAGACAGGCCGGCGTCAGCCATAGCCTTGCGGGTCGGCTCCATTGTGCGTTCAACGAGATCAGCAGTCAATTCGTCAAATTTTGCACGAGTCAGATCCATATCCAAATGCTTCGGACCTTCAGCACCGGCAGTAATAAACGGCAGATTGATATTAGTTGTCAAAACACCGGATAATTCGATTTTTGCTTTTTCAGCGGCTTCACGCAAACGCTGCATAGCCATACGGTCATTACTCAGATCAATGCCTTCATTTTTCTTAAATTCAGCAACCATCCAGTCAACGATTTTCTGGTCAAAATCATCGCCGCCTAAATGAGTATCACCGTTAGTAGCTTTTACTTCGAAAACACCGTCACCTACATCAAGGATAGATACGTCGAAAGTACCGCCGCCAAGGTCATAAACCATAACGGTATGGTCGTCGCTTTTATCAATACCATACGCCAAAGATGCAGCAGTAGGCTCGTTGATGATACGGAGAACTTCCAAGCCTGCGATACGGCCGGCATCTTTAGTTGCCTGACGTTGACTGTCAGAGAAGTAAGCAGGAACAGTAATAACTGCCTGAGTTACTTTTTCACCTAAATATTTTTCAGCATCTTCTTTCAACTTTTGCAGAATCATCGCGGAAATTTCTTCCGGAGAATATTTTTTATCGTCGATTTCTACTTTATAGTCAGTACCCATATGACGTTTAATAGAACTAATAGTTCTGTCAGTGTTGGATACTGCCTGACGTTTTGCCAGCTGACCAACTAAACGTTCGCCGTTTTGGAAAAACCAACTACGGACGGAGTTAAACGGCTGCCTTCCTGATTAGTGATAACGGTAGGTTCGCCGCCTTCCATTACTGCTACTACAGAGTTAGTAGTACCTAAGTCAATACCAATTACTTTAGACATGATTTATTCCTCCTCGGGTTTATATGTTAATTTTAATTTATATGGCAACTATTCGTTGCTGATAACTTTAACTTTGCTGTGCCGGATAACTTTATCACGTAATTTATAGCCCTTTTCCAGAACCATCTCTACAGTGTCATCATCCATATCGGGATTTTGCCCCCTCATCACAGCCTCATGCATCTCAGGATCGAATTTTTCGCCCTGTGCTTTTATTTCTTCTACGCCCAAATCTTTAAAAGTCTGCTCGAACTGACGCCTAATCATTTCAATACCTGAATAAATTCCGGCGGCATCATCAGATTTTCTGGCGGCGTCTTCAGCACGTTCAAAATTATCCAACACCTTTAAAAATTTTCCG
>ERZ772863.2436-NODE-2436-length-12709-cov-3.019440_pt1 | contig 12709 bp, 10 predicted proteins | sample MGYA00512134_ERZ772863 | MGnify/ENA primary metagenome ERZ772863 (study PRJEB29015, sample SAMEA2737659) | human gut metagenome | biome: human gut; feature: human-associated habitat; material: faeces | place: China | collected 2012 ...
GGGCTCGATATTCCTCTGGTGCCCCCGGGCGGATTCGAACCGTCGACACCCGCTTTAGGAGAGCGGTGCTCTATCCCCTGAGCTACGGAGGCATGTCGTATTAGTGTAGCAGATTTGCGCCGCTGTAATGCAGCGTATACCCACTCTTCGAAGTTGCGGTGGAACAGCCCTCCGGAAAGTGCGTCCCACTATCCAGGCAAATTCTGGGTCAGACTTTCCCCATGAGACCTCGCTGGGAAACTGTGACCCAGAATTTCGGCTCGAAACGGGACACGGTTTCCCAAACGACCCCGTTCCGGAAACTACATCCCGGAATCGACGCTCGAACTGGGATGCACTTTCCCGATCGAGCCACATGGGAGACTGCGCCCCACTTTGAGGGGGCGCTCTTTAATGACTAGTTGCCTTTGTGGAAGAGGTTTTTGATAACGGAGGGGATGCTCTTGGCGCCCTTGGCCGTCACATCGATAAAGTCGGGCGAACGCACGAGCTTATCCTCGTCAACGTACTTGCGGACCGCGCGAAGCGTCTCTTTGTCGTCGCGCGTCGAAAACGTAAAGTGACCGTTGTCCTTGGTGAAGATCGCAAAACGCGTGATCTTCTTGGTGCCGCGCAAAACCTCGGCGGCAATATAGTCGACCTCATCCCACGGGATCTGAATAAAATCCTCGGGATTGCGCTCGTTATAGTACTCAAACGCCTTATTGCCCACCATCACGTTACCGTGGCTGGTAAGCCCCATCAGGCAGGTTGCCGGCGTTGCCAGATCGACCGTGCTGTTCTGAGATTGCGCCATGCGCGCCTCGCCCTCCAAATAAAACAATCGGACCGCATCCAGTGTACCCACCGGGTGCGGTCCGTTTCAATGGCTCAAAAGCCCTTGCCTAGCAACTCTCGGTCTTAAGCCGAAGCGTGCTTACATGAAGCCGCAGACGCGACCGATGATGCCGACGGCGAAGAGAGCCAGGATGATGACGATCGGGCTGACCTTCTTCTTGAGGAGCTTGCAGACCAGAAGGGTCAGGCACACGGCGGCAAGGCCGGGGATGAGCTGATCGAGGTTGGCCTGAAGCGTGGTGACCTTCACCGGGTCGAGTGCGTTGGCACCGACAGAGCTGTACATCGTCAATGCCTGCTTGATGCCCTCAGAACCGGCGGGCAGGTTGGCCCAGTCGATATAGGCGCCAGCGGACTGCGTGACCTTGGAGACGACCGGGGTGAAGGAGATGGACACCCAGCGCTCGACCAGGGCGCCGATGATGAACATACCCAGGATGGAAGCACCCTCGGTGACCTTGCCCATCAGACCGCCGGAGAGGTCCTTGGCGATGGAGGAGCCGACCTTGTAGCCAAACTCCTGCGTGTACCACAGGAAGGCGTAACGGATGATGTTCCACGCGAAGAAGAACAGCAGCGGACCGGCGATGCTGCCGGACAGGGCCAGGGAAGCGCCCAGTGCACCCAGAATCGGGCGAAGGGTGAACCAGAAGGCGGGGTCGCCGACGCCGGCGAGCGGGCCCATCATACCGACCTTGACGCCCTGAATGGCGACGTCGTCAATCGGAGCACCGTTGGCGCGCTCCTCCTCGAGGGCGAGGGTAACGCCAATGACGGGGGCGGAAACATAGGGGTGGGTGTTATAGAACTCCAGGTGGCGCTTAAGAGCGGCAATCTGGTCATCCTTGCTGGTGTAGAGCTTCTTGATCGCAGGGATCATTGCGAAGCACCAGCCGCCGTTCTGCATACGCTCGTAGTTCCACGAGCCCTGAAGGAACTGATGACGGAAGCAAACCTTCTTACGGTCAGCCTTGGTGAGCTGAATCTTGTTCTCTGCCATATGTATCACTCCCCTCCTACTCGTAATCGTTCAGAATGTCGCCGAGCGGGTCACCGGAGCCACCGCCCATGCCGCCACCCTGCTTGGCCAGATCCTTAAGGCCAAGGTAGATGAGGGCAAGGGAGATGCCGATGAGGCCAAGGGCGATCAGCGTGAGCTGAGGGATGGCAGCAAGGACAAAGCCGAGGATGAAGAACGGCCAGGTCTCCTTGGTGGCCATCATGTTGATGACCATGGCGTAACCGACGGAAGCGACCATGCCGCCGCCGACAGCCATGCCGCCGGACAGCCAATCGGGCATAGCGTTAAGCGCGTTGGTAACAGCCTCGGCCGGGATGATGCACAGAAGTACTGCCGGGATGGCGATACGAACACCCTGCATGAGGATGCCGGCGTACTGCCAACGCTCGATGCCGGCGAAGTCGCCCTTCTCGGCGCAGGCGTCCATGCCGTGAACCATAGCGGTAGCCAGGGTACGGCAGATCATGGTCAGGAACAGACCAGCGACCGACAGCGGGACGGCGACGGCGATGGCGGCGGTAACGGCCTTGGCTGAATCGGTGGCGCCACCGTTGAGGGCGAGCACCATGATGATCGAAGAAGCGACCGAGGCCAGAGCGGCGTCAGGCGCGACGGCGGCGCCGACGTTAGCCCAGCCAAGGGCCATCATCTGGAGCGAACCGCCCAGGAGGATGCCCTCCTGAAGGTGACCGGTTACGAGACCGATAAGCGTGCATGCCACGAGCGGCTGATGGAACTGGAACTCATCCAGAATGCCTTCCATACCGGCAAGCAACGCGACAATCGCAACAAGCAGAATAGTGATTGCAGACATGTATCGGACCCTCCTTTACTATGCTTGAGCGGCCAGTTCGGCCTTAGCTTTCTTCAACATGGCGTCGAGATCCTCGGAGGAATCCGAAGGAACCTTTCGGACCTCGAACTTGACGCCCTTGGCCTTGAGAGCCTCGATGGTCTTGACGTCGTCATCGCCCATAGCGACAGCGTTGGTGACGACGACCTTGCCCTTGGAGTGGGCCATGGAACCGATGTTGGCTTCCTTGATGTCGACGCCGGCCTCGATGGCCCTGAGCAGATCCTGCGGGTTCTCGAACAGCAGCATCGCCTTGGTGTCGCCAAAGCGCGTGTCCTTGACGACCTCGGCCATCTTCTTGATGGGCACGACGTTGGCGTGGACTCCCGGAGGGGCAGCCTGCTCGATCATGGTCTTGCGGAGCTCGTCGTGAGCAACGCCGTCGGAGACCACGATGATGCGGTTGGGGTTGATCTGCTTGGTCCACGTGGTGGCCACCTGACCATGCAGCAGACGCGTGTCGATACGGACGTGGGCGATCTTGATGTGCCCGTCGCCGATCACCGTTCCCGGAGGAATGGCACCCGCAGGAGCAGCGGCGGCCGCAGCCGGCTTCTTCTCCTCGGGCTCCAGAGACTCGGGCTTGACGCGCACGCCGGCCTTAGCCTCAGTCACGAGATGTTTTGCGATCGCATGTGCAGTGTTCTTTGCGTCAAAGCGCTGCGAATATGCCTCGATGAGCATAGGCAGGTTGACACCGGTGACGATAGCCCAGGAATCATGGCCCTCGATGAGACCGCTGATCTGGTTGAAGGGCGTGCCGCCCCACAGATCAACGAGGAAGAGCACCTGCTCCTGGTCCTCGAAGGAAGCGATTGCCTCCTCGACCTTGGCTCGGAAGTCGTCGGGGCCCATGCTCGGCTCGAGCGAGACCACGGCTACAGACGGCTGATCGCCAAAGACCATCGAGCCCGTCTGCTTGATTCCAGCCGCCAAGTCACCATGGCTAGCAAGAACAATACTTACCATCACATAACCTCCTTTTTGTCTACGTAATTCCTACACGACAGTTATTGAGTATAGCTGCAAATACAGCAGAATTGTTTGAAAAACTGCAAAAGGTAGCATTATTTGTTTAAACGTCTAGTTTTGTTACAAGCTGATTACATTCCAGTATTTTGGCTGATTTGCTGCTGAGGATTGATAGCTGATCTATTTACATGACCGAATTGAGCACGCTGTTCATTATTGCCGGTTTTAAACAGACACAAATGTGCTCGGGTTGAGGCTATTTCGTTTAAACAGATGGTGCTTGACTAATGGTAAGAAATATGCTCTAGCAAAGTAGTCGTTAGGGACGTTCTTTAATGACTAGTCGTTTAAGAACGTCCCCAACGACTTAGTTAGGCGATGTGGAGGGGGTTGGCGGCGTCGACGGCGTCGGGGGCATCGGATAGGCCGTCGGGGACAGCGTCTGTCGGGTCCTCGTCGGGGGTCTCGATCTGCTTGATCATGACCTCCTGGCCCTGCAGCAGATAGGTCTCGCCGCTACCGCAATGGGGGCAGGTCTTGCCGTGCTCGACCGTCGCGTAGTCGCAGCCGCACGCCTCGCAATGCGTCACGGCCTCGACAGGCTCCACGATAAGCTCCGCGCCCTGCGTGATAGGCTTTTTATCTGCCGCCCAGCGCCAAGCATCAAGCAGCAGATCGGGAACGACGCCCGAGACCTCGCCCAGCAGCAACGTCACACTCGAAACGCGACGCACGCCATTGGCGCGCGCCACATTCTCAACATCACGAATGATGTGATACACAATCCCTAATTCATGCAAGTCGAAACCTTTTCTGCAGAGGTTGATTCGATGCAAACTCAAAGCAAGGGGACGGCGAAATCTAGTCTGCGCCGTCCCCTTACCCGCCATGGTTACCTATTTACGACCGAACTTAATCTTGATGGCGCGCTTCAAAGCGTACTTGCCGAGGCTCGGGAGCTTTTGCTCGTATTTGACCATCGTGGAGCACTCGGGGCGATCGCGTTCCAGATGGATGGCATCGAACGCGCACTTGGTGGTGCACAGGCCGCAGCCGATACACTTGTTGGGGTCGACGATCGAGGCGCCGCAGCCCAGGCAGCGGGCGGTCTCGGCGCGCACCTGCTCCTCGGTAAAGGTCTCGACGTACTCGCTAAACGGCGCAGCCTTCTCGCGTTCGCGGTCCACATGCGCAACCTCGCGGCTCGCGTTGTCGTAGCTCTCAATCACAACGTCGTCGCGATCGAGCGCGGTGTAGTGACGCTGGTTGCGGCCGATAGTGAGCGTGGAGCCCGGCTGCACAAAGCGATGGATGGACACGGCAGCCTCGTGACCGGCGGCGATGGCGTCGATGGCAAAGCTGGGACCAGTGTAGACGTCGCCGCCCACAAAGATATCGGGCTCGGCGGTCTGGTACGTCTGCGGGTCGGCAAGCGCGCCCTGGCCGCGGCCGAGCTCCACCTTGGAGCCAGCCAGCAGGTCGCCCCACACAATGGACTGGCCAATCGACATGACCACGCGGTCGGCATCGACACGACGCAGATCGTTCTCGTCGTACTCGGGCGCAAAACGGCCCTCGTCGTCAAAGACGCGCGTGCAGCGCTTGAAGGTGATTCCGCACACACGACCCGCATCGTCCAGGTGAACCTCCTTGGGGCCCCAGCCGCAGCTAATGTGCGCGCCGTCCTCAATGGCCTCGCGGCGCTCCTCCTCGCTGGCAGGCATCTGGGCCTCGCTCTCCAGGCAGAACATCTCAACGTGCTCGGAACCCAGACGGCAGGCGTTGCGCGCGACATCGATGGCCACGTTGCCGCCGCCCACCACGATGGTGCGCCCGGGCAGCGCGTCGATCTTGACCTCGCGCAAAAAGTCGACGGCCACGGTCACGTCCTCGGCATCCTCGCCCGGAATACCGACAAGGCGGCCACCCTGGCAGCCAATGGCCACGTAAAAGGCCTTAAAGCCCTGCGCGCGAAGCTCGTCGAGCGTCACATCGCGACCGACCTCCACGCCATAGCGGAACTCGGCGCCCATCAGGCGAATGACCTCAACCTCGGCCTCGATAACATCCTTCTGCAGCTTAAAGCTAGGAATGCCGTAGGTGAGCATGCCGCCCGGGCGCTCGTTCTTCTCGAACACGACGGGCTTGTAGCCCTTCTCGGCCAGGTAGAAAGCGCAGGACAGGCCGGCCGGACCGGCACCGATGATGGCGATCTTCTGGTCGAAGCCGCCGGCGCGCGTCGGCGTCACCACGGGCGGGACATAGCGGGTCGCGGCATCCAGATCGCGCTGGGCAATGAACTTCTTGACCTCGTCGATGGCCACGGCGGCATCCACGCGGCCACGGGTGCAGGCATCCTCGCAGCGGCGGTTGCACACGCGGCCGCAGATGGCGGGCAGCGGGTTCTCGCGCTTGATAAGCGCCAGTGCCTCGTCATAGCGACCCTGCGCCGCAAGCTTCAGATAGCCCTGAACAGCGACATGCGCGGGGCAGGCCGTCTTGCAGGGCGCGGTGCCGGACTCATGCGTCTCGATGCGGTTGTCGTTGCGGTAGTTGGACGACCACTTGGTGTGGTCCCACTTGGTGGCATCGGGCAGCTCCTGGCGCGGATACTCGGGCACCTGTCCGCCGGCCTTTTTGCTGCAGAGCTTCTGGCCGAGCTTGGCGGCACCGGCCGGGCATACCTCAACGCAGCGACCGCAGGCCACGCACTTGTCTTTCTCGACCTTGGCGACATAGGCAGAGCGCGACAGGTTGGGCGTGTTGAACAGCTGCGAGGTGCGCAGGGCGTAGCACACGTTGACGTTGCAGTTACAGATGGCGAAGATCTTGTTCTCGCCGTCGATGTTGGTGATCTGGTGCACAAAGCCGTTGTCCTCGGCCTGACGCAGGATGTCGTAAACCTCGTCGCGGGTCACGTAATGGCCACGGTCGGTCTCGACCACGTAGTCGGCCATATCGCCCACAGCGATGCACCAGTCGCGTGGATCGTCGGCGCAGCCCTCGCCCATCACGCGACGGCTCGCACGGCAGCTGCAGGTGCTGGCGGCATATTTACCCTCGTATTTGTCGAGCCAATGCTCGATATGCTCGATCGGCACCGAGGTGCTCGCGGCATCGATGGCCTTCTCGACCGGAATGACATGCATGCCGATGCCGGCACCGCCAGGCGGCACCATCGGCGTGGCCTTGGACAGCGGTCCCTTGGACGCCTGCTCAAAGAACTTGGCATAGACCGGGTGCTCCTCGAGCTGGCCCATGCGCATGTTGAGGAACTCGGCAGAACCCGGCACCAGCATGGGCAGCACCCACTGCTTGGCGCGCTCGGGATTTTCCCAGTTGTACTCGAGCAGACCCGTGTAGCTCATGTCGTCGAGCATTTTTTCGATCTGGGCCTCGGGCATGCCGGTGATCTTGACCATCTCGGGCAGCGTATAGGGACGGCGCATCTTCATCTTGCAGAGTACCTCGGCCTGCTCGTCGGTTGCGGCCTCGGCAAACGACCAGTACTCGTAGCCCAGCAGCTCGTCGCGATGCAGCAGACGGTTGGTGCAGTGCTCGCACAGCTTGACGATGGCCTCGCGCGGATGCTCCGGCAGCGGCGGCACGAACTCCGAACCGATGTCAGGCTCGGTGTAGCTAATTCCCGGTCCGTTGAGAATCATGGTTGTCCCTTCTCTTGCCGCAGCCCGACGAGGCCGCAGCGCCCCTCTTTTTTGCAGGCCGGGCATGCCCCCATGCCGTTCACCCGCCATTGTTGACATTGTGTCAAAAATAGTATTGACGAACCATCAACAATATTCAAGACTGTTAGGCGAACGGTCAGGCAAAAGAGGATGAAAGGCGGCAAAACATGGGCAACAACACAGCGGATATCTCTGTGGTCGATGCCGTCCCCGCATCCGATAGCGCGGCAAAGCGCCTGACGGGCGACGAACGCCGTCGCGAGATCCTCGATGCCGTGCGCACCGTAAGCTCCGAGCTGGGCGTGTCCCACCTATCGGTATCGGCCGTGACCAAGCGAGCCGGCTGCACGCGCTCGCTGTTCTACCACTACTTCGCCGACATGGACGCCGCCGTCACCGCCGTCATGGACGAGGCAATCGACGGTTTTATCTCCGAGCTCGAGCAGTGGAATGCCAGCCGCACGGTTGGCGACATCGAGGGGGCGCTCGACACCGTCGCCCCGCTCTTTAAGCGCCTGGTCGCCAGCGGCCACGAACTGCCGAGCACCCTGACCTCCAGCAGCGGCGCGCTCTACGGCGGCTTTTTGCACAACGTGGTCCAACGCGTGGCGCAGTATATCTGCGACACCACCGTGGTGGATTTTGTCGCCCATCATGAGCTACGCATCGACCATGTCTACGAGACGTTCTACACCCTCATCATGGGGTTGTTGATGTATATCCGCACGCACCCCGATGTGCCCGACGAGACGGTCAAGGAAATCATCGCCTCGACACTCCACATCGAGGGCTATACCGCCAAGTATCCGGAGCGCAAGCCCCAGAACTGACGACATTTGGCCAAACTGCCCGCGATCGGAAGAGGGGCCGCGGGCGTGTGAAAGGAGAGCAGCATGCTGTTCGATGTTTGGGGTAGCGATACCCTTATCCACTGGGCCGGCTGGGCCATGGTCTTTATTGGCCTGATCGTGCTCAACGAGGTCGGCCGCCGCACCAAGCTGGGCGCGGCCATCATCTTTGGCGTGGCTCCGCTGGCCATGACCATCTACTGCGTCGCCATCGCCATCGGCGTCTCGCAGGGTGCCGAGTGGGCGCTCACCAACCCCACCCATGTGTACCAGAACAGCTGGTTCCACTACGCCAAGGTGTACGCGGCGCTGGCCGGTTGCTGGGGCTTCATTGCCATTAAGTACCAGTGGGGCAAGATCGGCAAGGCGCATTGGTTCCGCGCGTGGCCGTTTGTGATCGTCGCCATCAACATCATGATCGCCGTCGTGTCCGACTTTGAGAGCGCCTATCACTTCTTTGTCCTGGGCGAGTCCACCTGGGTCACCTCCGAAGGTGCTACGCAGCTGGCCGGCTGGAACAACGTGTTCAACGGCATCGCCGGTATCATCAACATCTTCTGCATGACCGGTTGGTGGAGCGTCTACGCCTCCGAGGACAAGACCGACATGCTGTGGCCCGACATGACCTGGGTCTACATCATCGCCTACGATATCTGGAACTTCTGCTACACCTACAACTGCCTGCCCACCCACTCCTGGTTCTGCGGCTTTGCGCTGCTGCTGGCGCCCACCGTCGCCGCCTTTATCTGGAACAAGGGCGGCTGGATCCAGAACCGCGCCTTTACGCTTGCTATTTGGTGCATGTTTGCCCAGGTGTTCCCGTACTTCCAGGAGGAGTCCATCTTTGTGACCCACTCCACGCTCGACCCCGGCGCCGCTACCGCGGTCTCGATCGCCGCACTGGTCGCCAACGTCGCCGCGATCATCTACATCGCCTACCGCGCCAAGAAGCTCGGCCGCAATCCCTACAAGCAGGATGTCTTTGAGGGCACCAGCGATTGGGAGAAGGCTACCGCTCGCCGTGCCAAGGTTGATTACGCGCACGCCGAGTAACATGGTTGTCGCTGTCGGCACTTGGGCATAGGCCCGCCTGCCAGATTTTCAATCCAATGTCTCGCAGAGCCCCCGGAAAGCGTTTCACTCGCTTTCCGGGGGCTTTTGTCGTTGCGTCCCTATTCATCTATTCAAAAACATGCGCATATATAAAATCGGATTTCAAATCATGCGGCGGCTCTATGGGGTCCCGTTTTTGGGTACATTGTTGTCCCGATATTGAGCTTGGGGGATATATGAAAGATGAGACGACAGGCCAAGAGGACGCGGCCCAAGATGCAGAAGCGTGTGCCGAGGCCCTGGAGAGCCTAGACCAGATCGCGCTGGCCGAGATTGCATTTGACGATTCGAGCATTGATGTGCAGGATGAGCCGGAAATCGAGGCGCAGCCCGATGATCAGGATGCAAAAGACGATGGCGCCGCGCCCACCGAAGACGAGGCGGGGCACGAGGAATCCGAATGTGAGGCCGACGACCAGACCGAATCCGATACGAGCGAGGAAACCATCTTGCTCGACAGCTTACCGACCGAGGATTCGCTGACCCGCGAGCTCCCCGGCCTAGGTTCTGCTCCTGTCGTGGACGAGACCATCGCCATGGGCGATATTCCCCTACCGTCCGTTCCTTCGGCACGCGAAGCCGAGGTTCGTCATCGCAAGATGTCGCCCAAGCGCCGCAACCTGATGGTTGCCGGCGTTGTGGCCGTCGCGCTCGTCGCCGGCGGCGCAGGCTACGCAGCCTGGAACGGATACCGGCAAGAGCAGGCTGCCATCACCGCCGCCAATGCCCACACGATGATGTCGGTGCAGATTGGCATACATGCCGCGGGACTCGACTGTTCCGCCGGCTCCAAGATTCCCGTACAAGTGAGTGGCCAGGATTCTGACGGCTCCTCCGTAAGCGAAACACTCTATGTTGACGAGCACGGCCGTGGCATCAAACTGCTACCCGGTGACTACACGCTCTCCATTGCCGCCTCCCCCATCGCGGCCGACGGCACCATCTATACCGTCCCGACCACCAAGACGCAGGTCACGATCAAGAGCGACGGACAGGACCTAAACAGCCAGGCCGCCTTTAAGCTCAAGGTGCCTTCGGCCGACACGGTAACCGACGACCAGATCGATGCCGCCGCCAAATATGCCGAGGAGGGAGGCGCGAGCTCCGCCGCCACCGCCAAGGTGCTCCAGCAGGCGGCAACCGCGCGGCGCGACGCCGCCGTCAATGCCGTGAGCGCGCAAAAGGCACAGGCGGCCCGTGATGCCGACGCCCGTCACAAGGCAACCGACCTCTACCAGCTCGATATCCCCGTCGAATGGTACGGCAAGGTCGAGACTTGGCAAAATGGCAGCACGCTGTGCATCTATCTTGCCGGCGACACGAACACGCCGATTGTGACGCTCGTCGCGGTGCGCGAGGGCGAGAGCTTTACGCCCGATGAGGGCGATACGGTTTTGGGTGCGGCCAACCTAGGCAACGGTTATACCGTCTACGCCAGCGGCCCCGTCTATCCGTACGTGGTGCCCCAGACCATCAACGGACGGACGCAGAATCCCGTGTCAACCTACCCCATGGACACGGCCATTGAGCTTGTCGAGCTTACGACCGGCAACCGCTACACCTATAGCCAGATCAAGAACGTACTGGTCGGCAAAGAGGGCAAAGCCGACGCCGCGACCAAACTCGAGACCGACTACCTCGCCCAGATTCTGATGCCGAGCATCAAAGCCCAGGACTAGCGGACCATGACACCTGAGTCCTGGCCTCGCAAATCCATAGACGATTAGGAAAGGAGCCACTTCCATGCGGGCACAGCATGTACCACGCCGTGTTTGCATGGAATATCGGCCTGCTCATCCATGGTAACGATTGCCGACTCGCCAAGATCAAACTGGGCCATCGCGGCATCGAGCGCGGCAATTTCGCGCTCGCGCGTTTTCTCGCTTGTCATATCCACACTTACCTGAATCAGGCCGTAAGCCTGCATGAGCAGTGCATCCCCAGCCACAAAGTCCACCTCATGGCTCTTGCTCTTCTCTTTGATCAGCAGGCGGCAGACCGATCCGATCCTCACCGCGGGAGTCCTTCTTCTTAGCGCGTTGAACACTGCGGTCTCGAGCCTCTGGCCCTGGTCCAATGCCGATGCGGGAGAGAATGCCCCAAACATCGCGGGATCGACAGCGTAGACCTTAGACGCAGACCGCATGTTATTTGCCAGTGAACGCGTGAACTCCGGCACGGAGAACAGCAGGTAGGCATCCTCATAATACTCAAGTAAGTCGCTGAGCGAATTACGACTGACGGGTATCTGCCTGCTCTTGAACTCGTTGTACACTTTGTTCACCGACAGCTCTCGTCCCGAAGATGCCATACACCGCGTTAGGAACAGCGATGCCAGGCGAGGGTTCTTGACGTCGTAACGCTCAACGACGTCCATAGCGACCGTTCGCGAAGCATATTCCTGTAGCAGCTGAATCGCGTCTGCGGGCGTCTGCTCAAGCGTCGCGATGAATCCCCCTCGTTCAAGATATCCGATCAGATGATGTCGAAGCAGCGCTGCATCGCTTGGGGAAAAGGTCGCATCTGGCTCGAAAACGCTCCCCGTCTTATATCGAACGTATTCCGAAAAACTCAACGGAAAAAGCTCTCGTATAAGAGAACGACCCCTGAACTCGCTCTTAAGTTCTGAGGACAGCATCTTAGAAGAAGATCCCGTCACGTAAACGGTCGCCTTCTCCGTATCGACCACGCGTCGCAGAAACGCACCCCATTCGGGTATTTCCTGGATCTCGTCAAAGAAAAGGTAGGCGCCCTCGCCTCGAGCAGCAGGATATAGTGCATAGAATGTATCGAGCACGTCCGCTAGTAGCGATGGCTCATACGGACGCAAGCGCTCATCCTCAAAATTGAAATATAGCATCCGGTCAAGCTCGACGCCTTGGCCCTGAAGCCGCCGTATCTCCTGATACAGGCGATACGTCTTTCCACAACGACGGGCCCCCACAATCACATTTACGATGTTGTCGCGCTTTGGCTCCTGTGGGTTTCCTAGATCTAGGTCTCGCTCAAAGACCTGCGGAACCCCTTGCTGTTCAAAGTCCTTTATTTTCTGGGCGATCAAGTCGTTGAATGCCATGATTCTCCAATCTTGCTCTCTATCTAATCAAAATTATAGCGATTCTTGATTAATTAGAGAGCAAGATAATATCTTGCTTGATTAACACTTAAGCAAGTTTTTTCACTATTACTGCTCGAAGGATGCCGAGTGGCTGAGAGGACAACCAAGCTCGAATGCGACTCCCTAGACAGTCGATTGGGGACGGGACTTTTTGACTACCCGTCCCAGAAAATCATCGCCAAATTAGCTACTTGATGCAACTAGCGCCAGGGGTCGGCTTCGAACAGCGGCTCGCGCTCGGGGCGGCGGTCGCTGTAGGGA
>ERZ772863.2448-NODE-2448-length-12645-cov-4.615488_pt1 | contig 12645 bp, 8 predicted proteins | sample MGYA00512134_ERZ772863 | MGnify/ENA primary metagenome ERZ772863 (study PRJEB29015, sample SAMEA2737659) | human gut metagenome | biome: human gut; feature: human-associated habitat; material: faeces | place: China | collected 2012 ...
TGCTCTACATCGACCGGCAGTACATCCACGAGGTGACGTCGCCCGTGGCTTTCGCCGGACTCGAACGGCGCGGCATCGGCGTGGCGCGCCCGGCGCAGATCACGGCGACGGCCGACCACAACATCCCCACCGTCAACCAGCACCTGCCGATCGCCGAGCCGGAATCGCGGCGGCAGGTCGAAGCGCTGGCGGCCAACTGCGCCCGGTTCGGCATCGAGCATTTCGGCGTGGGCGACCCCCGGCAGGGCATCGTGCACATCATCGGTCCCGAACTGGGCTTCACCCAGCCGGGCATGACCATCGTCTGCGGCGACAGCCACACCTCGACGCACGGGGCGCTGGGCGCCGTGGCATTCGGCGTGGGGACGTCGGAGGTCGAAATGGTCTTCGCCAGCCAGTGCATCATCCAGTCCAAGCCGCGGAGCATGCGCATCACCGTGGACGGGACGCTTCGGCCGGGCGTCGAAGCCAAGGACATCATCCTCTACATCATCTCCCGGCTGACCGCTTCGGGCGGCACGGGCTATTTCATCGAATTCGCCGGCGAAGCGATCCGCTCCCTCTCGATGGAGGGGCGCATGACCGTCTGCAACATGAGCATCGAATGCGGGGCGCGGGGCGGCATGATCGCCCCCGACCAGACCACGTTCGACTACCTCCGCGGCCGCGAACGCGCGCCGCAGGGCGCCGCTTTCGACCGGGCCGCGGCCCGCTGGCGCGAACTTTACAGCGATGCCGACGCGGTTTTCGACAAGGAATACCGCTTCGACGCCGCCGACATCGTCCCGATGATCACCTACGGCACCAACCCCGGCATGGGGATGGCCGTCGATGCGGCGATTCCCGCCGACGCCGACGACAAGGCGTTGAAATACATGGGATTCGAATCCGGCGAAACGCTGCAGGGCAAACCCGTCGATTACGTCTTCGTCGGCAGCTGCACCAACGGCCGCATCGAGGACCTGCGCCTCTTCGCACGGCTGGTCGAAGGCCGCCGCAAGGCCGACAACATAACGGCGTGGATCGTCCCCGGCTCGAAAGGCGTCGAAGCCGCCGCAAGGGCCGAGGGACTGGACCGGATTCTGGCCGACGCGGGATTCGAACTCCGCCAGCCGGGCTGTTCGGCCTGTCTGGCGATGAACGCCGACAAGATTCCGGCGGGCAAATACTGTGTTTCGACCTCGAACCGCAATTTCGAAGGGCGTCAGGGTCCGGGCGCACGGACGATGCTTTCGGGCATCGCGGTGGCCGCCGCCGCTGCTGTCTGCGGGCGCATCGAAGACCCGCGCAAGGTGTTTGAAATGTAAAAGTCAAGAAAAATGTCCATACCCAAATTCGAAACTTTCACGTCGGGGGCGGTGCCTGTCCGCACGGAAAACATAGATACCGACCAGATCATCCCGGCGCGCTTTCTCAAAGCCACCGAGCGCAAAGGCTTCGGCGACAACCTCTTCCGCGACTGGCGTTACGACGCCGAGGGTCGGAAGGTCGCTTCGTTCCCGCTCAACGACAGCCGCTACGGGGGCCGCATACTGGTCGCAGGCCGCAACTTCGGGTGCGGCAGTTCGCGCGAACACGCCGCATGGGCCATCGCCGACTACGGCTTCCGCGTCGTGGTGTCGAGTTTCTTCGCCGACATCTTCCGCAACAACGCCCTCAACAACGGTCTGCTGCCGATCACGGTGAGCGACAACTTCCTCGCGGCGATCTTCGCCGCCATAGCCGACGATCCCGCGGCCCGTTTCACGGTCGATCTGGAGGGGCAAACGCTGACCGCCGAAGCCACGGGCCGCAGCGAACGGTTCGAGATCGACGCCTACAAGAAACGCTGCCTGCAGAACGGCTACGACGACGTGGATTATCTGTGCAGCATCTCCGACCAGATCCGACGGTTCGAAGCCGCCCGAAAATAGCCCCGCGACGATGCTTCCCCCGGTCGAAATAATGGATACCACGCTGCGCGACGGCGAGCAGACGTCGGGCGTTTCGTTCAACGCCCGCGAAAAGCTCTCCATCGCCCGGCTGCTGCTGGAGGAACTGCGCGTCAGCCGCATCGAGATCGCTTCGGCGCGGGTCTCGCAGGGCGAGCAGGAGGCCGTGCGGCGCATCGCCGAGTGGGCCGCCTCCAAAGGCTATTCGGACCGCATCGAGGCGCTGGGATTCATCGACGGCGGCATATCCCTCGACTGGCTCGGCGACGCCGGATGCCGCGTTGTGAACCTGCTGACCAAAGGGTCGCTCAAGCACTGCCGCGAGCAGCTCCGCCGCACGCCCGAAGAGCACCTCGGCGACATCCGCGCTACGATCGACAAGGCCGTCGCGCGGGGCATGCGGGTAAACATCTATCTGGAAGACTGGTCCAACGGCATGCAGCATTCGCCGGAGTACGTCTACGCCATGCTCGACGCACTGGCCGACGCCCCCGTGCAGCGTTTCATGTGCCCCGACACGCTGGGCGTGCTCGATCCCTACGCCACCGAACGGTTCTGCGGCGATCTGGTGCGGCGCTATCCCCGCCTGCGCTTCGACTTCCACGCCCACAACGACTACGATCTGGCCGTCGCCAATACCGCCGCGGCCGTGAAAGCCGGATTCCACGGGGTCCACGTCACGGTAAACGGGCTGGGCGAGCGGGCCGGGAACGCACCGCTGTCGAGTACGGTCGCCGTCCTGCACGACCGCCTGCACCGCGCCACCGGCATCGACGAGACGAAGATCAACCACGTCAGCCGCATGGTCGAGACCTACACCGGCATCCGCATTCCCGCCAACCGCCCGATCGTCGGCGAAAGCGTCTTCACGCAGTGCGCCGGCATCCACGCCGACGGCGACAACAAGAACAACCTCTACTTCAACGAACTGCTTCCCGAACGGTTCGGCCGCGTCCGCGAATACGCCCTCGGCAAGACTTCGGGCAAGGCCAACATCATGAAGAACCTCGAAACGCTGGGCATCGACCTCGACGAAGCCTCGATGCGCAAGGTGACCGAACGGGTCGTGGAGCTGAGCGACAAGAAGGAGCTGGTGACCGCCGAGGACCTGCCCTACATCATTGCCGACGTACTGCGTTACGATCTGGCCGAAAATCCGGTCCGCATCCTCAACTACAGCCTTTCGCTGGCGCAGGGGCTGCATCCCGCGGCTTCGCTCAAGATCGAGATCAACGGACGGGAGTACGAGCAGACCTCGGCCGGCGACGGCCAGTACGACGCCTTCATGCGGGCGCTGCGGCAAATCTACGAGCACCAGCTCCGGCGCGAGTTCCCGATGCTGCGCAACTACACCGTCTCGATCCCGCCCGGCGGCCGCACCGACGCCTTCGTGCAGACCATCATCACGTGGGAAATGGGCGGCAAGGTATTCAAAACGCGCGGTCTGGATGCCGACCAGACCGAAGCCGCTATCAAGGCGACGATCAAAATGCTGAACATAATCGAAACAAACTATAACGACCATGAATGTTAACATAGCCCTTTTAGCCGGCGACGGCATCGGTCCTGAGATCATCGCGCAAGCCGTCAAGGCGCTGGACCGCGTCGCCCGGAAGTATGCGCACAACTTCACCTACCGCGAAGCGCTGGTGGGCGCCTGCGCCATCGACGCCACGGGGGATCCCTACCCGGAGGAGACGCACAAAATCTGCCGCGAAGCCGACGCCGTGCTGTTCGGCGCCATCGGCGACCCCAAATACGACAACGACCCCAAAGCGCCGGTACGCCCCGAACAGGGGCTGCTGCGCATGCGCAAGTCGCTGGGACTGTTCGCCAACCTGCGCCCCATCGCGCTCTTCGACACGCTGGCCGACCGCTCGCCGCTCAAGGCCGAGGTGGTGCGGGGCACCGACTTCGTCTGCGTCCGCGAACTGACGGGCGGCATCTATTTCGGACGGCCGCAGGGCCGCGACGAAGGGGGCGACCGGGCCGTGGACACCTGCACCTACTCGCGGCAGGAGATCGAGCGCGTGCTGCACGTGGCGTTCCGGCTGGCCATGAGCCGCCGCCGTCACCTGACGGTAGTCGACAAGGCCAACGTCCTCGAAACCTCGCGCTTCTGGCGCGAGATCGCCCAGCAGCTCGCACCCCAATACCCCGAAGTGGAGCTGGACTTCATGTTCGTGGACAACGCCGCGATGCAGATCATCCGCCAGCCGACCCATTTCGACGTGATCGTCACCGAAAACATGTTCAGCGACATCCTCACCGACGAAGCCAGCGTCATCAGCGGGTCGCTGGGCATGCTTCCGTCGGCCAGCGTGGGGTCCGAAGTCGCGCTTTTCGAGCCGATCCACGGCTCCTATCCGCAGGCCGCAGGCAAAAACATCGCCAACCCGATGGCTGCGATCCTCTCGGCCGCCATGCTGCTCGAACATCTGGGGCTGACCGCCGAAGGGAGCGCCGTCCGCGACGCCGTAAACCGGGCGCTCACCGAAGGGATCGTCACCGAAGACCTCGCCGCACAGGGCGAACGGCGCTATTCGACCTCCGAGGTCGGGGATTTCATCGCTGCGCATATTTAGCCGGGAACCCCGCACGCAAAAGGAGAGTCACGCACACAAAAAGGGAATTCCGCACGCAACCCGGAAATCCCGCACAAAAAAAGGGCTGCAACCGCCGCGTTGCAACCCTTTTTCAATTCCATTCTTCCCGCCGTTTCGGGGCCGGGAGTCGGCTCGGCTCCAAACCGGCCCGGCCGTAACCGGACATCGCCAGTCCCTGCCGCGCAGTTCCGGAACACGGTCTCGCTGCAGCGGACAGTTCCGGAAAGGGACGGATTCCGCCATCGCGCCGCCCGCTATCCGCCTGCCGTAGAACCGTCATCGGCAAATCACCGGCATGTCATTCGCCCGTCATCGGCACCGAAACACCAGCGGGGACCGCCGCGAATCTCACACTCCGGCGACGTACTCTTCCAGCGTCCCAAGATCCACCGCCATCGGCTCCGAAACCCGTGGACGCTTCACCAGCTCCGCAAGGCGCGGGGGCAGCGGCACCTTCGCCCCGGTCACGGGCGAAATGACCTCGCCGAACTTGGCCGGATGGGCCGTCGAAAGGTAAAACCCCGGCCTGCCGCAGGCCACGGAAGCCGCATAGCCCACGGCGCTGTGCGGATCGGATAGATAACCGTAATTCCGGTACAGCCCGTCGATCGTACGGCGGATCATGGCGTCGTCGCACCGGAACCCCTGCAATTCGCCGCGCAGGGCGTCCGCATCGCCGCCGCACAGCCACATCATCCGCTCGAAGTTGCTCGGCGCTCCGACGTCCATCGCATTGGCCGGCGTCCGCACCGACGGCCGCGGACGGTAATCGCCCGTCCGCAGGAATTCGGGCACCACGTCGTTGGCGTTCGACGCCGCGACGAATCCGCCGAGAGGCAGCCCCATGCGGCGAGCCAGCATGCCGGCCGAGAGGTTGCCGTAGTTGCCGCTCGGCACCACGACCACCGGATTTTCGCCGCCCGACGCCTGCCGCCACCGGAAATACCCGTAGAAGTAATAGAACGCCTGCGGAATCCACCGCAGCAGGTTGATCGAATTGGCCGACGATACGCGGTGCGCGGCCCTGAAAGAGCTGTCCGCAAAGAGTTCCTTGACCAGCCGCTGGCAGTCGTCGAAAGTTCCGGCCACGCGCAGCGGATGGATATTGCCTCCGAGCGCGGTCATCTGACACTCCTGCAGGCGGCTGATCTTCCCTTCGGGATAGAGCAGCACCACCTCGACGCCCGGCACGTCGTAAAAACCGTGCGCCACGGCGCTGCCCGTATCGCCCGACGTCGCCGTCAGGATCACCAGCTTTTCATCCGCGCCGCCCAGCAGGCCGACCATGCGGCCCATGAATCCGGCGCCGAAGTCCTTGAACGCGAACGTCGGGCCGTAGAACAGCTCCAGCGTATAGCGGCTGCCGACCGGACGCAGGGGAACCTGAAAATCGTAGATGCGGTCTATCTCGCGCTGCAAAATCCCGCGGTCGATATCTTCGCCGAAGAACAGTGCGGCCAGATACCCCGCCAATGCGGCATAGGACTCCCCGGCCAGCCGCTCCGCGACCGCCATATCAGCCTGCGGAATACGTTCGGGGACGAACAGTCCCCCGTCGGGCGCCAGCCCCGCCTCGACGGCTTCGCGCAGAGAACAGGGCCGTGCAAGTGCTTTGTCTCTCGTGCTGTAGTATTTCATGGTTTTCGTCTTTTCTTAGTCTTCGATTCGCGCCCCGCAGTTCGACACGCGGCCCGCATAGATGTTGCAGCCGATTCCCAGCCCGGCGAAATGGCTCTTCATCCGCTCGGCGACCCGTTCCGACACCGACCCTTCGGCGGCCAGCGCAAAGACCGAAGGTCCCGATCCGGCGATGTTCATGGCCAGAGCACCTTCGGAGAGCACCCCCTCCTTCAAACGGTCGTAACCGGGAATGAACCCCTTGCGGTAAGGCTCCGCGACGACGTCGTGCATCGAGCGGCCGATCAGCGCCACGTCGCCCAGCGCCAGTCCGGCGACAAGTCCGCCGACGTTGCCCCACTGCGTGACGGCATGCGCCATCGGAATCTCGCGGGGCAGCACCTCGCGCGCCTCCTTGGTGCCGACCACGATGTCGGGATGCGCCACGGCGTAGAAAAAGTCGTCGGGTACCGGCAGGCGGATGATGTCCAGCGGCCCGTATCCGCGGATCAGCACCACGCCGCCCAGCAGGGCCGGCCCGACGTTGTCGGCATGGGGCGTGCCGCCGATCAGCGCTTCGCCCATCATGGCGAACTCCACCAGCCGTTCCGCCGCAAAGGGGCGGCCCAGCAGTTCGTTTAGCCCGTAGACGGCGGCGGCCGACGAGGCGGCGCTCGATCCGATGCCGCTTCCGGGAGCTATCTTTTCGAGAATCGTGATCTCGACCTGCACGGGCTTTCCGTACGCTTCGAGCATGGCTGCGACGGCCGGGGTTATGACGTTGTCTTCGGGTTTTTCGGGGAGTCTCTTCCCGCTCTCGTTGCGGATCGCAAGCCCGCTCGCACCCGCTTCGGCGGCGACCTCGATCCGGTCGCCCACGCCGTCGAGCGTCAGGCCCATGATGTCGAAACCGCAGCCCAGATTCGCCACCGTTCCGGGGGCGAAAACCTTGATATGTTTCATGGTAAATCTTCTTTGAGTTAAACTGCCTTTGACTGAAAATCCGGGTTTCCGCCCCGGCAGCCTCGGCCGGGTGTGCATACGGAGATGCTTCTGACGGAAAAAACAAACTAAACCCCCACAGGGGTTGTAGTAGCGGCAGTCGTGAAGATAACGGAGAGGGCGGCATACGTCGTCGGAGCGCAGGCGTTCCCGCACTCTCCGAACATCGTATGATTCCGTTTCATATCCATCAGGGACAAATATAAGACAAAAAAATTTAACATCCAAATCAGGTAACGATTTGTAAGATACTTTCCAAATAATCCGCAAGGGTTTTACAGCGAAATGAATAGCACAAAAAGGCCGCATACACCTATAATAATATAAAAACCGTAATATATCACAAAGACACAGGACCACAAATCCCGCGCAAATCGGCCTAAAACAGGTTTTAAGGCCAAAAACCGCGGTTTCAAATTGTAAGCAAATGAGGAATACGACCTGAAAACAGCAACCACAGAGAACGATCTGCTTCCGGAATATCACATTATTAAATTTCTTTAGGAATTTATTTGTACGTCTGATTTTATATACTTATCTTTGAAACGGAACAAACACAGAAATCCGGCCATGACCGCTCTGAATCATTCGAACAATAACGTCATTAATCTGCTGCTCGTCGTCACTACAGGATAACGGGAGAAAGGTGATGCGTATATTCGAAAGATTATAAAAAAGCCTTTCTCCGACGGAGAAAGGCTTTTTTGACATCCGGCCCCGCCGCCGGAAGCGGACATGCCGAAAAACGAGAGAAGATGAAACACACACTCAGAAGCGCCGTCACGACGACGGGCCGCCGCATGGCCGGCGCCAGAAGCCTCTGGCGCGCCAACGGCATGCGCGAAGAACAGTTCGGGCGGCCGGTCGTCGGCATCGCCAATTCGTTCACCCAACTCGTGCCGGGGCACGTACACCTGCACGAAATCGGACAATATGTCAAACAGCGCATCGAAGCCCTCGGGTGCTTCGCCGCGGAGTTCAACACCATCGCCGTCGACGACGGCATCGCCATGGGCCACGACGGCATGCTCTACTCGCTGCCCTCGCGCGAGATCATCGCCGACAGCGTCGAATACATGGCCAACGCCCACAAGGTCGATGCGCTGGTCTGCATCTCGAACTGCGACAAAATCACCCCCGGAATGCTGATGGCCGCCATGCGGCTCAACATCCCGACGGTCTTCGTGTCGGGAGGGCCGATGGAGGCGGGCAAATTCGACGGGAGGGACATCGACCTGATCGACGCGATGGTCATGGCGGCCGACGAAGCCTGCAGCGACGAGCAGATCGCGCGCGTCGAACGCTGCGCCTGCCCCGGCTGCGGCTCGTGTTCGGGCATGTTCACGGCCAATTCGATGAACTGCCTGACCGAAGCGCTGGGACTCTCGCTGCCGGGCAACGGCACGATCGTCGCCACGCACGCCAACCGACGCCGGCTGTTCGAAGACGCCGCGGCGCTGATCGTCCGCAACGCCGAACGCTACTATTTTCTGGGCGACGAATCGGTGCTCCCGCGTTCGGTCGCGACCAAAGCCTCCTTCGAGAACGCCATGTCGCTCGACATCGCCATGGGCGGCTCGACCAACACGGTGCTCCACCTGCTGGCCGTGGCCCGCGAAGCCGGCGTGGATTTCACGATGCAGGACATCGACCGCCTTTCGCGTCGGGTTCCGGTGCTCTGCAAGGTGGCTCCCAACTCGCAGTATCACATACAGGACGTCAACCGCGCAGGCGGCATCCTCTCCATTCTGGGCGAACTGGCGCGCGCCGGCCTGCTCGACACCTCGGTCCCGCGCATCGACGGGCGGACGCTCCGCGAAGCAATCGACGCCTGCGACCTGCGCAGCGAGACGCTGACCGACGCGGCCCTGCGCCGCTGGCTGAGCGCCCCTGCGGGGCTTTACAGCCGCGAACTGGGGGCGCAGCACTCCTATTACGACGCCCCCGACGCAAACCGCACGACGGGCTGTATCCGCGACGTCGAACACGCCTACTCCCGCGACGGGGGACTGGCCGTGCTGACGGGCAACATCGCCCGCAACGGCTGCATCGTCAAGACGGCGGGCGTCGATGAGTCGCTGCACGTTTTCCGCGGCCGCGCACGGGTCTACGAATCGCAGGAACAGGCTATCGAGGGCATTCTCGGCGACGAAGTGCAGGCGGGCGAGGCGGTCGTCATCCGCTACGAAGGCCCCAAGGGAGGTCCCGGCATGCAGGAGATGCTCTACCCCACGTCGTACCTCAAATCCAAGCACCTCGACAAAGCCTGCGCGCTGATTACCGACGGCCGCTTTTCGGGCGGCACGTCGGGGCTGTCGATCGGCCACGTCTCGCCCGAAGCCGCGTCCGGGGGCGAAATCGCCGTCGTCCGGACGGGCGATGAAATCGAGATCGACATCCCGCGTCGCTCGATACGCCTTCTGACAGACGACGCCGAAATCGCCGCGCGGATGGCCGCTCAGGAGTATTTCCGCCCCGCCACACGCGACCGCAAAGTCCCCGCGTCGCTGCGCGCCTACGCCAAGCTGGTCAGCTCGGCCGACAAGGGCGCCGTACGCATCGTCGATGAAGAATAAGTAAAACAGCAGCAATCATGGATACGACGCAAACAAACATGTCCGAACCGCAGCCCGGTCCCTCCGTCACGGGAGCGCAGGCCCTGATCGAATCGTTCCTGCGCGAGGGCGTCGATACGATTTTCGGCTACCCCGGCGGGGCGATCATCCCCGTCTACGACGCACTCTACGACTACCGCGACCGCCTGCGCCACATCCTCGTGCGGCACGAACAGGGCGCCGTACACGCCGCGCAGGGCTACGCCCGCGTCAGCGGCCGCGTGGGGGTCTGTCTGGTCACCTCCGGCCCCGGCGCCACCAATACCGTGACGGGACTCGCCGACGCGCTGATGGACTCCACGCCGCTGGTGCTCGTGACCGGGCAGGTCGGTTCGTCGCTGCTGGGCACCGACGCCTTTCAGGAGACCAATTTCGTGGGCATCACGCAGGCCGTCACCAAATGGAACTGTCAGGTCAAGCGCACCGAAGAGATTCCGGGCGCCATCGCCAAGGCGTTCTACATCGCCCGTTCGGGCCGCCCCGGCCCCGTGGTCGTGGACATCACCAAGGACGCCCAGTGCGGAACGGCCCCGTTCAGCTACGAGAAAGTGGCTTCGATTCGCAGTTACGTCCCCGCATCGGTACCCTCCGAAGAGCGCATCGACGAAGCGGCAAGGCTGATCGATGCCGCACAACGGCCTCTGGCGATGATCGGACAGGGCGTGATTCTGAGCGGCGGCGAAGCGGAGCTGCGCGCCTTCCTCGACAAGAGCGGCATGCCCGCCGCATCGACCCTGCTGGGGCTTTCGGCCCTGCCGACCGACTCGCCGCAGTACGTCGGCATGCTGGGCATGCACGGCAACTACGGTCCCAACATCAAAAACCGGGACTGCGACCTGCTCCTCGCCGTGGGCATGCGCTTCGACGACCGCGTGACGGGCAATCCGGGCTGTTTCGGGGCGAACGCCAAGATCATCCACCTCGAAATCGACCCTGCGGAGATCGGCAAGATCGTCCCGGCCGACGTTGCGCTGGTCGGCGACGCGAAACAGACCCTTCCGCTGCTCACCCGGCGCATACGGGCACGCAGGCATCAGGCATGGATCGACGAATTCCGCGCCTGCGACAGGATCGAATACGAAAAGGTGATCCGCCGGGCGGTCCATCCCGCCGAAGGCCGTATCCGCATGGGCGAAGCGGTCGCCGCCGTGGCCCGCGCCTACGACAACGACGCGGTGCTGGTGACCGACGTGGGTCAGCAGCAGATGTTCGCGGCCCGCTATTTCGGGTTCCGCCGCAGCCGGAGCATGGTGACTTCGGGCGGGCTGGGAACGATGGGTTTCGGGCTTCCCGCGGCCATCGGGGCCAAGCTGGGCGCCCCCGACCGCGAAGTGTGCCTTTTCGCGGGCGACGGCGGCCTGCAGATGACCATTCAGGAGTTGGGCACGATCTTCCAGTCGCAGGTGGCCGTGAAGATCGTCCTGCTGAACAACTCGTTTCTGGGCATGGTCCGCCAGTGGCAGGAGCTTTTCTACGACCGCCGCTATTCGTTCACCGAGCTGAAAAACCCCGATTTCGGGCTGATCGCCCGCGGCAACGGCATCGCCTACCGCTGCGTCGAGCGGCGCGAGGAGCTTTCCGACGCCATCGCCGAGATGCAGGCCTGCCGGGGCGCATACCTGCTCGAAGTGCGCGTCGAGGGCGAAGACAACGTATTTCCCATGGTGCCGGCCGGCGCGCCCGTCGCAGCGATCCGGCTGGAGTAAAACCCGAACGAGAATGGAAGAACAGGAGTATATCATCACCGTATTTTCGGAAAACAAGGTGGGTCTGCTGAACCAGATCACCACGGTTTTCACCAGCCGCGACGTCAATATCGAGAGCCTCACGACCTCCGAGTCGGCGCTGGCGGGCATCCATAAGTTCACGATCGTCGTCCGCACCGGACCGGAACGGGTCGAAAAGCTGGTGCGGCAGATCGAAAAGAAGATCGACGTGCTGAAGACCTTCGTCTACACCTCCGACGAAGTGGTGCAACAGGAGATCGCCCTCTACAAGGTGACGCGCAGCCGCAGCGTCGAGCGCCTCGTGCGCCAGCACAACGTCCGCATCCTCGAAATCGACGACGACTACATCGTGGTCGAGAAGACGGGCCATAAGGCCGAGACCAAGGAGCTGTTCCGCCTGCTGCAGCCCTACGGCGTGCAGCAGTTCGTGCGCAGCGGCATCGTGGCCATCATCAAATCGCGGCGCGAACTGCTCAACGAGTACCTCGAAGAGCTGGAACGCAGCCGACGGCAGACGAATTCAAATCACTTTTAAATCATACTAATTATGGCAAAGATCAATTTCGGCGGAGTCGAAGAAAATGTTGTTACGCGCGAGGAGTTCCCCTTGGAGAAGGCCCGCGAAGTCCTGAAAAACGAAACCATCGCCGTCATCGGCTACGGCGTGCAGGGTCCGGGGCAGTCGCTCAACCTCAGGGACAACGGCCTGAACGTCATCGTCGGCCAGCGCGAGGGCAGCAAGAGCTGGGAGAAGGCCGTCGCCGACGGCTGGGAGCCGGGCAAGACGCTCTTCGGCATCGAAGAGGCCGCCGAGCGCGCGACGATCATCCAGTACCTGCTGTCCGACGCGGGTCAGATCGCCGTATGGCCCACCATCGAAAAACACCTCACGCCGGGCAAGGCGCTCTACTTCTCGCACGGCTTCGGCATCACCTACAAGGAACGCACGGGCATCGTGCCCCCGGCCGACGTGGACGTGATCCTGATCGCCCCCAAAGGTTCGGGCACCTCGCTGCGGCGCATGTTCCTGCAGGGCCGGGGACTCAATTCGAGCTATGCGGTCTTCCAAGACGCCACGGGCCGCGCCTTCGAGCGCGTGGTGGCGCTGGGCATCGGCGTAGGTTCGGGCTACCTGTTCGAAACCGAC
>ERZ772863.2456-NODE-2456-length-12616-cov-123.034711_pt1 | contig 12616 bp, 12 predicted proteins | sample MGYA00512134_ERZ772863 | MGnify/ENA primary metagenome ERZ772863 (study PRJEB29015, sample SAMEA2737659) | human gut metagenome | biome: human gut; feature: human-associated habitat; material: faeces | place: China | collected 2012 ...
ACGACTGGTAACGAATCTAACCTACGTGGCTATAGTTTTCGGACAGTCTCCCCCTACTCCTACTTGACGAGATTTGAAAGAATCCATTCGCAATGCTCCCTTTCGGTAGCGTCGCTGGTCCAATGCTCATTGATGGGAGTGATGAGCGAAGACTTGGGACAACGGAGCACATTCCATACGGCATAGCTGGTTGTAGGCGGACAGGTGTTGTCGTTATACCCCCATGTCATACGCACGGGACAGGAAATGTGGCGTGCGAAATTCACCACATCGTAATACTGCAGCGTCTTCTCCGTTTGCTCGTTGAGCACCCCCATGCGCTGCATGTGAGGGTAGCCGCCTGTGCGTCCTTTCTCGAGGTATGCCGCCATGTCGGCAAGAGCCGGATGGTTTGCGCAGCAGAGCGTTACACGGCTGTCGAGCGCCGCCGCCACAAGACTCAGCGCACCGCCCTGGCTGCCACCCTGCACGGCAACGTTCTTTCCGTCCCACTCTGGCAGAGAGGTAAGGAAATCTATGGCACGCACCAGTCCGAGGTAGACATGCTTCATATAATAATCATCGCGAGAATACAATCCCTGACACAGATAGCCGTTGGCACCGGTGTTGAGGGCGTTGCTTATCTCCTTGAACTGCCGGTCGCTCATCCTCGGGTCGAGCCCGTGAATCTCCATCTCGAAGCGGATGCAGCCGCTGTCGGCATAATAGCGGTGGCGCAGCGGTTCCTTGATGGTCTTCACGCCTGCTCCCGGAGGACAGAGCACCACAGGGCACGAGCCTTTTATGTGGCCCTTGGGGATGAACAGATAGCCATAGATGCACTGTCCCTGCCTGTTCACTTCGAGGCGCACGAGATAGGCATCGGCTTTGTCGGTGTCGTATTCATGAGCAGGATCAATGGTGTAGGTGAGCGGCACGCTCTTCAGCTCGTCAAGCTCTTTCTGCCAGAAGGTCATGAAGTCTGATGGCTCTTTGGTGTAGGGCTGGATGTTATCCACCGAGAAGCCGACCTTGACATGATGAGTGGTAGTCGCACCGCCGATTTTGGCAGTAAGACGGAGGTCGAGGAAGCCGGGGTCGCGGCGTGTGCCCATATCTACCACTGCCCTGCCGTGTTTCAGCACAGCCTTGCCGGTATGACCGTCGTCGAGCATGTCGCGGCCCACGGTATATGTCACCTCGCCGTCCTGCGCCACTCCGTATCTATACAGCTGCACCTCCACCAGCGCCTTCTCGCCGGTCTTATAGAGCCAGTCGGTATGGTCTGGCACGGTGACCCACAGGAAATCACTACGGTAAGGATAATTTTCAGCACACACATTGCATGCTGCCATCATCACGAATAGAACCAGAAGGAATAACTTTCTTGATTTATTTTTCATTTTCGATTTATTTGTATATTGCATTTATCCCAAGTTTGTTTTCGTATGCAAATTTACTAAAAAAGGCATATATGCAAAAACGAATGCAAATTATCCTCTACAATATTGCCATTTATCTCGGTTAACCGGATTTTTGCATTATCTTTGAATAAGATAAGCGGCACCTCGGCAATAAAAATGAAAGTCTATTGCCTTTCATTTTGTATTGCTCTCGGTTTAGATAAAATCCTCACGCTCGGAAATGTGAATAAATTCCCATTTCTCTCACTTAACCGGTTTTTTGCATTATCTTTGCAAACGATATGATTACCAGATGTTACCTTGAAATCACGAATGTCTGCAATCTGAACTGTGTGTTCTGCCCCAAGACAACGAGGGAGAAACACTCAATGACGCTTGACGAATTCGACACACTGACAACACGCCTCGCCGGAGAGGTAAGATTCCTGTATTTCCACCTCATGGGCGAACCGTTTCTACACCCTCTGCTGCCTGAGTTCATCCTGATGGCACGCCGGAAGGGGTTCACTCCCGTTATCACCACCAACGGCACGCTGCTGGCGCAACGTGGCGACCTGCTCGATGCACTGCCACACAAACTGCAGATTTCGCTGCATTCGCATGAGGGCAACGGGAAGGATAATCCGGAACAGTATATCGATGAGGTGATGGCGTTTGCCAAAGAAGCGGCGCAGCGCGGATGCATCGTGGTGTTGCGGTTGTGGAACGAAGGTGGGCTCAACCTTATGAACGACTCTATTCTGGACATGATTGCCGAATGCCAGCCTCGTCCGTGGACACAGAGACACGACGGATGGAAACTCGCAGAGAACCTGTATGTGGAAAGCGACGACATGTTTGAATGGCCCGACCTTCAGCATGATGTCTACAAGGAGGAAGAGGTGTTCTGCTATGCGCTGCGCAATCAGATCGGTGTGCTTGCCGACGGCACGGTGGTGCCATGCTGTCTGGACCACAACGGCGACATGCCGCTCGGCAATCTCTACGACAATAGCCTCAACGAGATTCTAGCCTCACCACGCGCCACCGCCCTCTATCAGGGCTTCACCAGCCACACCGCCGTGGAACCCCTATGCCGGCGCTGCGGATATTCCGCCGTTTCAAAACGGTTCAGAAAACAGGAATAGAAACGGAAGACAAGAGGTGGTCTCTTTTCAGTTTCGTTTCGGCAACCATGACGAAGGTACTTCTTTGAAGTTCTTGATATTGGGATTGGCAATGTCTATCAGTTTCAGATACCATTGGTCGCTTCCTCTGCGTTCGCCATCCATATAATATACTTTGTCGGGCTGGTCTCGCAATATCACATATAAATCCAAGAACAGGAATATTCTATCGTTGGCAATACAGCTCCAGTCAAACATCGGGATGCCTGTCAAATCTCTGTTTTTATAGAAATAATAGTTGTTGTCCACTCGCAACATATCCATAAATTTTGGCGGTTCTTCTTCGCATTCTCCTTAAGAAGTTCATACTCCAAAGGATCTGCTGTCATCCATTTCCTATCCATAGTTTGAGACCCCCTCAGTCCCCCTGTTTAGGGGGAGGAAGAAGACCCCCTCAGTCCCCCTGTTTAGGGGGAGGGGTGGAGAAAGTTTTTTTTCGTTTGTCTTGTAAGCCTCCCTAAACAGGGAGGTTTGGAGGGTCTTTAGTCGCGACGGAAAATGTCACGTGTATATACTTTCTCTTCTACATCCTTCAAGCAATCGTCAAAGCGATTGGCAATGATAGCCTTACTCTGTGCTTTGAATTCATCAAGATTGTTGACTACCTTGCTGCCGAAGAATGTAGTGCCGTCTTCAAGGGTGGGTTCATAGATGATGACTTCTGCGCCTTTAGCCTTGATGCGCTTCATGATGCCCTGGATAGCTGACTGACGGAAGTTGTCACTGTTTGACTTCATAGTCAGACGATAGACACCGACAACGGGAGCCTCTCCCTGCCCCTCTCCCGAAGGGAAGGGATGGCCGTACTGGTTGTTGTTGGTATAGTCGTACCATCCAGCCTTGCGCAATACAGCATCAGCAATGTAATCTTTGCGTGTGCGGTTAGATTCTACAATAGCGGACATCATGTTCTGAGGAACATCCTGATAGTTGGCAAGGAGCTGCTTGGTGTCTTTCGGCAAGCAGTAACCGCCGTAGCCGAATGACGGGTTGTTATAATGTGTACCGATACGTGGGTCGAGACCTACGCCTTCGATGATAGCCTTGCTGTCCAAGCCCTTTACTTCTGCGTAAGTGTCGAGCTCGTTGAAGTAGCTTACACGGAGGGCGAGGTAAGTGTTAGCGAAAAGCTTAACGGCTTCGGCTTCTTTCATACCCATAAACAAGGTGTCGATGTTTTCCTTGATTGCTCCTTCCTGCAAGAGGGCTGCGAATGTCTTGGCAGATTCTTTCAGCATCTCTACGTCGGTTACTGATTCTATTGCCTTGTTCTCGGCTTCAAACTCCGGTTTGTCGATAATCTTAGGATAGCCTACGATGATACGGCTTGGGTAGAGATTGTCATACAAGGCTTTGCTTTCACGCAGGAACTCTGGGGAGAAGAGGAGGTTGAACTTCTTGACTCCCTTCTGTGCGTATTTCAAGTAAAGATTGCGAGTATAGCCTACAGGGATAGTACTCTTGATCACCATAACGGCATCTGGATTCACTTCCAATACCAAGTCGATTACTTCTTCCACATGGGTAGTGTCGAAGTAATTCTTTACCGGGTCATAGTTGGTTGGTGCTGCGATAACCACAAAATCGGCATCAGCATAAGCCGACTTGCCGTCAAGTGTGGCAACAAGGTTCAATGGCTTTTCTGCCAAATACTTTTCGATATAGTCATCCTGAATAGGTGAAATCCTGTTGTTCAGCTTTTCTACCTTTTCTGGTATTACATCTACTGCTGTTACATGATGATGTTGTGATAGCAATGTAGCTATACTCAGTCCCACATAGCCAGTGCCGGCCACTGCGACTCTGATGTCTTTGAAATCACGCATATTTAAATTTTATTTAGTTTCTTATTCCGCTATTTAGAAATCTTCGTTATGCACATTGCTGATGGCAACGGCATAACCTCCAAGGTCCATCACAAGCTGGCGGTCGCGCAATATTCGTACGACATATCCTTCTTGTCCTGCCAAGATTCCTGTCAGAACACGGAGCTTCACGTGTTCCCTTGCAAATTTCACAAAAGGATCACGAAGGAAAGTCACACGTTCCGGTTCCGACTCCATGACTTTCATGAACGGCTTCATGACGCTGTTCTTGATGGATGCCGGTTCTCCTGTCATGCAATTGTTTACAAGATGGTATCGTGGAAAATTCTTCTGGAGGAAATTCTTCAGGTCTTCAGTTTCGCCCTGCAAGAATACGAGGCCGCTTACTGAAGGTTTCTCTTCTTTGACTACACCTTTGCCATTTGCTTTGCGCTTATAACCAATGGTGCGATGAATGAAACACTTTGGAATGAAATCGCCTTCCCAATTGCCTTCTTCAAGTATCTTGTCGAACTTTCCAGCTGCAAAATGCTGGATAAACAAATATCCCCATGGAGCCTCCGGTTCTTCGTTAATGGACATTCCTCCTACTTTTGAAGCCGATTTTTTATCAGCCCCAACAACGTGGATGCCCTTTGGTAAACACTTGTTGTTATACATATCGTTGTTTACGTCGGCTGTAGAAGAAGGAAGCGAGCAAACCTGCGTCATTTTCTTTATCTACTTTATGTCACTGTTAGCTGCCATCACGTATGATGACGATGCTATTATTACAATAACATTGCTCATAAAATCACACCTTAGAAGTACATATTGTCCAGTCCAGTAGATGAAAACAAAATTCGTCAAGTAGTCTTGGCCATCTTACTTTCTTACTACTATATGGCTTTGTGTCTCTATCAATATTATGTCTGAATCTTCATATCCATATCTCATAATGAGAGATAAGATATCGGGTGCAAAGTTACGTTTTTTCTTGCATTTATTATCATTCACATTATAAAACTTTTATGTTTTCATTGATTTTGTATAGCTATGTCTATGATTACACGCTAATTAGTAACAAAAATGCGACATAACTTTATATACACAATGCCACTGCCATCATTATATTCTTCACTTTCATCATTCTTCCTCAAACAATACCGCATTAAACCCAAATCGGTCATTAGGCCGTTTAATGTATAATTTTAATAACTGCTTGCAGTCTTTTGCTTTTTATAAGGCGTCTTTTGCTCGTTTTTAATTCGCAATAGCCCGCTATTACTCATTAAAAGCCAAACAAAATCCACTCTTCTAAAAAACAAAATCCAGGCAAGCCCTAATGACCGATTTGGGTTAAACTATACTTCGACTGTCTAAAGTTTTTCTTTCCGTCGTTCGTTCCACGCTATCTTACTGCAACGTGGTGAACAATATACGTCCGGTACAAATTTATGAAATTTATGCCCAGTTTTCAAGAATTCTTTATAAAAATCTGAAAATAGGAAAAGGGCGCAACTCATTGAGTTACACCCCTTTATCTATCTTTTATCTACGCTTATCTATGAGCGTCTCATTTAACCTCCTCGAATCTAACATATGCTGATAATCAGTGGCTTACGAAAGTCTTGGTACAATTTTGGAACACCATAAGCATCTTGGATGTTGTCCCTCAATAACTATCGATAAGCATCCGTGCGATGCTCTTCCTATTCTTCTTTGTCCTTTTCTCTGTACTTCTTTCTTTTGTTGCTACAAAGGTACAAATATTTCTGCAACTGAGCAAATCTATGCGGACATATCAATATAAAAATATGCCTATTTCTCTTTAGTGGGTGCGTATTCATTTTTGCACGCCTTATATAATGCAACGCACATAGGTACCAAAATCGTAGTTAATATTGCCCCAAAAATAGGAACAGTAAATTTTGATCTCGCTTCATCCAAACTGCTAATCCAACGGACAAGCAGGCCCATATAAGATGTACTATTCTCTTTTACAATAAAGTACCAAATTATATGGCCCAGAATGACTAGAATAATAAAACTTAACAAAATAATCTTATTCCCTTTTTGGCGACAAAAATCCTTCTTTTTATATGTTTCAATCTCTTCATCTTTCTAGTTTCCGTCTGCCCGTATTTCCTGTACTTCAGACTCCTTTTCTGAAAGAAGAGTTTTCAGTTTATCTATTTCATTTGAATGTTCATGTTTTAAGAGTTCCGTTTCATTTCTAGAGGCCGTAAGTTCTGCTTGTGTGTTTTTTAGTTGGTTATGAACACTATTTATAGTGTTTGTATGGGCAGAAATAGTAGTTACTAAAGATTCATTCTTTTTCTTTTCTTCCTCTAATTGAGACTGCAATAACCTTTCAGCTGATTTTTTTGCAATTTGTTTGATTTGAACACTGGAGAGATCTTTCGCTCCATTCTTAAAATCATTTTCAACGATGGTTCTTAAAAAGAGACTTTGCTGCTCAACATCTGTTGTTACTTCTGATATTCCTTGAAGTATATAATGTATTTGTTCCTCGGGCATTACGTCGAAGCCCGTTTTTATATTCAAAAAACACACAAAACTCTTATAATCATCGTTTGTACGTTCCATATATCGTAATATGATGCTTAGCCATTGGCTTGGCATAATTACGACAGGTGCGTTTTTTGAATGATAACGAACATCCCAAAAACGTAATCCATTGTCCGATGATAGAAGATAATATTTTGCGTCAAAAATAGAACTGTCTGAACCGTTGCGTTTGCGCTCCACCCATTTTATATTCTGAGCATCATAATAAGCTGTTTCGAAAGTTTTCTTTTCGCTTAGTCCTCTAATACTCGCTGCATTGCCATTAAGTTCATCTTTACATTCATCTGTTACGAACGGCTGATTATCATCTATTTCGATGTTGTAACTTTTACAAATACCTTGAAATTCACTCTGCAAGAAACTCGAAAAATAGTCAACCGTTCCATTTGATCGATGCCCTCTCCATACATGAAAGTATCGCCAGATGTCATCCATAGTTACGTATTCAGAATATACACTTGAATGTATTGCTGGTGTTTCTGATTTGCGTAGTTTTTTTATGTAGCTATTAACTGAATTTTCGAATTCTTCAAGAGTACATTTTGTAAGTTTAACTTTATTGTTTAATGATTTGAATTTTGACAAAAATAAATGCGTTCTTTTTTTTCGATCTTCTCCATTGATTCCAATTGCTCGATATATAATATTGGTATCAAGATAGAATGTCTTATTTCTCAGGCTATCCAAAGAGAAATGAGAAGACTTATTAGCAGTTAACATACAATACTCTAGTGCATAGCAAGCAAGATTGAAGATTTCAATGTTCTTCTCGTCGTTATTCCAATCCAAAAAACCATTAATTATGATTGCATCCTCTGGTGCAACAGATTTGTTACAGACCTCTACTGCAACTTTTTTGGCTCGTAATAGTCTTTCAAAACTATCTACGTTATTGGTAAACATATTGTACAAGTACTGCATAATACATTCGCCCTTTTCTTCATCCAATTTTTTATCCTGTAAGTATTGATGGATGAATTCTTCTAACGTCTTCTTTTGCCTTAGGCTTAATGCAGTACGTCTCTTGGTTGTCAATTGATAAACATTTTCTCCCCCAACATCCTGAATGTCAAATTCATTTTTGAAGTTTTTATCAGTAAATATTGCCATAATCTCTTCTGGGGAGAATAGTAAAGAATAATTTTTGTCAATATATTCTGCTAGTGTGCCAATGCTTACAAAATCGCCAGAAAGTTTGTACAATGCATCTTGAATAACTTTCCTGTGTATTTGACGAGGAGATACATCATAATTATTGCCTGCATATATTACGGCGGCTACTCTAAAAATATTTTGTTGAAACATATTTATTATAGATTAAATTGTGCAACTTTATATGAGAGATTATCCCATTTTCATTTATTGTTAAATGCGTTTACGCAATCTTTCCAAGTCCGCTTCCACACCCTCCTTCGATACCAGCGAGTCTTTGGGCAGCACAGAGTAGTTCTTGGCTATGTTCTCTTTTTTACCACTGAACCATTCGCAGAATGCTGTTTGGAGGAAAGAGTCACCATCAAGGTTGTCTTTCCCGTTATACCTTATTATATTGGTGACGAACTGTTTCAACTCGGCATTGCGCAGTTTCTTGTTCAATGGGATGTATAAATCCTTATTGGCTGTCACCCGTCCTGTTTCAATAAACAGTTTGACAACGTCGCATACTTTCTCTACATCTTCTACAGACGTGCCAGCCAATGAGAACACCAGCATGGTATATTCTTCTGTTTTAGCCAGTCGCCTCTTTTGCTCTTCTTCCTGGCATCGCTTTATTTCTGCTTCAAGGTTGAGCAGATGATCCCGTCTTTCCAATACATCAGAAACATTAGCGGACAGAATATTGATTTCACGCATCCGTTTCTCGTTTTCGAGCATTATGTTCCGTTTAATCTCTGCAACCTGTTGGTCAACCAATGTCTGTACAACCGAGGGAATTCGCTCTTGAAGAACTGTCAAAATAGCATTTGTATCAGTTTGTGGAATTTGTTTCACCGCTTCCATGATAGCCTCAAATTTGGCATCAGGAAGGGAACCCTCCTGCGAATTGGCACGAAACTTTTTCATATCATCGTCCAAAGAGACTAATATCCCAGTCTTCTCATCTATCTCTGTCTGATAGAAGGATGTGTAGTACAAGACAACAATCTTATAGAGAACAACCACAGCCGCTGCACCATAGAAATACGGAATATAAGAAGACCAGTCAAACTGGGCTTTGTCGAGATTAGCAAAAGCACCAATGAAGACCATTGCCAGGACAGCAGCTATTGTCAATGCTGCAATAATCCAAACTATCTTCTCTATTATTTTGAAAAACTTCACCATAATTTATGCGCTATACAAGAATGATTATAAATCCAAGCTGTCCTCTTTGAGTAAGAAGTCGAAAATACCGATTGTGAGTATTCCCTCCTCGTTTCGACGAGGCATAATGTGGTCTTTCACAATGATAACCTTCTTGAAAGAGTCATTGATGTTGGTCAGAGAACGAGACTCCTGTATCTCCTTTTCTCTGTCTGGTATAGACAATGCCGACTGCACGTAATATTTCTTGCTTCCAAGACTGGCGATGAAGTCCACTTCCAGTTGAATACGAACCCACTTGCCATCCTTGTCTTGCTTCTTTATCTCCACCATTCCAACGTCCACACTATAGCCACGTGTGATAAGTTCGTTGTAGATGATGTTCTCCATGATGTGCGTCTCTTCCTGTTGGCGCATATCGAGGATAGCATTTCTCAAACCGATGTCCGAGAAATAGTATTTGGATAGTGTGTTGATGTATTTCTTACCTTTTATGTCGTAGCGTATTGCTTTATTTAACAGGAACGACTCAGACAGATAGGTGAGGTAATTCGCAATCGTCTGACTGCCAATGCTTACATTCTTAACGCTTTTGAAGGTATTCGACAATTTAGTAGGATTGCATGGAGCACCTATAGACGAAGCCAAAATTAGCACCAACTCACGCAGTTCATTATTATTTTTGATTTTATGTCTTTCGATAATATCTGCCAAATAAACTGTTTCGAAGAGTCCCTTCAGATAGTTTATTTTCTTCTCTTCTGTTTCAAAAGATTGAATGAGCGGTAAACCGCCATAAGTGTAATAATCGCGCCATGCATCCTGCTTGTCACCGCCAACGGCAGAATAGAACTCTGCAAAAGATAGTGGATTCACATGGATGGTTTCTCCTCGGCCACGAAACTCCGTTGGGATATCCGAAGATAGGAAGTGAGAGTTGCTGCCTGTCACGTATGTGTCGGCATTATCAATATGACGGAAACTATTCAACACATCCACAAACTCGTCCATCAGTTGTACCTCATCTATGATGATGTAATACAGTTCTTTGTCCTTGATCCTGTCATGAACATAGTGAAGCATAGTGTCTGGATTTCTCAGTTCCTTGTTCATGCGATCTTCAAGGTCTATGCGGATGATGTGGTCATCTGTCACTCCATTATCTAATAGGTAGTGATAGAACAAGACGTTCAGCAGATACGACTTGCCACATCTACGAATACCTGTTACAACTTTGATAAAGCCATTTTGACGGCTATCTATCAACTGCTTTAGATACCTGTCTCTTTTTATCTCCATCACTTATATTATATTTTTGCCAGTATTGGCAACTTTTTACAATGCAAAGATAATGTTTTTTATTCTACTACACAAGTTTTACATTAAAAAACTGCCAATCTTGACATTATTTTAATGTATAGACAGATGGGGTAACCAAATTTTAGTTCCAAATTGAGGCAAACTCGTAACGTTTGGACAAACCTCATGAATGGTGAAATGCTGTTTGATTGCTAATAACAGAGACGGAATAATGCCATGCGAAAAGCACATAAAGTGATGATTCGACTGCAAATTCGTTATAAAAGCATAAAAAGAAAACCTTTATCACGGTTCTTCCGAGAATTGTTAATACCTTTGCATTGAACTTAAATAAAATTACGATGGACGATTTGAATCGATTAAAGGTTGTGCTGGTTGAACAGAAGAAAACTGGCAAGTGGCTTGCAGAGCAACTTGGTGTTAGCACTACAACCACAAGCAGATGGTGCTCAAATGCATCACAACCAGACCTTCAAACATTGAACAAAATAGCAAAAGTTCTTAATGTCAACATGAAGGACTTGTTGGCAGATAGCAAAATAGAATAAAGTAGTATAAATAATGTCAAAGGAATGAAGCCAATTATAAAATATAGGGGAGGCAAAAGCAAAGAAATCCCCAACTTCATACAATTTATCCCCCAGAATTATGATAGATACGTGGAGCCTTTTTTAGGAGGAGCTGCGCTTTATTTTTATTTAGAACCGCATGCCGCATTAATAAATGATATAAACGACAAATTAATTAATTTTTATTTGTCGGTTAGAAATAATTTTAATGCACTGAGAAAAGAACTCACGAGTATAGAAACAACTTATATCTCTAACCAAATAGCATATGAGAAGTTAAAAGCAACAGATACAACTTCTATTTATGTTGAGAACAAAAATGAAGCTTTATACTATTTGCTTAGAGATATGTTCAATGCTAAAATTGAAAAGAAATATTCTGACGCATCTTTATATTATTTTATAAATAAGACATCATATTCTGGTATGTTGAGATTTAATTCAAAAGGAGAATTCAATGTACCATTTGGTCGATATAAAAATTTTAATACGAAATTTGTGTCTAAGGCTCATTCTGAATTATTAAATAAGGCAGAAATTACCAATACTGATTATTCTGATGTATTTAACAGGTGTACCGCAAATGATTTCATTTTTTTGGATCCTCCATACGATTGCATTTTTACCGATTATGGTAATATTGAACAGAATGATTTTACAGAAGACGATCATGTAAGATTGGCGCAAGATTTTAGAAATTTACCTTCAAGGGCATTGATGGTAATAGGTAAAACGCCACTCACAGAAGATTTATACAGACCATTTATAAAAGCTGAGTATGAAAAGAAATACGCAGTTAATATACGAAACAGGTTCAAGTCTGAAAGTATGCATTTGATAATAACAAATTATTAATAGCGAATAATTATGGATTCTATTACACGAATTAAGAACTTTATCCACAACAGTTTCCCTGATTGGGAAATAGTCAATTTCTCAGATTACGAAGAGGAAATTGATTTTAGGAAAGATTGGAGTGAGCTATATCGGATTAATAATGAGGAAGTAATATTAATAGCATATACCAATATTAGTATTACGGGAACAGATCGAGCTAAGCCTCAATTAAGAGTATTTCTTGACGAGTATAAGAAACCTTTTTATTTTGCGAAAAAGCATCAATTACGGTTTTATCTTTTTTCGATTTTTACGAAAGATGATGAAATGGCTAGAGGATTAACAAATTTTAATCCCAAAGAATATGTTATTTCAATAGAGACCAATCTTGACACCGAAGGTTCTAGAAGAGATTTAAGAAGTATTTATGATTATGCAAATGAGAAATTGAACGGAAGAAAATTTCTTAAATGTACTCGTGCCAATTACAAAGCAGATATCAACGAAGCCTCCTTTATTTATATAGGAACACCTGATGCTCCAGAGAAAGATACCTTTGAGCAATTTATTAGGGTGTTCAGTTAGATGTTCCGAAAAACAGATGCTGAAATCACCCGTTA
>ERZ772863.2457-NODE-2457-length-12612-cov-2.733615_pt1 | contig 12612 bp, 6 predicted proteins | sample MGYA00512134_ERZ772863 | MGnify/ENA primary metagenome ERZ772863 (study PRJEB29015, sample SAMEA2737659) | human gut metagenome | biome: human gut; feature: human-associated habitat; material: faeces | place: China | collected 2012 ...
CGTCGGCGCGCAGGCCCGCCGAGGCGGTGAACCGCTTGTCGGCCGAGGCGTATTCGGCCCCGGCGAACAGCCCCCAGCCGACGATTCCCAGCCGGGTCCGGTAGTCCGACAGCTGCGTCCTGTCGGTATAGAGCCGTTGCAGCGTGCGGTTCGTGTAGTCGGAATAATTCACCTCGACGCCCTCGCGGACGGTCCAGCAGCCCAGATAGGTGCGGTTCTCGGCCCGGAGCGTGGTCTTCTGCTCCACGGAGCGCAGCCGGAGCGTCAGGTTGTCCTCCGACGAATCATCGTTGCGCAGGTATTTCAGGTTGCGGTTGTTCAGGTAGTTGTGGCTCAAGGTCACGGTCTGCACGTGGCGGCCCGCATAGTGACGCCACGAAGCCCCCACCGTGAAGGTCTCCTGCCGGATGCGGGGCAGGTAGCTCAACAGGTATTCGGCGTCCTCGCCCTTCTCGTCGACGTTGAGACGCATGTTGTCGAATCCCGCAAGGGCCAGCACCGTCAGCTCGTCGCGCTCCGAAAGGCGTGTCTTGACTTTCGCCTGCCCGTCGATGTAGTTGGGCAGGAAGGGCAGCCCCAGCAGTTTGAACAGCAGTTGCAGGTAGGACTGGCGGATGGAAAACAGATAAGTCGTCTTGCCGCCGATGTGCCCGATGCCGCTCAACCCCACTTCCGAGGCGCCCAACGTCGCTTTGAAGGTCTGCTTTTCGGCATTGCCGTCGCGGAGCCTGAAGTCCAGCACGGAACTCAACGCCCCGGCCCGGTCGGCGGGAAAGGCTCCCGTATAAAAACTGATTTCGCGCACGAGGTCGGCGTTGACGATGCTCACCGGACCGCCCGTCGCCCCCTGCGTGGCGAAATGGTTGATGTTCGGGATTTCGATCCCGTCCATGTAGAACTTGTTCTCCGCAGGCCCGCCGCCGCGCACGATCAAATCGTTACGATACCCCACGGGCGAGAAGGCCACGCCGGGATACGAGCGCACGATGCGCGACACGTCGCGGTTCGAGCCGGGGCTTTTCTCGATCTCCCGCAGGCCGATCACCTTCAAACTTACGGGACTCTCCGCCGTGACGCGGAACGGCGACGGACGGACCGTCACGGCCTCCAGCTGCGCGGCATCCTCCTCCAGCTCGACTTCGATAAAGGGCGTGGCGGCCGAGACCATGTATTCGGGCGTCGTGAGGCTCTTGTAGCCCACCGACGAGACCGCCAGCCGCCAGATGCCCGGCTTCACGCGCTCGATGCGGAACCTCCCCAGCGAGTCGGTCGAGGCTCCCTTCTGCTCCTGCCCGGCCAGCACCACGGCGGCATAGGCCACGGGGCGGCGGCTCAAACGGTCGATCACCCGCCCGCTGACGGGATAGGTCCCGCCCTGCGCCCGCACGGCAAACGCCGCGGCCAGGCCGAAAAACAAAACAGCGACTTTCAGGAATTTCATACGGCAAAGATACTCGGTCAGGCGCCGTCCGACGCCGTTTCATCGGTACATTTCGGCAGCAGTTTCAGGTACGAGAGCAGAACCACGTTCATCACGAGGGCGTAGACGATGGCCGGGACGGCCATTTCACCGCTGTCGAAGATCAGCGGCGAGGTGGCGACGGCGATCGCCTGCGCAGCGTTCTGCATCCCGACCTCGATGACGATCGTGCGGCGCACCGCCCGCCGGAGCCGGAACAGGCGGGCCAGCAGCGATCCGCCCGCCATCGCCAGCAGGATCAGCGCACCCGCGGCCAGCCCCAGCACGCCAAGATTCTCCAGAATCGTCGAGGCGTACTGCACGAAGAACACCGCCGCCAGCAGCATCAGGGCCGGGAAGGCCACACGCCCCAGCAACTCATGCACACGCCGTGCCGCCCGGGGCCGCCAATGCCTGAAAAGCGCCCCGCAGAGCATCGGCAGGAACAGCAGGACGATGTTCTGCACCAGCAGTTTCCCGACCGGAAGTTCGATGGCCGCACCGGCATGCACCGCGACGAAACGCGCGGCGAAACCCATCACCAGCGGAATCGTGAAGAGCGTGATGAGGCTGCTCAAAGCGGTCAGCGTCACCGAAAGGGCCACGTCGCCCTTGGCCAGCATCGAAAAGACGTTCGACGAACTGCCTCCCGGACAGCAGGCGACGAGCAGCAGCCCCAGAAAATAGACGGGCGGCAGGCGGAAGGCCAGCCCCACGCCGAAGGCGATGAGCGGCAGCAGCGCCAATTGGCCCAGCAGCCCCGCGACAACGGCCGCCGGACGGCGGGCCACACCGGCGAAGGCCTGCCGGTCGAGTTCGATGCCGAGCTGAAACATCAGCGCGATCAATACAGGCAGTACGATCCAGACGGTATTCATAAGCGATGTAAAACGACGATCCCGGGGCGCGGACTTCCCGGCAGCTCGGTTCCATTTTACTGCAAAGGTGGCCCTTTTTTCGGGAATCCGGCCCGTTTCCGGAAAAAATTGTAATTTTAGCCTCCCGAATTACGCGAGATACGACGGTTTATGTCCCTGAACACCAAATACGACATCCTCGACAACCGACTGGTCATCCGACGGCTCAACGCCGGGGACCGGCAGTGTTTCGAAGCATGCTACCGATTCTATTACAAGGGGTTGTGCAGCTTCGCTTCGCGCTGGGTATCCCTCCCCGTGGCGGAGGACATCGTACAGGACACGATGCTGTACATTTGGGAAAACCGGGACCGCCTGATGGAGGAACTTTCGCTGAAAGGACTTCTGTTTATGATCGTCCGCAACAAGTCGCTGGACCGCATCACCAGCCAGAAGGTCCATTCACGCGTCCACCAGCAGTTGGAAAAGAGATTCGCCGACCAGTTCGACTCCCCGGACTTCTACCTCGGCACGGAACTCGCACGGCTCTACCGCGAGGCGCTCGCCCAACTCCCCGAGCAGACCCGGCGCATCTTCGAGATGAGCCGCTTCCAGGGCATGACCCACCAGCAGATCGCCGCCGAGATGGAGGTGTCGCCCCAGACCGTCAACTACCATATCGGCCAGGCGCTCAAAGTCCTCGGCGTCGCGCTGAAGGACTACCTGCCGCTGATCGCGCTGTTTTTCGAAATGCCCGGGAACAACTGAAACCCCTGCCCCCTGCAACCGACCATATGCAATAAAAACGAAAGCCCGAAAAAAAATCGGGTTTTCGTTTAGTAACTATTTCCCCAAAACCGTATTACTGTTAGAAACCGAACTTATGAAAGAGATCGACGACAACCTGCTGACCGAATTTCTCGAAGGGAAACTCGACGAACCCGCCAACCGCGAGATCGAAAACTGGTACGACACCTCGGAGGAGAACCGCCGCCGGCTCGAAGCGCTCTACTTCGTGCTCTTCGCCGGAGACCGGCTCCGTGCCGCCGCGTCGGTCAACACCGACCAGTCCTTCAGATCGTTGCAGCGGCGCATCGAACTGCGCCGCACGAAAACAAGGCCCCAATGGCGGCAGATCGCGGCGCGCTACGCCGCCATCCTCGTCGCGGGCGTGATCGTCGCAGGCATGTATCTCTACCAAAACCGGCCGGACGACCGCATCTGCACGGTCAGCGCCGAGCGCAGCGACTGCTCGGTGACGCTGCCCGACGGCTCCGTCATCCGGCTCACCCGCAGTTCGCAGCTCAACTATCCGGCCTCGTTCGACGACGGGAACCGCACGGTGCACCTCACCGGCGAGGCCTTTTTCGAAGTCAGCAAGCGCAACGGCGCACCGTTCACCGTCACCACGGTCCACGACGCCGAAGTCGTGGTCCGCGGAACCAAATTCAACCTGAAAGCCTACGACGACAGCTCCGATGTCGAAACCGTACTGGTCGAGGGAGCCGTCGATTTCCGCGCCGCGGACCACGTCGTGGCTCTGCACCCGGGGCAGAAAGTCTCCTACACCCCCACGGACAACGACCTGACGCTGCAAACGGTCAACGTGGAGGCGGAGCTGGCCGCGCGGCTGCGCACGTTCCGCCACGTCGACCTGGCGCAAATCGCCGGGGTGATCGAGGATTTCTACGGCATCGGCGTCGCCTTCCGCAGCGAGGCGCTCAAAAACATCCAGTTTACCGGAACGCTCGACTTCAACATGCCGATCGACCATATCCTCGAAGTGCTGACGCTTTCGACGAACACCCGTTTCAACCGCAACGGCGAAAAAATCACCATTCACAAATAATCCAATCTTAACCAAACCTCTATGAAACAAAAGTTACTCCGTATGCGGCATGCCTGGTATCTACTGGCAGCATGCCTGACACTCCTTATTCCGTGGGGGGGGGAATGCAGGCGGCGCCGTCGCCCCAGCAGACTTCGGTCCGCGTTGAAAACGTAACCAGCCTGAAAGGACTGATTCAGGAGATCGAATCGCAGACCTCCTACCGGATCTCCTACCAGGGCAACCTGGCGGACAACGTCCCCGTAAAAATCGCCAAATCGACGAAATCGGTTTCCCAGCTGCTCGACGAAGCCCTGCGCGGAACCGGCATCACCTACATCATCCGTCAGAACAACATCATCCTGACCCGTGCGGAGGCACAAAGCCCCGCATCCGCAGCCCCGGCTCCGGCCGCGCCGCGAAAACAGCACATCGCGGGCCAGGTGCTCGACGCCGCGACCCGGCAGCCGATCATCGGCGCCACGATCTGGATCAAGGATTCGGCGCTCGGCACGAGCACCGCATCGGACGGTTCGTTCGACTATTCGTTCTCCGGCAACTTCGGCTTCGTGACCGTCTCCTACGTCGGTTACCAGACGCAGGAGTTCCCGATCGACCGCATTCCGAAAGTGATCTCCCTTTCGCCGGACAACAACCTCGAAGAGGTCGTCGTCGTCGGCTACGGCGCCCAGAAAAAGGCCAGCATCATCGGCTCGATAGCCTCCGTTCCGGTCAACGACATCAAGATGCCCACGGGCAAGATTTCGAACAACCTGGCCGGACAGCTCGCGGGCGTCATCTCCGTACAGCGTTCGGGCGAACCGGGCGCCTCGTCGACCTTCTGGATCCGCGGCATCAGCACCTTCGGCTCGAACAAGTCGCCGCTGGTGCTGGTCGACGGCATCGAGCGCGACCTCGACCTGGTGGACATCGAGGACATCAAGGAGTTCTCGATCCTCAAGGACGCCGCGGCGACCGCCGTCTACGGCGTACGCGGCGCCAACGGCGTCGTGCTGGTCACCACCCGCGGAGGTATCGTAGGCAAGCCGCAGATCAACATCAAGTTCGAGGCCGGCATGGTGCAGCCGACCAAGATTCCCGACATGATCGACGCCGTCCAGTTCGCCGAGATGTACAATGCGGCGGCCGGATACGACTTCTACTCGAAGAAGGACATCCAGATGTTCCGCGACGGTTCGGACCCCGACCTGCACCCCAACATCGACTGGGTGGATCGGCTCTACAAGGACTACTCGTTCAACCAGCGCGTCAACGTCAACATCTCGGGCGGCGGCTCGACGGCCAAATACTACATCTCGGGCGGCTTCTACAACGAGGACGGCCTGTTCAAGGCCGACAACATGAAGGAGTACAACACGTCGGTCTTCTACCGTCGGTTCAACTTCCGGTCGAACGTCGAGGTCCAGCTCCACAAATACACCAAGCTCAACATCAACCTGGCCACCACGTTCGAACGCAAGAACGAACCGGGTTCGAGCGCCACCGGCGCCAACGGCATCTGGGGCTATGCGCTCAAGACCGCAGCCAACGCCTTCCCGGACGTCTATTCGAACGGCTACCTGGCCGGCCCGGCGTCGGGACAGGGCGAGAACCCCTATGCGCTGCTGACGCAGACCGGTTACCGCGAAATCTTCTACAACACGGCGCAGTCGCTGTTCGTGCTGACGCAGGACCTGGGCGACTGGGTGACCAAGGGCCTTACCGTTTCGATCAAGGGTTCGTTCGACGCCCAGAACGAGAACAACCTGGGCCGCACGAAAACCTCGCCCCAATGGCTGGCCACCGGCCGCAACGAAGCGGGCGAACTCGAATTCAACCAGACGCAGATCGGCGAGGAGAACCTCTCCTACAAGCAGACCAACAAAGGCTACCGTTCGGTCTACTTCGAAGCCGTGGCCAACTGGGCACGCACCTTCGGCAAGCACGACCTATCGGCCATGTTCCTCTTCCAGCAGTCGCAGAAGAACTACGTGGGCGAAAGCGCCAACAACTCGGAAAAAGCGCTTCCCTACCGCCATCAGGGCATTGCGGGCCGTATCACCTACAACTACGACAACCGCTACTTCGTCGAGGGTAACTTCGGCTACAACGGCTCGGAGAACTTCTCGCCCAACCACCGCTTCGGTTTCTTCCCGTCGATCGCCGTGGGGTACGTCGTCTCGAACGAAAAATTCTTCGCACCGATCCGCGACGTGGTCAGCATGGTCAAACTCAAAGCCTCCTACGGTCTGGTGGGCAACGACCAGATCGGCGGCGACCGCCGTTTCATCTACAACGAAACCGTGATCGGCGGCGGCAAATACTATTTCGGCACGACGCCCAGCCAGTACACCTCGGTCCGCCTCGGCGAATTCCCGAACCCCAACGTAGGCTGGGAAAAGGCCAAGAAGCTCAATCTCGGCGCCGACCTCTCGTTCTTCAACCAGTTGAACATATCGGTGGATTATTTCAAGGAAAACCGCGAGGGCATCTTCCTCCAGCGCAAATCCATCCCCATGTACGTGGGTCTGAGCACCAAACCCTGGGTGAACATCGGCAAGATGCGCAACAGCGGCATCGACGCCTCGCTCGAATACCACCAACCGCTCGGCAAGGACCTCCACCTCACCGTGCGCGGCAATTTCACCTACGCACGCAACCGGATCATGGACCAGGACGAGCCTGATTACGCCTATACCTACATGAACCACAGCGGCCAGATGCAGTGGCAGAAATTCGGCCTGGTGGCCGCCGGACTCTTCCAGGATCAGGAAGACATCGACTCGTGGGCCAAACAGAGTTTCGGCGAGGTGAAACCGGGCGACATCAAATACCTCGACCTCAACGGCGACGGCATCGTCGACAACTACGACACGAAGCCCATCGGCTACTCGGACATCCCCGAGATCGTTTACGGATTCGGCTTCTCGCTGCAATGGAAGGCATTCGACCTGTCGGCATTCTTCCAGGGCGTGGCGCATGTCAGCTTCTCGACCCTCACCGACCAGACGCAGGCGTTCGTCGGCCGCAACCTCAAGGAGTCGAGCGTATTCGCCGACCTCTACGGCAACACCTGGACTCCGGAGAACCCCGGCGCCAAATACCCGCGCATGACGACCGGCGCCATCGACAACAACAACCAGCTGTCGACCTTCTGGATGGCCAACGGACGTTACCTGCGCCTGAAGAACCTCGAGCTCGGCTACACGCTGCCCAAACGCATCGCCAACAAGATCGCCATGCAGAGCCTGCGCGTCTACCTCTCGGGTGTGAACCTATTCACGTTCAGCCCCTTCAAGCTGTGGGACCCCGACCTGCAAACCGGAGCCACCAACTACCCGAACAACCGGATCATCAACCTCGGTCTCACGATCGGTTTCTAACCCCTAACCGGCAACAACCATGAAAAACACGATTAAAACATTCGCCCTGTTCCTGACAGCCGGAGCCATGCTCGCTTCCTGCGACTCATACCTCGACCGCCAGCCCGACGAGCCGCTGACTTCGGACAACATATTCAAAAAGCAGAAGACCACGCTCCAATACCTGACCAACATCTACTCCTACCAGCCGGATTACGAAGCTCCCGCCTGCGTGTCGAACAGCAACGACATCCCCTGGGAGGCCAGCTCGGACGAGACCTCGTTCGCCTACCTGGACCGGTCCTACACCCAGATCAACTACAACTCGTGGAACCCATCGCTACACATCTACCGCGACGACACCTACAACACGCCCTATAAGGGCATCCGCGAAGCCAACTACTTCATGCAGAACGTCCACAAGTGCCCTCCGGAGGAACTGAACGATGTCGACAAGGGCTACTACTACAACGAGGCCCGCTTCCTGCGCGCGCATTTCTACGCCATGATGCTGCCCGTCTACGGTCCCGTCTTCCTCATCGGCGACGATCCGGTGGACTTCACGCAGAGCGGACTCGACCAGCGCGAGCGCAACACCTGGGACGAGTGCGTCAACTACGTCGCGAACGAGCTTTGGGAAGCCGCCAAGGGGCTGCCCGACAGCTGGCCCGACATCTACTACGGCCGTGCCACGAAAGGCGCCGCCCTGGCAGCACGCGCCCGCCTGCTGCTCTACTCGGCCCGCAAGCTCTTCAACGGCAACGAACTCTACAAGGGTATCGTCAACAAAAACGGCGACCACCTGTTCCCGACCCAGTACGACGAAAAGAAATGGGAGCTGGCAGCCCAGGCCGCCAAAGACGTTATGAACCTGAACCTCTACTCGCTGGTCGGCGCCGACGGCACGGACCCCTACGCCAGCTTCAACACGCTCTTCACGTCGGTAGGTTCCGGGACCGGCGGCGCTACGGAGAAGATCTACACGCGCATCGCCAGCGGCTACCAGTGGCGCGTGGTCACCACGCCCCCGAGTGTCGGCGGAACGGCCTACGGCGGCTACGGCGTAACCCAGAAACAGGTCGACGCGTTCGCCATGGCCAACGGCCGCTACCCCATCACGGGCTACACCGACGGCGACCAGGCGCGGCCGATCATCGACCCCGACGCAGGTTACAGCGAAAGCGGATTCTCGAAGTTCAAGCACCCGATCTACGGCGACGAACTGGAGACGTTCAAAATGTACCAGAACCGCGAACCGCGCTTCTACGTCAACGTGTTCTGGAGCGGCATGACCTGGCACGGAGCCAACAAGAAAACAGCCAACGTCCAGTTCTATTTCAACGGCAATTCGGGTCCGGGCAAATCGCACAACTATCCGCCGACGGGTTACCTGGCGCATAAGTTCACCAACCCGTCGATCGACACCTCCACCGGCAACTGGGGCTACCTGGATTTCCCCGTATTCCGCTATGCGGAGATCCTGCTCAACTACGTCGAGGCGCTTAACGAGTACGATCCGTCGAACGCGGACATCACGCTCTACCTGAACATGATCCGCAAACGCGCCGGCGTTCCCGACATCGAGGAGGTCTATCCCGACGCCGCCGGCGACCAGACCAGGATGCGCGAACTGATCCGCCGCGAACGCCAGGTCGAGCTGTGCTTCGAAAACCTGCGCTATTTCGACACGCGGACCTGGATGACGGCCGAGACGGACAACAACATGCCGGTCTACGGCATGAACATCTCGGCCAAAGACCACAAGGCGAACGGCGAATTCTGGCAGCGCGTCATCTGCAAATACGACGGCGGCCGCGACGGCAACCGCGTCTTCACCAAGCGCTGCTACCTCTTCCCGATTTCCCAGGAAGAACTCGACCGTGTGAAATGCACGCAGAACTACGGCTGGTAAACCCCTCTAATCCGGATAATTATGAAACTGAAAAACATATTGATACCCTTCGCAGGTGTGCTGCTGCTGACCGCCTGCGAAAAAGACCACCGCAACGACAACCTGACCGACCCGCGCGTCTACATCGTCAACAACGGCGTGCAGAACGCAATCTATTACGACGTGGAGGAGACGATCGACTTCGACATTTACGCTTACAGCAGCGGCTACTTCGGACAGCCGTCGGAGGTGAAGGTCGTACCCGACCCCGATGCCGTCGAGGCTCTCAACGCCGCGAACGGCTCCTCCTACACGCTGCTCGGCGAGGAGTACTACCAGATCGTCAAGGACACCGGTTCGATCACGGCCGAAGGCCGCCGCGCCACCCTCACCGTCCGCCTCGACTGCAAGGGGATCATGGCGATGCCCTACATGAACGACTACGTCCTTCCGCTGCGGCTCTCGGCCACGGGAACCGAGGTCAACGAGAAGCTGAACACCATCCTGATCAATCCCCGGATGCAGGAGACCGAGGTGCTGGCCGAGAACGCCGGTGTCGTGGAAAGCGACTTGAGCGCCACCGACGCCAATACGCTCGAATTCACAGCCTACACCGAGTTCAACAACAAGTGGGATTCCGAGATGGAATACGAACACGGCGATGCAGTGCTCGCGGCCTATAACGCCGAGCACGGCACGCAATACATCCCGCTGCCCGAAAGCGCCTACACCTTCACGGGAGCCGACCTGAAAGCCGGCTCGAACAAAGCGGTTTCGACCATCGACATCGACAAATCGAATCTGACGGCAGACCGTTACTACACGCTGGCCGTAAGGCTCAAGAGCAATTCGAAATTCAAGATCGGCGAGAAGAACACGGTGCTTTACCACATCTCGCTGCTCCCGATCTACGACAGCCGCAGCAAGTGGAATCTCGTTTCGTGCAGCTCCTACTACACCGGCCGCGGCCCCGAGCTGATGATCGACGGCGATCTGGTCACCCGCTGGGAGAGCCGCTACAACAACACCGGAGAGGGCGACATCAACCCCAACGAAGCATCGACCGTATGGGATATGGGCAAGACGTACTACTGGTGCGGCATGACGCTCGTCCGCCGCAGCGACTCCTACGTGACCGACCTCCGCGCCGGCTACATCGAGCTTTCGGACGACGGCAAGAACTGGACGAAAGCCCAGGACTTCGACTTCGGCGACAAGACCAACACGTCGACGACCGGAACCTACGCCGTCGAGCAGTGGACCGTTTCGGGCCGCTACGTACGACTGGCCGTAAATGCCAGCAACCGCAACAAACTGTACTCCGTGTCGGAATTCGTTCCGGTGCTGGCGGAAAAGACGAAATGAACCCGAAATCCAAAATTCCCGAACCGATGAAAAAACCGATTCTGCTTTACCTGACGACCCTCGTCCTGACCGCACTCTGCGGCGGGGCGGCGGCCGGGCAGGCTGCGGCGCAAAGCGCGCCCGACATGTCGAAATACATCCTGACCCCGAAACCCGCCGACACCCCGCGCATCAACGGCGCCCGCGTCTTCGGCGTCCGCCCGGGTTCGGAATTCCTCTACACGATCGCCGCGACGGGCGTCCGTCCGATGACTTTCTCGGCCGAGGGGCTTCCCAAAGGGCTGAAACTCGACCCCGAAACCGGACGGATCACGGGACGCGTAACCACTCCGGGCGAATATACCGTGCACCTGAAAGCCGCAAATGCGCCGGGCAGCTGCGAGCGCAACCTGAAGATCGTCGTGGGCGACGAAATCGCGCTCACTCCGCCGATGGGCTGGAACAGCTGGAACTGCTGGGCGCGCGACGTCACGCAGGAGCAGGTGCTCTCGTCGGCGCGCGCGATGGTCGAAAGCGGACTCGCCGACCACGGCTGGTCCTACATCAACATCGACGACGGATGGCAGGGCAAACGCGGCGGCAAACACAACGCGATCCAGCCGAACACGAAATTCCCCGACATGAAGGGCCTTGTACGCGAGATTCACGACATGGGCCTGCGGGTGGGCATCTACTCCACGCCGTGGATCGGGACCTATGCCGCGCATATCGGCAGCTACTCGGACAACCCCGACGGCGTCAACGAGTGGATCAAAAAAGGCCGGCACAACGAGCATTACCGTTATCAGAAAGAGGGCGGCAACTACTGGAAGGACCGGACCGAAGTCTGGCACCTCGGCCCTTACTCCTTCGTGGAGGCCGACGTGAAGCAATGGGGCGAATGGGGTATCGACTACCTCAAGTACGACTGGAATCCGCTCGACTATTACCACGTCAAGGAGATGCACGACGCCCTTCGGACGCTCGACCGCGACGTCGTTTACAGCCTCTCGAACAGCGCACCCTACGGCGACGCCCCGCAGTGGATGCGGTACTCCAACTGCTGGCGCACGACGGGCGACATCCGCGACACGTGGGAGAGCATCAGCAGCATCGGGTTCAGCCAGGACCGCTGGCTGCCCTTCAACCGCCCGGGTCACTGGGCCGACCCCGACATGCTGGTCATAGGCATGGTGGGCTGGGGCCCGAAACTCCACTACACGCAGCTCACGGCCGACGAGCAGTATACGCACATCAGCCTCTGGTCTCTACTCGCCTCGCCGATGCTCATCGGTTGCGACATCGCACAGATGGATGATTTCACGATGAGCCTGCTCACCAACGATGAAGTCAACGACGTCAACCAAGACCCGCTGGGCATACAGGCTTACCCCGTCTGGCAGGAAAACAAGCAAGTAATCTATGCCAAACACCTTGAGGATGGTTCGATGGCCATCGGCTTCTTCAACCAGGATTCGCAACCGGCGAAGATGGGCATTTCGCTCCGCCAGTTGGGATTGCGCGGCGAACAGACGGTACGCGACCTTTGGCAACAGAAGGACTTGATGAAAACTTCCGACCACTTCGAGACCGAAGTGGCGTCCCACGGCGTCGTACTCGTGAAGTTCTTGCCAGGGAACAGCCGTGCGCAGATAACTGAAAAACCGTAAGTCACTTCGCAGATCATAATTATTCTCAATTGCACACGTAGTTGAAAATCTTCTGCGCCATGAACGTAAATACGAATTAAGTCGATGAAACATTAAAAGCTACTTAAAACATGAAACGAAACTCATTCCGAAATCTGCTCCGCACGCTGGCCGGATCAGGGATCATCGCGGCCTGCCTCTGCTCGTGCGGGCCCCGTCACA
>ERZ772863.2463-NODE-2463-length-12580-cov-3.682874_pt1 | contig 12580 bp, 13 predicted proteins | sample MGYA00512134_ERZ772863 | MGnify/ENA primary metagenome ERZ772863 (study PRJEB29015, sample SAMEA2737659) | human gut metagenome | biome: human gut; feature: human-associated habitat; material: faeces | place: China | collected 2012 ...
CTTTTGAGATAATATTTCTTCGCGTTGACAGAATCTCTGCCCCCGCGATGGATCACTAAGTTAATTTTTATCTTCTCACCAGGATCAGTTTATCCTTCGGCAGATACAGCCGGATCTCCTCGCCCTCTTTATAAACATGGTCAGTTCCCATATTTACCTTCAGGACACCGGCGGAAGTCTCAACCTCGTACTGGTAGCTCTTCCCGAGGAATGTGCGGACACCGATCTTACCGCTTAAGACATTCTCCGTCTGAACATCATCTGCCAGACAGATATCGTCCGGGCGGATCGTTCCCGCGAATTTCTCGCAATCGAGATCCATGGAAGTTAAGAACTCGCTTCCATCCGGTGCTGTGTAGACGCCGTCCTGCTTTTTCGCAAGCTCAAGGAAGTTCTCGAAACCGATGAATCTTGCGACGAACTCGGTCGCCGGTCTCTTGTAGATGTTCTCCGGTGTGTCAAACTGCTCGATGACACCGCCGTTCATAACGGCCACCTTGTCGGAGATGGAGAAGCATTCTTCCTGATCATGTGTAACGAACAATGTGGTGATTCCAAGGCGCTTCTGGAGTCTCTTGATCTCCACACGCATGGAAAGTCTTAATTTCGCGTCAAGGTTGGATAACGGCTCATCTAAGAGCAGTAACTTTGGCTCGATGACAAGTGCTCTCGCGAGGGCAACTCGCTGGCGCTGTCCGCCGGACATCTGCTTCGGGAAACGGTCGGCAAGCTCGGTCAGACCGCAGACCTCAAGGATCTCTTTGACCTTCTTATCGATCACATCCTTGTCCATCTTTCTCGTTCTGAGTCCGAATGCCACGTTGTCGTAAACACTCAGATGCGGGAACAGGGCGTAGCTCTGGAATACCAGACCGAACTGACGCTTGTGGACCGGAACCTTCGTCATGTCCTCACCGTCCAGTGTGAAGGTGCCGCCCTGCGGGTCGATAAATCCGGCAACCACGCGCAGCGTTGTGGATTTACCGCATCCGCTCGGTCCGAGAAGGGAAACGAGCTCACCTTCCTCGACCTCAAGATTTAATCCCTTTAAGATCTGTTTCTTTTTATCGTAACTAACATCGATTCCATTTAAACTCATAAAAGCCATGGTCATATTCTCCTTATTTTGCCAGGGCTGCGATACCCAGTGTGCGGTCTACGATCACCATGATGACCACGGTCGCTGCCATTAAAAGTACGGAAACCGCCGATACGGTCGGATCATAATTGTATTCAATATAGTTCATCAGTGTCGACGGGAATGTCGATACGCCCGGTCCGGATAAGAACATGGAAACCGGAATGTTGTTAAAGGAATTGATGAACGCCAGCATGAATGCGGAGGAAATTCCGGAGGTCACGTTCGGAAGAACGACCTTGAAGAATGCCGCTCCCTTCGGGCATCCAAGACTCCACGCCGCCTCCTCGATGGAAAAGTCGAACTGTTCCATGGAGGAACCGACAACACGGATCACATACGGAAGTGTGACCATGAAATGTCCTGCTAAAAGTCCTGCAAATACCGGGATCCGGAGTGTCAGGATCAGGCACTGGTACATAATAAAGCCGATTACAATTCCCGGAACGATGGTCGGGGAAAGGAAAATGGACTTTAACAGCTGTTTTCCCTTTAATCCGGCTCTCGCAAGTGCGTAAGCTGCCGGAATGCCGACCAGAAGAGAGATGCATGTCGCGAGGAGCGCGACCTCAAGGCTGGTCAGGAATGATCTGCGGAAAGACTTTAACGCGAACACGTTCGCGAACCATTTCGTCGAGAAGGACTCGATCGGGAATGTGATGGCGCTTCCGCCGCCGAATGCTGTTACGGTGATGATCAGTAACGGGATCATCAAAAATGCAAATACGATCGCTGCCCAGATGGTCAGCACTTTATTTTTACGCATAATCTTCACCTCTGCGGTCCAGCCGTGCGGCCAGAGCGTTAAATCCTTTGATCACAACCAGGGTTACAACGATCATGATGAGGGCGATCACGGACGCGCCGGTCCAGTCACTGACGGACATCGCTCTCTGGTAGATCAGGGTCGCCATGACCATGTTGCTGTTGCCTCCTAATAACTGCGGCGTCGTGTAAGCTGTCAGGGTTCCGGTAAATACCAGAATACCGCCGACGATGATTCCAGGAAGACTCATCGGGAAAATGACTTTCATGAACGCTTCCGTCCTTGAAGCTCCGAGGCTCTGTGCCGCCTCCATCATGTCATCATCGATATTTTCCATAACACCGGCAACTGTCACGATCATTAACGGCAGGAACAGGTAAACAGAACCAATGATGATGGAAAAATCAGTGTAGAGAAGCTTCATCGGCTTCTCGATCAGTCCCATAGCGATCATTGCCTTGTTGATGATCCCGTTGCTTCCGAGAATATTGATCCATGCAAAGCTTCGGATAACGGAGTTCGTCATCATCGGGAAGATCGACGCAGAGAGAAGAAGACCTCTCCATTTCTTATCGCAGCGGCTGATGAAATACGCCGTCGGGATACCGCCCACCATACAGACAAAGGTGGTGATGACCGCGATCTTCACGGTTCTCAAAAAGATCTTTCTGTAATACTCGTCCTTAAAAAAGTCCACGTATGCGCTGAACGGGTAATCTCCCGTAAACACGCTTGGAACCAGAACGCGAAGCAGCGGGATCATCAGGAAGAGAAATAAGATCACCAGTCCCGGAACCAGCATGCACCATGCACTGCTCTTTTTCATTGGTTTGCCCCTTTCTTAACTGTGCGTGATGAGTTTTAATTAGTGTTTCTTATAAATATTTGTTTTTTCATCAATTGCACTTATATTTTACATTCATTATAAAAAGTGATATACTATACGTCAAATACATATTATCTATAATTTTTATGCAGTAAAGCTATTAGGAGACCCTGTATGGAATTAAAAGAAGCCCGCTATATCCTGGCGATCGCCCGCCACCAGAGCATCGGCAAAGCCGCCGAATCCCTTTATATCTCCCAGCCGTCCCTGAGCAAGTACTTAAAGAACCTGGAAGAACGTCTCGGCGCTCCGCTGTTCAGCCGCCACGAAAACCGCTACTACCCAACCTACATGGGTGAACGCTACCTCCACTACGCCGAACAGATCGTTGCCTGCGGCGATGAGTGGATGCAGGAATACGACGATATTGCTCACCGCCAGCGCGGCCGTTTAAACATCGCCGTGCCGATCATGATGGGCAGCACGCTGATCGAACCGATGTTAGCGCCGTTTCATAAACGATACCCCTATGTGACCTTAAATATCATGGAAGCTGTAAATTTCATTGCGGAGAACAGTCTGGAGACCTCATCCATCGACCTGACTCTTTACAATATCCATGAATTTCCCGAGACCATGGACTACCAGATCCTGCGCTCTGAGGAGATTGTTCTGGTCCTGCATGAAAACCATCCTCTCGCCGCAAAAGCCATCACACGCCCCGGCTTCCGCTACCCGTGGTTAGATCTTTCCCTATTAAAAGAGGAAAACTTCATTCTCCTCTACCCGGACCAGAACACCGGCGGCATCGCTCTGGATCTCTTTAAAGAGTACAACATCAATCCACCGGTCTCTCTCCACACGAGAAACTCCTCCATGTCGATCCATCTGGCTATGGACGGCGTCGGCGCTGCCTTCGCCCCGGAGAGCTATTTCCACCATGAAAACCAGTACACCGGAAACCGCGCCCTCTGCTTTTCCGTCGGCCATAAACCGGCCCTCACAACTACCATCGCCGCCTATCGGAAAAACCGGTATCTGCCGCAGCATGCGAGGGATTTTCTGGAAATGATCCGGGAATATTGCCGTGAGAAATAAAACGTTCTCCCAGAAGCTTATATCTATCTGCAAAGTGCGCCGTCTGGCGCACCTCGTAAAAGAAGCCGGACAATCTCTTTCAGTATCCGGCTTCTTGCTGCGAATCTTCTGGCACCTTTAGCTCTGGTAAACAAACAGACGGTTCATTCCCTCCTGCCACGGGTATTCGAATTCCAAATATATGATCTCTTTCCCAAAACGTGCAAATTTTTCTTTCCAATAGTTTGTAGTTGCCTGTCTTAATCTCATAATATGATCTTTTTCATAAATATTATTACCCGCATTTTTATATTCAAAGTTTTCAAGCTCTTCTTTTGAATCAATGTCACTTAGTTAAGCTTATTGGTTCACTAAGAGGTAAACCTCTAACAAAAATTTATAAATTATAGTTGACACATCAATCAAAATGTGCGGCCGCTCTCGTTGCCGATATAATTCTAAGGTAACGAGAGCGGCCCTTGAATTAGAACTATATTTCATTCTGATTCAAGGAGGTTTACCTATGACATTTCCTGAAATTGTCAAAACTACACTTTGGGACATTATTGATGAGATGTCCCGCTTACTTTCTTCTTTTGTAAAAAATCCAGATAAAGATTTTATCCGCAAACGCAAACTTGATTTTAAGAAAATGATGCATCTGATCATTTCCATGGAAAGCGGAAGCCTGAATCATGAACTTCTCAAATTTTTTGAGTATGATTCCTCGCTTCCTACCGGCTCTGCTTTTTATCAACAACGTTCCAAACTTTCCGTTTCTGCATTCCGTCACCTTCTTAAGGAATTTAACCTTAAATTCCCCTTAGAAAAATTTCGCGGAAAATACTATCTCATTGCGTGTGATGGTTCTGAATTTAACATTGCCAGAAATCCTAACAATCCCGACACCTTCCACGAGCCTAATGGCAAATCTCTATCCGGTTTTAATATGGTTCATACCATCTCTTTATATGAGGTATGTTCTAAGCGGTATCTTGATTTAGAAGTTCAGCCTGGGCGTCTTAAAAATGAGTTTCAGGCTATCTGCAATCTTATGGATCGGTATGCCTATGGGGGATCCCCCATTTTCATTGCTGACAGAGGATTTTCCAGTTACAATGTTTTTGCCCATGCAATCGAAAATCATGTTGATTTTTTGATTCGTGCTAAGGATTTGAATGTACAGCGTTTTCTTGGAGTCGAGACTCTTCCTGACAAACTGGATACAACCATAGAACTGATTCTGACCAGAACACAATCAAAAAAGAAACATAAACATGCCGAAAAAGAATCACAATACCGCTATATTTGTAAAAACATAGCTTTCGACTATCTTGATCCAGATGATATTTCCGATGAATATCTGCTGAAACTAAGAATCGTCCGCGTTGAAGTGTCCGATGGTGTTTTTGAAAATATCATCACTACACTTTCCGAAGAAGCTTTTACACCGGACGATATAAAATACTGTTACAATCTCCGCTGGGGCATCGAAACTTCTTTTCGCGACCTGAAGCATACCATTGGTGCTACTAATTTACACTCTAAAAAAACAGAGTATGTTGCATTTGAACTGTGGAGCAGGCTCATTTTGTACAATTTCTGTTCCATAATTATTTTACATGTACCAGTAAAAAGTATGGATCGCAAATATGAGTACCAAGTCAACGTTTCTCTCGCAATGAAAATCTGTTTTGATTTTCTAAGAGGAGTCGCACCACCAAATCTAGAAAGCCTGATAAGTAAGTATATCCTACCTATCAGGCCCGATAGAAACTATGCCCGCCAGCATAGAGTCCAAAAACCGCTCAGCTTCTCTTACCGTTTTGTATAACATAGAGTAGCTGACAATTCTATTATACACTAATTTTAAGGCAGACGAAAGTCTGTCTTAAAGTCGTGCCTGATATTTATATGATTTTTTTGAACGAAGATTGTTTTAATCTTTTTTGTTTACCACATCCTTTTCACGCTAGATGCACACAAATCCATTAATTTGTAAAAAGCTTAACTAAGTGACATTGGTTCTGAACAGTTACAAATTATTTAAGTATGAATGTGGGAGAAGGATGAAAAACCTTCTCCTTTATTTTTCAAAAAACTTTTCAATCGGCACTTGAAGTATCTCTGATAATCCATAAAGTTCAATATCTGTAATTGTTCGTGAACCGTCCTCGATTCTGGAAATAGACCCCCTACATATATATACAGCCAGTGTTTCAAGCTTATCGGATAATTGTTGCTGGCTCAGTTTTCGCATTTTTCGGTAGTATTTAATCTTTTCACCAGTGATGTTCATGGATGTTCCTTCAATGATACGCGGCATTATTTTCAATCTCCTTTTATATCTTTTTGTCTTGTAATAGGACAAAAACAATGCTATACTGATTTTAGAAAAAAATTGTCCTACAACAGGACAAACACTAAAAATAATGAGGAGGACTACAATGAGCAGTAAAAAGCTGGCGAAAAAAGTGCTGATTACAACGTTATCAGCAAGTATGGTGTTACCTTTTGGAAGTGCTGTATATGCAAATACACAGGCATTACCAAACGGAACGATTGTTACCGAAAATGGTGTAGGATATTTGAAGGATTCCAATGGTGAAAAATATTCCGGATGGTTTTTCGACTCTAATGATGAATGGTACTATTTCAATGAGACTAACAAGGCCATGAAAAAGGGATGGCATCATGATGATAAGGATGGCTATTGGTATTATCTGAATTCGTCAAATGGTAAAATGGCCACAGGATGGCAGAAAATTGATGGAAAAGAATATTTCTTCCAGCCTGTAAGAGATATGGGGAACTACCATTTTAATAATGAACAAGAAAAATGGCTGTATTCCATGAATAGCAAAGTTCCATACGGAGCAATGTATGTGAGCACAACTACACCGGATGGCTTCAAGGTAGATGGTAGTGGGGCCAAGGTTGCCGAAGAAACAGCCGCACAGTCTGGCAATACTAATGCTTCATCCGGTACACAGACAACAAAAAATGGCTGGGTATCTGAAAACGGAAGCTGGCACTATTATGAGAATGGTGCTATGGCTAAAGATAAATGGCTGAATGTGTCTGGAAAATGGTACTATGTTGTATCAGATGGTTCTATGGTTACCGGTACATGGAAAGAAATTAGCGGTAAGTCCTATTATTTCGGTTCAGATGGAGCAATGTATGTAAGCACCACTACACCGGATGGTTCCAAAGTAGACAGTAACGGAGCAAAAGTAACCGGGCAGACAACAACACAGACAGGAAATGGCGGTACTTCATCTAGTACGCAGACAGTGAAGAATGGCTGGGTATCTGAAAACGGAAGCTGGCATTATTATGAAAATGGAACGCTGGCAAAAAATAAATGGCTGAATGTATCTGGAAAATGGTACTACGTTGTATCAGATGGTTCTATGATTTCGAATACATGGAAAGAAATCGGCGGAAAATCCTATTATTTTGGCGCTGATGGAGCAATGTATGTGAATACAACAACACCGGATGGAAATAAGGTTGATAGTAATGGTGTGAAAGTTGTAGCGAGTACAAATTTAGTTAATGTGTAAACGCACCATAGCAAGTACCTGTTCATACGCTTCATTTTCTGCAATAATAGTCTCACACGATACAGAGTCAAAAAAGTTGAGCACTTAACCTTTTTGACGGACTATGGAGGTCAGACTATGAGCAGTCAAACAAGTTTGGTAGCCGAGCAGGTTCGGCTACGGCAGTGGGCCGCACAGATACAGGAATGCCAGAGCCGTCCCGCAGATATGAAAGTAGAAACCTGGTGCAGTGAACATGGCATTACCAAAGCGAATTATTACTATCGCTTACGCCGGGTTAGAAAAGCATGTCTGGAAGCCTGTAATCCAGAACCGGCTTTTGTGGAACTTCCAATACCAGTAACACCACCAACACCAATGCCACCAGCAGATTCCTGCGGGGTTAAACCGGCAGCCGTTCTTCGTAACTCCAGAGGACTGGCGCTTGAAATTTATAACCACACTTCAGCAGATATCATCCGAAGTATTCTGGAGGTGTTGGCTCATGCTGAATGATGCAACCGGGTTAAAAAAGATTTACCTTGCAGCAGGTTATACGGATCTGCGCCGGGGCATAGACGGTTTGGCAACGATGATCCGGTTTCGTTTTCAGCTTGATCCTTATGATAAAAATACACTCTTTCTGTTTTGTGGCAAGAAAACAAACCGCATCAAGGGTCTTCTTTGGGAAGGCGATGGTTTCCTGCTTCTCTACAAGAGATTAGACAATGGTGCGTTCAGCTGGCCGCGCTCTGCGGAAGAAGCTCTGGAAATATCATCCGAACAGTATGCGATGTTCATGCAAGGGCTGGAGATCATACCGAAGCATCCAATCAGACCAAACGATAATCCCAAAAGACTGATGTAGTGTTTGTGCATTACAGAGAAAAATTTTCCCATGTTTTCCGTCAAAAAAAGCGATATTTTTATTTTACTGCATTTATCCACAACATCCGGTCCCCAAGAATGGAACAGCATGCTTTTTCAGAGAAAAGGCATACCGGATTTGTGGATAGCCGTACAGAACATCTGGAATTTCAGGAAAATATCCCAGATGCTCTGCACGGTTATCCACCGTCATAATGACGAAAGGAAAACAGCCGTCAGGTGGCAGAAACTGCATAAATCTGGTACAATGGACTCATTAAGAAAAGGAGTTCCTGCCATGGCGATCAAGTACACAGAAGAACAATTAAACAGTGTTGATAAGTCTATGCTGATCCAGATGTTTCTGAGTAAAGGTCAAATCCTTCGCCCCACGCCAAATACAGCGCCGCTCATTTGCGGCGCTTGCTATAACACTCAGCCGGAAGATCTTTTGACCATGGCATAAGACTCTCTAACTCTTTTTCATCGACACTTCCGTCGATACGGATGATCTCAAGCAGTTCGGTTAATAGATGCTTTACGTAGTAGTAAACATTCAGACCATTTGCCCGGGCTGTTTCGGTAATGCTGTAGATCATTGCACTTGCCTGTGCACCACGTACTGTGTTCAGCGTCATCCAGTTCTTACGGCCGATCGTAAAGGTTCTCAGTGCGCGTTCACTGGCAAGATTATCGATCGGCACTTCCCCATCACTCAGGAATACCTTCAGATATTTTTCCTGATTCAGGCAGTAGTTAATCCCTTTTGCGGTTTCGCCCTTGGGAAGGACTGTCTGATCTGACTTTATTTCATGGATCCACGCAAAGAATTCTTCCAACAGGGGCTTGATGGATCTCTGCCTCTCTTTTAACCGTTCTTCCGGACTCAGATCCTTCAGCCCACCTTCCAGATCATAGACAGCACCGATCCTTACCAGTGCTTTATACGCAATAGATGACTGGATTGCTTCCGGGTTGCTTTTTCCGATTGCCTTGATCGCGTTTGCGAAATGGCGTCTTGCATGTGCCATGCAGTTTGCGTTCTTTATCCCTTCCAGATCCCGCTCCAGCTTGTGGTACTGTTCCAGCCCATCCGTCATAAGAATGCCGGAAAAATCCTTATAGTACGCCTTTGGATGGTCACTATGGCGTGTTTTCTGGTATTCATATATGATGACCGGTACCTTGCCAAGTTCCCCGGTGATATGCACCCACATATAGCTTTTGCTGCCTGCGGGTCTTCCATCATGGATCACATCCACGGTCGTTTCGTCGCACTGGTTTACATGGGCTTTCAGCTGGCATTGCTTCATCATCTCGTATACGACTGATAAGTAGCGCTCTGCCGTCCATACAGTCCAATTGGACATTGTCTGCTTGGACAGATTCAATCCGTTCGCTCCAAAATCCCTGGAGATCCGGTCGAGTGGGTTACTGTTTACATATTTAGAGTTGATGATCGCGGCTTCAAGAGAAGGGGTCGCAATGCTGCCTTTAAATAAAGTTGCCGGATGATCTCCACGGAGGAATTCATCCTGATGTGCCCCATCCGTTCCGACATACACTTTGATGACATGTTTCTCCGCAATCCATCTGGCCGGTTCGAACCGTAGTTGCCAGAAGATCTCATCCGGCATGCTTTTCCAGTTCCCCGAACCAAAAGCTTCGTTTAATTCCTGCTCCGGTATATCATGAGAAATCTCTTCCTGCGGGAAATCTTTCAGGTCTTCTTCCCTCTGTCCCTTCTTTTTAGACTTACGGGACCTCTTTTTTGCGGATTCGATAACCTCTTCCATGACCGGTTCAGGGGCGGTTTCATCGTAATTCGCTTCAGCCTCATTAAAAAAGGAGAGCTGCCCCGCGATATCATCCAGTTTTTCTGTCTGGCGACCAAAACGCTGCTGGTTTGCAAGCCGGACCTGTTCTATGAGGGTTTCATAGTTCTGTTCCAGCTTGTCGAGCCGGTCCTGCATCTGGAAGATAACATCGTTTTTTGCCGTATGGTCCATCTGATTCAGTTCATCCGGAGTGAATTTTTTACACATGATGTCCGCCTTTCTTTCTAAGGAAAGTATAGCAGAAATCGGTGATAAATGCCAATCCGGTTTCCATACCGGTCCGTCATTTTTACCTACCCGGAACGTCTCTGGATGCCCTGTTCCAGTCACTTGAAATGCAAGGCGTTTAAAATTAAAAGTTCTCTTTTTTATCTTCATACAGGACAAACGGTTCGTCTCATCGGAGAGGATTCCATTAATAGACACCGCCCTTTTTGGCGGTCAGACTGGCGTTTTATTTTCTCTGTTTTTCACAAACGTTTTAATAGATATGCTTCGGATCAACGTCTTTGATCCTGGGATCCAGGGGATTTAATCCTGTCATGAGGTACCTGTACTGGTCCTCTGTAAGCTCTGCCGCTTCCTGGATATTTCTTGGCCAGGATAATCTTCCGTCCTCAAATCTTTTGTACAAAAGCAGAAACCCCGTTCCCATCCATAAAAGCCCCTTGCACCGGTCAGAACGTTTCCCACAAAACAGGAACAGGGTTCCTTTCTCGAAAGGATTCTGCCCATACCGATCACCGATGATCGTTGCCAGACCATCGATCCCTTTTCTCAGATCAACAGTACCGCACGCAAGGACTACACGACGGATCCCGGCTGCGTCTTCAAGCATGGGACACCTCCCGTAAGATATGGCTCAGAAGAGTATCTGAAATGTCATTGGAGATTTCGATCTGAAATGATGCGGTCCGGATAACAGCGGCTGGTTCATGGGAGATTGGATGCGTGTGTGTTTCCGAAACGGCAGTACACGGAATTTCAACAAAATCCAGCTCCGATTTTCCGGTTACAGCAGGAACTGAGACGTTCTCCTTCATTTCCGCATAAGCCTGTTGTCGGAAGCGCCGTTGCCAGTGGTAGTAGCTTTGCTCCCGGATGCCGTTTTCGTCCATCCATCGTTTCGCTGATTGTCCAGCTGGTCTCTGCCCACAAGCCTGGATGATCTTTCGCCAGTACTCTGCACGGACTTCGTGGGTACACTGATCCATAGTCTTTAGTCCTCCTTGAAAAAATCTATTGGTTTTCTCAAGTATGCACTAAAAATGGTTTTAGTGAAAGGCGAGTGGTTTGACCTTTACGCTCAGGCAGGCATGAACATCCCTGCACTCGGCACAACTCATGCAGATTATTTCTATGGAGATATTCCATGCACGCGGGAACTGAGTAAAGAAGAGGTCATGGAAGCCTACGAACTGAATACGGGCAAAGTGATAATCGAAACGGTTGAGAAGCTTGGATATGATCCGATGGCAATTCCGGGTATTGTTGTTAAGAACCATGGACCGTTTGCATGGGGAACAAATCCTGCCAATGCTGTGTACAACGCTGTGGTCATGGAGAAGGTTGCGGAAATGGATATCAAGACATTAGCTTTGAATCCGCAGGCCGAGATGAAGCAGTATGTGCTTGATAAGCACTACATGAGGAAGCATGGACCGAATGCTTACTATGGGCAAAAATAATCTCACATCATAGAAAAGTGAGAACTGATTATTGAATGGAAGATTTAAACGAGATGACTGCTAAATTCGGTCGAGCTGACCGATCAGTTCGACCGAATTTAGCAGTTTATCCACTTATATTCTCTCACCGCAGGTTACTTCTGTCAATAGTCAGGTGGCAAGGCGGGGCGGAATACTGGTGGTTCAAATTTTGCAGATTTCCACAGGTATTGAACTTCCAACGATCATCAGCCCCTCTTCAATTTCTATCTTATACTGCCCCATCAGCTCATCACTTACGCCATTATATTCTGGCAGCATTATCTCATTCCCGCCATCAATCAACGACTGATACTTATTCGTTCCAAGATTATGTTCTTTGAGGATTTCAATCTTCAAAAGGTTCGAATAGCTTTTGGCTTTCGATTCTATCAGTTCAACCACAGCTTTCCTGTTTTCCTCACTATCCGTGTAACCGCCGATAACCGGCAAGCGAAAGACAACCGGCTTGCCGCTGTTCAGTAATGTCACAAGATTGTTTTTATATAGCTCAATCCTTCCACCAAGAGAAGATGAGCACAAATCATCATTCAGAACCTTAATATCAACGTAAAACAGGTCTATATGCTTGATTGCAATGGAAAGCTGTACTGATGAGCAGAAAAGGCTTGTCTCCACAATTGTGTGGATTTGCTCATCATTAAGCCGTTGAAGCATGGGATCAAGCTCTTTCATCTGGAGCATGCACTCGCCGCCGGAGAACGTCACGCCTCCAGGAAGAGAGTCCAGATAAGTAGCCGAATTAGCATTACAGTAGCCATAAAACGACTTATCTTTTATTACTTCAGAATAT
>ERZ772863.2477-NODE-2477-length-12515-cov-3.083868_pt1 | contig 12515 bp, 7 predicted proteins | sample MGYA00512134_ERZ772863 | MGnify/ENA primary metagenome ERZ772863 (study PRJEB29015, sample SAMEA2737659) | human gut metagenome | biome: human gut; feature: human-associated habitat; material: faeces | place: China | collected 2012 ...
TTTCTCCCTGTACAAGGGCCTGAAACTGACCCTCAACGGAAGCGTGTCACTCGACGAAACCCGCGGTACGCAGGTGTCGAACCCCTACTACGGACAGTTCGCCGAATCGGGCGGCGCCGTTTTCAAGAGCCACAGTCGGGAGATCGCCTACAACATGCAGCAGTTCCTGACCTACACCAACACCTTCGCCGACGTCCACAACCTCGACCTGCTCTTCGGCCATGAAATGTACAACCGCAAATCCTACGGTCTGTACGGCTCGAAGACCATGATGTTCTCGCCGGACAACACCGAACTCAGCGGCGCCGTCGTCGACTCGTCGCGGTCGGGTTCGTCGGTTCTGGAGTACAACAACGAGGGCTACTTCTTCCGCGGACAGTACGACTACGACAACCGCATCTATTTCTCGGGATCGTACCGCCGCGACGCATCGTCGCGCTTCCACCCCGACCACCGCTGGGGCAACTTCTGGTCGCTCGGCGCAGCCTGGATCATCAACCGCGAGAGCTGGTTCAACGCTTCGTGGGTCAACATGCTGAAGGTCAAAGCATCGTACGGTTCGCAGGGTAACGACAACCTCGGATCGAAAGCGGAATCCTACTACCGCTATACCGACTACCGCGAGATCCTGAGCAGCGGCGACGGCGTTACGAGCGTACTCTACCAGAAAGGCAACCCCGACATCACCTGGGAGACCAACGCCAACCTCAATGTCGGCGTAGAGTTCGGCCTCTGGGACAACCGTCTGTCGGGTAGCATCGATGTCTTCAACCGCAAGACCACCGACATGCTGTTCGAGCTGGCCACTCCGATCGAGTCGGGTTACACGACCATTTTCACCAACATCGGCGACATGGTCAACCGCGGTCTCGAAATCGAACTGAACGCAGACCTGATCCGGACCAAAAACCTCGTGTGGGACTTCTCGCTCAACATGACCCACTACAAGAACAAGGTGACCCACCTGCCGGAGCAGTTCAAAAACAACACGACGGCCGACGGCAAACACGTGGGCCGCTGGCAGGACACCAAATTCCTCACTGAAGGGGAATCCGTCTTCTCGTTCTACGTTCCGACCTACGCGGGAGTAGACCCCGAGACCGGAAAATCGCTGTGGTACACCTACAAGACCGATGATGCCGGCAACAAGGAGCGCATCAAGACCTCCGATTACTCGGTGGCCTCGCAGGAGGGCCGCGAAATGCACGGAGACGCCCTGCCGGACGTTTACGGCGGTTTCGGCACGTCGCTGCGCTTCTACGGCGTCGATTTCTCGATCGGCTTCACCTACCAGCTCGGCGGACAGGTTCTCGACCAGGGCTACAGGTTCTACATGAACTCCCCGGCAGGAACGTCGACCGGAAACAACTACCACCACGACCTGCTCAATTCGTGGACTCCCGAGAACTCCGGTTCGAACATTCCGCGTTTTGCTTACAACGACTCGAATCAGGCAGCCGTCTCGGACCGTTTCCTCACCAGCGCATCGTACCTGAACATCCAGAACATCACGCTCGGATATACGCTGCCCAAGCGTATCACGCGCAAGTTCCTCGTCGAGAATCTGCGTATCTACCTCGCCTGCGACAATGTATGGTACTGGTCCAAGCGTCAGGGTCTCGACCCGCGTCAGTCCATCAACGGAATCACGAACCCGTACTACTACGCCCCGATTCGCACCTTCTCGGGCGGTGTAACCGTAACGTTCTAATTTGTTAAACGACGAATATTATGAAAATGAACAACATACTGAAAACAACGGCGCTGCTTCTCGGTTCATCCGTGCTTCTTTCGGGCTGTATCAAGGAGACCTTCCCCGAAAGCGGATACGCCACCAGCGATCAGACTGCCGAATCTCCGTTCGCAAAGGAGGGTCTTATCACTGCGATGCCGACGGTGCTCATCACCAACTATATAGACCTCGGCGAGCACATCGACTTCGGCTACCCGGGCATCTTCGGCGCCACCGACCGCATGGTCGGCGAGGTGTTCCCCGTCAGCGGCAACCTGCCGGGCGGCAACCAGTACTACGACCGCTGGCAGGCATGGCTCTATCCGGGCAACTCGACCGGATTGGCAGCGAACGGCAAGATGTCCCCGTTCTTCTACACCAACTATTACAAGTTCATCTTCACGGCCAATGAGGCCATCGACATCGCAAACCAGAGCGAAGGCGCAGAGGAGATGATGGGCATCGCCAAGACTTTCCGCGCGCTCTGCTACCTCGACCTGGCCCGTCTCTACGACGCGCTGCCGGCCAAGGCTCCCGAACGTCCCGCCTACGAGACCGAGCTGGAAGCCGTCAAGGGGCTGACCGTTCCCATCGTCCGGGAAGATACGAGCATGGAGGAACTGGAGAACAACCCGCGCGTATCGCGTGAGGAGATGTTCAAGTTCATCTTCGAGGACCTCAACACCGCCGAGACCCTGCTGGCCAACTATACGCCGGCAACGAAAAACCTGCCTTCGCTGGCCGTGATCTACGGACTCAAGGCCCGCGCCTACCTCTGGCTGGGCGGATTCACCGAATCGTATGCGGAAGTTCCGACCGGCGACGCCGCTTACCGTCTGGCCGCCGAATACGCCCGCAAGGCCATCGACGCTTCGGGCTGCACGATTATGACCGAAAGCCAGTGGCTCGACCCGAAGACCGGGTTCAACACGGTCAATTCGTCGTGGATGTGGGCCATGATCCAGACCACCGACACCGTGCTCAACAACCTGCTGTCGTGGTCGGCCCACATGGCGACCGAGGCTATCTGGGGTTACGGCTACGGAGCGCAGCCGGGTATCTCGGTATTCAGCTACAACCGCATTTCGTCGGGCGACTTCCGCAAAAAGAGCTTTGTCGGAGCCGACCGCTCGTTCGACGCCATCGCACCCTATACGACCCTGACCGAGGAGGAGTTCGCAACGATAGCCCCCTACGCATCGTTTAAGTTCCACGCGGCCAACGGCGAAAAACGAAACTATTCCACGGGTAACGTGACGAGCATCCCGATGATGCGTGTCGAGGAGATGTACCTGATCGAGGCCGAGGCTACGGCGCACTACGACGCCACCACCGGCAAGTCGCTGTTGCAGTCGTTCATGGCCAACCGCGATCCGGCCTATACGGTTCCGGCGGCCAACGACCTGATCGACGAGATCATTTTCCAGAAGCGGATCGAGTTCTGGGGCGAGGGCGTCATCTTCTACGACCTGAAGCGTCTGAACATCGGCATGCACAACGGCGACACCGGCACGAACGCTCCCCCGATGGCCCAGCTTTCCACGGACGGACGCGCCCCCTGGTGGAACTGCGTGTTCCCGCTGAACGCCGTACAGCAGAATAAGGCGCTTGCGGGCAAGAACAACCCCAACCCGACCCAAACGGTCAAGTCTGTTAAATAAAAAACATCGCTATTTATGAAAAGTATAAAAATATTCTTTCTGGCGACTGTCGCCATCGTCGCGGGGCTGTTCACGGCCTGCAGCGACGATGACTTCAAAGCAGGTCCCGAGGTCGACGGCGCACAGGTCTACTTCCCCGAGAATGTGACCACCCAGCATAGCATCAGCGACGACGTCTCCTCCATCGCCATCCCGGTAAAACGCATCGCCAAGGACGAGGCGCTGACCGTAGCGGTTCTCGCCAGCGACGAGTCGGGTCTGTTCACCATTCCGTCGTCGGTATCGTTCGCAGCCGGCAAGGAGACTTCCGAACTGCTGATCACCTTCGACCGCACCAAACTCGAAGACGGCAAGGAATACCCCCTTTCGTTCCTGATCAACGACGAGGACAACACGACGCCCTACGGCAACCGCAGCCTCGATATTACGGTTATGCCCTGGCCGTGGGTGAAAATGGGAACCGGCAAATTCCGCGAAGGCTGGTTGAGCGATGTATTCACCGGCAATATGTTCGAAATCGATGTCACGGTACACAGCCATAAGTCGAAAGAAGGTATCTACATGGTTGAAGAGATGCTCGGCTGGCCTTATATGACCGAATTCTTCGGAGCTACGCAAGAGGAGCTTTCGGAGCAGTTCAGCTACACTCCGTCCAATATCGTCATCGATTGCAGCAATGCGACTCAAGTGACGATTGAAGAACAATGGTCGGGTATTACCGAAAACAGTAACGGTTACGGAAACTTTATGATCGCCTCGGCGGAACCCGGCACATTGGTCAACGGCGTCATCACCTTCCCGAAGAAGGGATTGACCGCAAAACTCGTCGGATTGGATCGCGAATTTCCCGCTAACAGTCAAGGTACGTTCCGCATCATGCTGCCGGGCGCCGAAATAGTCGACTATACGCTCTCCGCCGTATACGACGGCATGAAGGTCAGCGCCGACGGAGAGACGGCGAGCGCCGTCATCGACTTCACCTACGGCGCCGACGTTACGAACATCCGCTATGTTCTCGTCGAAAATGAATTGACCGAGGCCGAAACCGCTACGCTTGTCGCAGCGATCGCCGACGGATCAGCCGAGAACATCAACGAGTTGCAGGACTTCACCGTAGGCGGCGAGAAAGTCTCCGCCGAAGCCGTACTGCCTGGACCCGGAACCTATACCGTAGTCGCCCTGCCCCTTGACAAAGCGCAAAAACCGGTTTCCGGCGAAGCTTCCGCAGCATCGTTCTACTTCCCGGGCATAGGAGGGACCTCGGTTCCCAACGACATCGCCGGCTCGCTCTATAAAGTCAGCGCCTATCCCGATGCCGCAGCATATGTATCGAAGTATCCCGATTACTCATCGGCCGTGTACGAGATCACCGGCACGGAGATGAAGAAGATCAAAACCTACTTCAACAAAACTTCCATAATCGACAATATCGAGATTCAAACCGGAGGCCTGACCCTGCAGGATGTAGTCGATAAATACGGTAAAGAACTCAATGCCGATGCGATGGAAGAACTTGCAACGACCGGAAAGTATTGGGACATAATGATCAATCTGACACCGGGCGCATCCTATACGCTGGTTGTCGAAGCAACGAACAACTACGGCAAGAAAAAACTGATCGTGTGCGAACCGTTCGTGACGGACATACCGCCCTATACCGGAGAGTTGATCATCGGGAAATACGGCATGTCCTACGCGGCCAGCGCTGAAGACACGTTCGAAAATGTATTCGAGGTAATACCTACCGTCGGAAGCAACACCGAATTTTTCGTGAAGGATTTCGCCGTAGAGGACGGCACCCAATGGTACGCAACCTATGACTCGGCCAAGTCGACGCTCACGATGAGCGGCGTGCAGCTCGGCCGGGAGGACAACGGCAACCTGCTCGGCAAATTCACGGAGGCGCTCACCCCGGACAAGTCCCGCGGTTACGGTATCTTCTCGTTCGCAACCGAAGAGAGCGAAGGCAGCGATCCGATCGTATTGACGATCGATCCGGCGTCGAAACAAGTTTCAGCGCTGACGACCGACGTCGAGGTTCCCGTTGCTGATTTCACCGTCAACAAGATCGTCGGAGCCTTGGCAGCATACTATACCGACGGAACGACCATCACGAAGCAGAGCGGAACGACATCCGCAGCCAAAGTTCAGGGCGTCCGCACGAAGATCCCGTTCAGCAGCGTCCGTGTTCCGGCCCATATCGGGAAGTCGCTCGACAGCCGCGGTCTCCAGATGAACGCCACATTCGTCAGGAACAGCGACAACACGAACCACGGCGTCCGCACGTTAAGCGTGAAGACGGCGAAATGCGAGCCGCTGCCGAAACAGATCGGCCGCCGCGCCGATTTCAAAATCCGCGAAAACCTTCCGGTTTTGAAATAACCGACGCATATTGTTCCACACGACCCGACACAGTCCGAGCGACCGTGTCGGGTTCTGTGGTCCAATGAAACGAAACATCGGTCACGACATGCACTAATATTAGGATTATAAGATTATGACAAGGACAACAACTTTATGGAGCCTGCTGCTCCTGTCTGCGGCGCTCGCCCTGGGGTCGTGCACCAAGGATGCGACGGAGCAGGCGACGGGTCCCGAACCGGAAGCGAAAGCGGCCTCCAAACTCGTATTCTCGTCGGAGAACGCCGTCAGGGGCGAACTGCTGGTCTGCTTCGGCGAAGAGGCCGTAGCGGGCATCGAATCGTCGGTCATGCAGGTTACGCGTTCGGGCGGCGTCGCCACCCGTTCGGGCATCGCTGATTTCGACGCCGTGCTCGGCAGCATCGGGGTAAAGGCGTTACAGCGTCTGTTCCCGGTAGACGAACGGAACGAGGAGCGCACGCGCGCCGCCGGTCTGCACCGCTGGTACGTTGTGGAGTTCGACGCCGCCGCCGATCTCGACAAGGCGGCCCTCGACATGGCCCGGATCGCCGAAGTGAGCAAGGTGGAATTCAACCAGCAGCTGATGCACGTGCACGAAGGCCGGGTCATCCCGCTGGCCGAAACCGGCGCTGCGCCGCAGACCCGTGCGGCCGTCGGGTTCAACGATCCCCACCTGGGCAAACAATGGCACTACATCAACACCGGCGACAAGTCGATCTATTCGAAGATCAAGGCGGGAGCCGATGTCAACTGCGACGAGGCTTGGAAGCTCTGCACGGGCGACCCGCGCGTTATCGTCGCGGTCGTGGACAACTGCGTGCAGTGGGACCATCCCGACCTGGCCGCCAACATGTGGACCAACACCGCCGAGCTGAACGGCTCGGAAGGCCGTGACGACGACTCGAACGGCTATGCCGACGACATACACGGGTTCAACTTCGTCGACAATACGACGCTGACCATCAGCACCAAAGGCGATGCACCGGACCACGGCACGCACGTGGCAGGAACGGTCGCAGCCGTGAACAACAACGGCACGGGCGTCGCAGGCATCGCAGGCGGCTCGGGCAAAAACGACGGCGTGAAGATCATGTCCTGTCAGATTTACCACGACAAAGACGGCGGCGACGTGGCCATGGCGGCCAAGGCCATCAAATACGCCGCCGACAACGGCGCGGCGATCATCCAGTGCAGCTACGGCTACCCTGCCGGCTCGGTAACCTCCGACACGGCCTATTCCAGCGGCGCCAGCGCCGAGAAGCGGGCCATCGACTACTTCATCGCCAAACAGAACTGTGCGGCCGTCAGCGGCGGACTGGCCATATTCGCCGCCGGCAACGACATGACCGGCATGTCGAGCTACCCCGGCGCTTACCGCGACTACATCTCCGTAACGGCCATGTCGTGCGACTACACCCCGGCCTACTACACCAACTACGGTCCCGCCTGCAACATTGCGGCTCCCGGCGGCGACGCCTACCAGTCGTATCTGGAAAACATAAATACCGGAGCGTCCGAGGTGTTATCGACCGTCAACGGCGGAAAGTACGGCTACATGCAGGGCACGTCGATGGCCTGCCCCCACGTTTCGGGCGTGGCGGCGCTCGGGCTGTCCTATGCGCTGCAACTCGGCAAGACCTTCACCCAGAACGAATTCACGACGCTGCTGCTGACATCGGTAAACGACATCAACCAATACTGCACCGGAACGAAACAGTATTTCACAGACAAGGGCAGTCTGGCGACGCTCGACCTGTCGCAGTACAAAAAGGGAATGGGCACGGGTTACATCGACGCCTACCAGGTGCTGATGAACGTCCGCGGCATCACCTGCATCCCGATTCCCGTCGGCAGCCAGTACACGCTGAACCTGCAACCGTACCTCGGCGGCGGAAATCTGGACTTGAAGATTACGGAAATCTCCATTTCGGCCGAAGACATGAACCGGCTGGGCATTTCGGCGAACCCGACCATATTCGCCAACCAGATCATCCTCAAGTGCACCAAACCCGGTTCGGCGGTGGTCCGGATCAAGCTGCTCGCCGGAAACGGCAACAACAGCGGAATGAACGGCATGCCGATCACGAAGGAATTCGCCTTCATCGCACGTGAGGTTCATTCCCAGAACGGAGGTTGGTTATAAAACAAGGGCACATTATGAAAAACATCAAACTGTTATTGATCGGCCTCGCCGCGGCGTTCGCGCTGACCGGGTGCGGCGATTCGTCCAAGGATACGCCCGAACCCGAGGGCGACGGCAACGTCGTCGGCAGCTGGCATCTGGTTTCGTGGAGTTCGCTCCAGTCCGCCGACGTCTACCTCTCGTTCAGCGAGTCCGGTTCGTTCGACATCTACCAGCGGCTCTACAAGCCCGAATACGTCCATCTGGACGGCACGTATTCCTACGACAAACCCACGCTCAGCGGCCGGTACAGCGACAACACCCCGTGGGGAAGCGCCTCATACCGGGTTTCGTTCAACGCGGACGGAACACGGATGACGCTGACCAGCACTTCGAGCACGAGCGACGTCTCGGTCTTCGTCAAGGCCGAAATCCCGTCGGAGATCATCTCCGGCGCGCTGGAGTCCACACCCCAAAGCAGGGCCGAAGATATGCCGCGGTTCCTCTGAACCGCCGTCCTGCCGGCATGCGCCGCAACCCTTCACCGGGTTGCGGCGTTTTGTTTCCGGGCGAAGGCCGCGCCGCGCACGGGACTCTTCCGCACCCCGGCATGCAACTTGCCGAAGCAATAAAAAAGCCGGCAGTAGCGCCGGAAAAATATTTTTCGTAAATTTGTGCCAAAACAAAACAAAAAAGGTTTATGGCAATTACCGAAATACTTCCCGGCATCCACTACGTCGGGGTCAATGACCGCACCACCACGCGCTTCGAAGCCCTCTGGTCGCTTCCGATGGGCGTGTCGTACAACGCCTATCTGGTCGCAGGCGAAAAGATCGCCCTGATCGACACCGTCGAAGAGTCCTTCGGCAGCCGCCTCGAAGCCAACATCCGCGAGGCCATCGGCGAAAGGAAGATCGATTATCTGGTCGTCAACCACATGGAACCCGACCACTCGTCGTCGATCGCGGCGCTGCGCCGCATCTATCCCGACATCGAGATCGTCGGCAATGCCAAGACGCTCCAGATGATCGAAGGGTTTTACGGCATCGCCGGGGGCACGGTCGAGGTCAAGGAGGGCGACACGCTCGATCTGGGCGGCAAGACGCTGTCGTTCCACATGATCCCGATGGTGCACTGGCCCGAGACGATGGTCACGTGGTGCGCCGGCGACCGGACGCTCTTCTCCGGCGACGCCTTCGGCACGTTCGGGGCGCTCGACGGCGGCATCACCGATTCGCAGGTCGAGACCGACCGCTACTGGGACGAGATGCGCCGCTACTACGCCTGCATCGTGGGCAAGTACGGCGGTCCCGTGCAGAAGGCGCTCCAGAAGGTCCGCACGCTGCCCGTCGGAACGATCTGTTCGACGCACGGACCCGTATGGCAGCGGCAGATCGCAAAGGTTCTGGATATTTACGACCGTCTGAGCCGCTACGAAGGCGAACCGGGCGTGGTCGTGGCCTACGCCTCGATGTACGGCAACACGGAGCAGATGGCCGAGCGCATCGCGCGCGAACTGGCCTCGCGGGAGGTCGGCCCGATCCGGGTCTACAACCTCTCCTACGCCGACCCGTCGGTGGTCCTGCGCGACGTTTTCCGTTTCGACACGCTGATCGTCGGCGGCCCGACCTACAACGGCAACCTGTTCCCGCCCGTGGCCGAACTGCTCGACCGCATCGCCGCGCGCGGCATTCCCCGGCGCAGATTCGGCTGGTTCGGTTCGTTCTGCTGGGCCGGAGCCTCGGTGCGCCTGCTCGCGGAGTTCGCCCAGAAGATGAAGTGGGAACCCCTGTGCGATCCCGTGGAGATGAAACAGGGCTACTCGCACGAGATGTGCGATCCCTGCGCAACGCTGGCGGAGGCTGTCGCCGGATGCAGGTGCGGAAAATAGAACGACGCAGGGGCGGTCTTCGGACCGCCCTTTTTCGTACTGCGGCGGGGATATTTCGAAAAAAAGACTATATTTACATTCCGAAAGAAAAAACTCCAGGAATTATGATGAAAATTGCAATCGTGGGAACGGGTTACGTAGGACTCGTATCGGGGGCCTGCTTCGCCGAAATGGGACTCGACATCACCTGCGTGGACATAGACGCCGAAAAGATAGAGGGTCTGAACGCAGGCGTTATCCCGATCTACGAGCCGGGACTTGAGGAGCTTGTGCGGCGCAACGTGGAGGCGGGACGCCTGCATTTCACCACCGACCTCACGGAGTGCCTGCCCCATGTCGAGGTGGTCTTCTCGGCCGTCGGAACCCCGCCCGACGAGGACGGTTCGGCCGACCTGAAATACGTTCTCGACGTGGCCCGCACCTTCGGTCGCCACATCCGGAAATACACCGTGCTGGTCACCAAGAGCACCGTCCCCGTGGGCACGGCGCAGAAGGTGCGCGCCGTGATCGAGGAGGAACTCGAGAAGCGCGGCTGCAAGGTCCCGTTCGACGTCGCCTCGAACCCCGAATTCCTGAAGGAAGGTGCGGCGATCAAGGACTTCATGTCGCCCGACCGCGTGGTCGTGGGCGTCGACAGCGAACGGGCGCGCAAGCTGATGGCCAAGCTCTACCGGCCGTTCCTGATCACCAATTTCCGCGTGCTGTTCATGGACATTCCCTCGGCCGAGATGACCAAATACGCAGCCAACGCCATGCTCGCGACGCGCATTTCGTTTATGAACGAGATCGCCAACCTGTGCGACCGCGTGGGCGCCGACGTGGAGATGGTCCGCAAGGGCATCGGCTCCGACGCCCGCATCGGCAACAAGTTCCTCTACCCCGGCTGCGGCTACGGCGGTTCATGCTTCCCGAAGGACGTGAAGGCGCTGGCCCACACGGCCCGGGAACACGGCTACACGATGCAGGTCATCGAGGCCGTCGAGCGGGTCAACGAGCAGCAGAAAGGGATTGTTTTCGAGAAATTGCAGACCGCGTTGGGCGACCTGCGGGGCAAGGTCGTCGCAATCTGGGGGCTGGCCTTCAAACCCGAGACCGACGACATGCGCGAAGCTCCGGCAACGGTGGTGATCGGCCGCCTGCTCGATGCCGGAGCCGAGGTGCGGGCCTACGACCCCGTGGCGATGCCCGAAAGCCGCCGCCGGATGGCCGACCTGCCGATCCGCTACGCCCAGACGATGTACGAGGCCGCCGAAGGCGTCGACGCTGTGGCCCTCCTGACCGAATGGAAGGAGTTGCGCATGCCCGACTGGACACAGCTGCGCGCGACGATGCGGGGCGACGCGGTCGTCGACGGCCGCAACATCTTCGACAAAGCGGAGGTTGAAGCGGCGGGATTCCGCTACTTCGGCATCGGAAAATAAAAAACCGGCCCGCTTTTGGTGGGCCGGTTCTCTTTCAGATCACAGCATCGGAACCACCGTCACGTAGATCGCTGCGATGATGGCCGACGTGATGACGCCCATGATATTGGCTCCCAGCGCGTCGGGCAGGATCATCGACGAGGGGTTGTCGTGCGCGACGATCTTCTGCGCGACCTTGGCCGTCGTGGGCACGCAGCTGACGGCGGCGATACCGATGACGGGGTTGAAATTGCCCCGCTTGAAGAAATACATGAGGTAACCGCCCAAAATGCCCCCGATGCCCGAAATCAGCAGGGCAAGAATCCCCAGGACGAGCAGTTTGAGCACCGTGGGGTCGAGCAGCGTGTGCGCGTCGCACAGCACGCCCAGCAGGATTCCCAGGAAAAACGTCGAACCGTAGAGCATCGGTCCGCTGATGAAATCGTTCACATGCTTGAGTCCCGACTCCTTGATCACCACACCGATGAAGAGCGAGAAGAAGAGCGGAGCGGCCACCGGGAAGAGCAGGCACAGGATCACGCACATCACCACGGCGAACGAAATCTTGGTCGCGGCGCTGTACTGCTTCACCGGTTTCTTCGCCGGTTTCATCTTGATGGCGCGCAGACGCTTGGGGACCATCGCCCGCACCAGGTAGGGATAGCCGCCGTAGGTCAGGCCGAGATAGAGATAGGCGACGACGGTGATCGGCACGAAGATCTCCTTCGAGAGGTTGAGCGAAGTGAAAAGCACCATCGGCCCGTCGGCCCCGCCGACCATCGCGATCGAGGCGCTGTCGCTGGGACTCAACCCCATCGAATAGGCGATCGGCAGCACAGCGAACGTGCCCAGCTCGGCGCACAGCGCGAGGAACATGCTCTGCAAGGGCTTCGCCAGCACGAAATTGATGTCGAGCATCGTCCCGATGCCCATGAAAATCAGACAGGCTATCAGTCCGTTGCTGAACGTGAAGGTGTAGATCGGTTGCAGGAAGTCGATCTGCAAAATGTTCATCAGCTGGTCGGTTTCCGTGACCATGGGGTCCAGAAACAGGTTGCCGTGCATGCCGCCCGGAAAAATCAGCACCCCGGCGTTCACCGCCGCCATGCCCAGCCCCATCGGAATCATCACCAGCGGTTCGAGCACGCCCCTGCGCCCCAGGTAAACCAGCAGGATGCCCAACAGAATCAGCCCGATACGCGCATACATGATCGCGGAATCGGCTTGCAGCAGGGTCGAGATTCCCTGGAAAATATTGCCAAGATCAAACCGTTCCATGGTGCAGCTCGTATAAACGGGTCATCTCGCTGTCTTGCCGTGCGGCATC
>ERZ772863.2507-NODE-2507-length-12372-cov-3.069903_pt1 | contig 12372 bp, 9 predicted proteins | sample MGYA00512134_ERZ772863 | MGnify/ENA primary metagenome ERZ772863 (study PRJEB29015, sample SAMEA2737659) | human gut metagenome | biome: human gut; feature: human-associated habitat; material: faeces | place: China | collected 2012 ...
TGATCCAGATGTAGTAGTCCATGCCGGTGAAGTCCACGTCGACTCCCTGATCCCTAAAGGAACTGATGTGGCCAATGCCTTCCACGTCCAGCCCCTCGGGAATGAAGGTTCCCAGGCAGTTCAATTCGCCGTTGATCACATAATCGCGGTAAGTCGGGGGAGAACCGATAGCCACGTCAACATGGCCGCCCACCAACGCATTGATGGCCTCCTGGCCGCCGTCGTAGGGAACAGGCTCAGCGGGGATGTCCAATAACTTGAACAGGACGGAAATCATAGTATAGCTGTCGTTGCCAGGGCCGCCTGTGGTAGCGTACTTGATTGTGTTCCCCTCTGCGGCATAGGCTTTCAGCTCGTCGATATTGGTGATGCCGCTCTTAGAGTTAGTCAGAACAACGAACTCCGTGATACGCATACCAATCAGAGGCGTAATATCATCCAGTGTGTAGTTGACATTAATGAAGCTGGGAGTCAGTGAGAACAAGGGGCCGTTGGCAACCACCATGGTATAACCGTCATCCTCCGCCTGCAATGCATCGTTCATGGCGATAGTTCCGGAACCACCGGTATGGTTTTCCACAATCACGGGCACACCCAGATACTTCTCACCATAGGAGGCAACCTGGCGGGCAATGGTATCGGGTCCGCCGCCAAGGCTCCAGGGCATAATAATAGTGACCTGCTTTTCAGGGAAAGCGCCGTCCGAAGTCGCGGGAGTTTCCTGCTGGGAATCGCCTGCGCTGTCAGGTGACGTTCCCGTGGTTTTGCCGCCGCAGGCAGCCAAACTCAGAATCATAGCGAGTGCGAGGACCAGCGACATGAGTTTTTTCATTGTTTTCTCTCCTCTTTTCATTGAATTCTAATAAACTCCGGTATAACCATCCCGGAATCCATTACAAGTTTGATAGCCTGAAAGCCTTCGGGCTGTGAGAAATAAGGCGGATACTCTCGCTCATCCGAAAACAAAAAGTGTGGTGGATGCTCCGCCGGAAAGATTGCGGCCAGCTTCTGATATACCGCCTGATTCGCGCTATGATACCGTCTATCAGATGCCGAGGTCGTAATAATATACTCCAACGGCATATTTTTCATAAAAGATTCCGAAATTGAATCTATTTGTCCATGATGTGGCAATTTGAGAACGTTTACATTTTTGAAAAAAATTTCAGGCACCTCATCCCATTCAGATGGACAGCTATCCGCCGCGCTGAGAAAAACGATGTCTCCCAGTTCAAAGCGCAACAGCATACTGGTGTGATTGGATGTAGCGTCCAACCGGATCAGGCACTCAGTCACGGCATTTGTATCCGCCTCAAGACTGTATGCCCGTTCCACGATCTCCATATATGCATCTACAACACAGCTTTTGGGTGCCAGTATCCGCATCTTCGTGTCTATTCCAAATTTCAGTACCTGTCCTGCTTTCAACACGGTAACAGGAATGCCTTTTTCCTTCGCATGAAGCAAAATCCTCCGATACGCATTCAAGGCCGCAACATATAGCGGTACACTGCGGGGAGCGTTACTGGCTGGAGTCAGTTCACAGCCTTTTAAGAAAGGCTCTACCGGGTACGGAACATAGAGATGATCTACCACTGTCTGCTGTAATACCGCCTCCAGCCCGCATACATGATCTTCATGGATATGCGAAATAATCACAGCATTCAAATGCTCAATCTGCTGTCTGGCAAGATAATCTGCTGACCGAATGCGATAAGAATCGCCTTCAAATTCTGACTCCAGGGCACTTCCTCCATCCAGCAGTGCAGTATACCCATTCTTTAACTGAAAGAGGATTGCGTCTCCGTAACCGACATTGATGACTGTAACACACATGGCATCACATCCTTCCGCACTTTGACTTCACCATTTAAAACGCTCTATCAGGAGCGTGTCAAATTTCTACATAGCATCAAGCGGTTCCCCGCACTATAAGCTCCGTAGGAATTTGAATATGCGCCTTTTCTACCGGCATCCCCGCAATTAAGTCAAATAACGTTTGCATGGCAAGGCATCCCATCTTAGCAGCATCAATTCGAACAGTGGTCAACTCGGGTTCCACCACACGGCTGATATAGCTGTCATCAAACCCTATGATCGCTATATCTTCCGGCACTCTCAGCCCTGCCCGGGTAACTGCCTTCATGGCGCCTGCGGCAATGGTGTCATTGGTGCAGAAAAAAGCTGTGGGGCGATCCACCTCCCGCAGCATCCGGGTCATGATTTCCTCGCCATCTTCCAGCGCCGGCTCGATATCAGCAATAAAACGATCATCAACGGGAATATCATACTTAGCAAGAGTTTTAACGAAGCCCTCTATACGAGCTTCACTAACTTGTGGTGAAAACCGGCCGGACAACAGGCCGATTTTACAATGTCCCAGCTTGCAAAGATATTCCGTAGCCTGCACAGCACCGCCATAGTGATCTGCCGAAATGCATACTAAGCCATCCATATCCAAATAGTTGTTTACCAACACTACCGGAATGCTCTGTTTACGAAACTCTTCAATGACCCGGATATCAACCTCGCCAGCAAAAATCACTCCATCCATGTGCTTTTTGATATAAATATCTCCATTGGGCAGGTGGATATCCTGACTGGTCGTTACGAACAGGCTGTAATTCCTTCGGGTTCCCTCCTGCATGGCTGCTTCCAGCATCGGAGAATAAAAAGGATTCAAAATAGCGGGATACTGCTTTTCGTGGATAATAAATGCAATATTTTCTGTCTGTTGCCGAACCATCGCCCTTGCGATGGCATTAGGCGCATAGTTCAACTGCTTCGCTGCCGCATATATCTTTTCACGCGCCTTCTCACTGACTGCTTCCGGAGACGCATATGCTCTGGAAACTGTTGCCTTTGAGTAACCACATAACCGTGCGACGTCAATGATTGTTGCTGCCATGTATGTATCCCACGCCCTCTTGAAAACGTTCTCATTTTTAAGGTCAAAAAAACACTGGCACTCTATTGTGAAAAATAAACAACCAGTATCGCCGCGTCCTCTTTTCTTAACATGTTTTTAACATAAAGCCGCCATCAAAAAAAGTCAACACTTTTTTTGACAAACCACACTATTTTGGAATCATTCCCAAATTTTGCATGTCTTTTTTTGCAATTTTGACTTAAGCAGTAGGCCCCTGTTATTGCTGCACAAACAAACTCATTCCCAAATAGCATTATATGGATTTGGCGCGCTTTAGCGGCAGTATCAGGAGCTGACACAGGATCTCCGAAGAAAACGAGCCGTACATATTACGGGCTCTCTTCCCTGCCCCGCACAGATGAACCACGGGAATGCTTTACAGAGTTCTCATTCGTCTGCCTGTGGAATGATGGGACATTTGTACGCTCTGGGGGCAGCTACGGCGTGCAGACGAGCCAACATCACATTCGATAATATCCAGTCCCTTCACTTTCATGTCCTTCGCCACACCTCCACAAGCAACATAATTTATGGCGGAGCGTCTTTAAAGATGTCCGAGAGCTGCTGGGCCTTTCCAGCGTGAACACCACCATGAACATCTACGCCCATGCAAAGAAAGAAACCACAGGTTCTTCCGCCCGGTTTCTGGATAAGGTGGCGGGTGAAAGCTGAGAGCTTTCCCTTACAGACATCTCGTAAGGAAAAAAGCAAGGGAAATGGCCAAGAAAATATCCCCGGAAACCTTGAAAACACAAGGATTTCCGGGGAGCGCGGCCCAAATGTATTAGAAAAATGACAGGAGGAATTCAAAATGTGCAGAACCGAAAAAGGTGGTCATCCTGAAAATCCGTTCGAGCAAGCCGGGAGAAAGCCGGATACACCCAAGCGGCCGCAGCAAAGCACGTACACTTGTTGTATGAGGCAGGGACTTCTGCCCCTCCATTTGGCATCGTGTGCCGCATGGCCGATCTGTACCATTGCAGTCCAGCTGACTTCCGTCTTATGGAATACAGGCCGAAGTGATGGATGGAGTCTGTACCGATGTGACATTGATTTCAGCCGTTTCCTGCGACAGGGACTTCGTTGATTCACTTGCCAGCGTTATGACAGAGGGCAGCTTAACCCTATGCATCTGTTCGATGTGGTGTTGGATGCGCTGTCCTGATATTTTCCGCCGCTGGAGGGCGTGGCAGAGCCACGCCCTCCTCTTGGCTTCTCAATCCGCCATTTTCAGGCTCGGTTTATTCCTCTTCATCAAAAAGTCTGAAGTTCGGATCAACGGTACCGATTCCCAGATAACGAGCCTTGTAGTCCTTAAGCAATTGGAAGAACTTTCCGCTCAGTATGACAATGACAATCAGGTTTACAAAGGCAGGTATTCCCGTTGTCAAATTGGCGATTTCCCAAATATCCGCACCAGAAATATCGTTTCCCACCGCAGCCAGAAGCACTACAAGGAACCCGGGAATGGGGTAGATTACCTTAAATACGTTAATCAAGGTCCGCTTGAGCTTTTCATTCGTGCCGCACAAATGGCGCAACAGCACTTCGAAATAAGCCCACCATCCGGTAGTAGTAGAAAGAGCAAAGAGGAAAATGGCCACCGTGATGATGATAGTTCCAACAGGCCCAAGCACTGTTTCGAAAGCCGCCAAGGTCAATGGAGCACCATCCAGGCCGGAATCCCACAGGCCGGTAACGACGATAACCAAGGAGGTAACCGTGCAGATACACATCGTACCGACAAAAACCTCAAATGCCCCCCACAATCCCTGCTTCACCGGATGCTCCGTTTTGGCGGAGGCGTGAATCATAGGCGATGTACCCCAGCCAGCCTCGCTGGAGAACATGGCGCGGGATAAGCCGGTTCGGATAATCAAAGCCACGCCCGCTCCCATGAAAGCGCCGGTGGCTGCGGTTCCGGTAAATGCATCGCTGATAATCAGTCCAAGCGCTGCGGGCAATTGTGTGATATTTACTATGATAATCACGATTCCGCCTACCAGGTAAAAGACGCACATGGGGGGAACTACTTTCGCCGCCAGCTTGCCCAGCCAAGGAATTTCACGGACAGTAGCCAAATAGGTGAGGCCAACATAGACTAAACCTACCGCCAGCATGGGAATGCCAAAAGTGGCGTTGACGGACTGTGCGACCGTGAAGTTTTGCATGGAAAAGACATTTCCAAAAATGCCGATCCCGAAGATAACCGCCAGCACGCCCCAGAATTTGAAGCCCTTATCCCGTCCCAGCCCTTTCTCCATATAGTATGTAGGCCCGCCATAATAGCCCTTTTCATCCTTTGAACGGTAGTATACCGCCAGGGAAACTTCGGCCATTTTCATCATCATGCCCAAAAAGGCCGCAACCCAAATCCAAAAGGCTGCACCCGGTCCGCCCACCGCGATAGCGGTCGCCACGCCGCCGATATTGCCAACACCTACTGCTCCGCCAACGGCAATGCTGATTACTTCCAAGGGTTTCATCATGCCCTTACCGTTGTCCTTTTTTGAAAAAAGTGTTCCAATGGTGTTTTTCAGAATATGCTTTAAGTGTGCGATTTGAAAGAATTTGGAGCCGACCGTAAAGATAATGCCAGCCAACAGAATAAGTACGATGAGAGGCATTCCCCACAGAAGGTCCGAGATCGTCTTAATAATGGCCATAACAAGTTTTCTCCTTTTTCTATATGTCTGTCATCACACTCGTGTATAGTGCAGGCTCACTGTCCGGATTACCTGCTCAAAGGCCGGTACATCAGTTTCATTGGATACAAATACCAGAACACAGGGTTCTCTCCCATATAGAATCCCCACATCATTCGTAATCCCCTCATCCTCGCCGGTCTTGTGCTCCACCCGCACGGTGGGCGGAAGCAGGCTGGGGATTTTATGGTTAATCTGCTGTTGCGATAGCATCGCCCGCATTCGCTCAGACGCATTGGCACTCACGCAGCGTCCGTGGTAGATTTCCTCCAGAAGGCTACCGATCTCCTTCGGTTGACATAAATTCTCCTTTCCCTGACGTGCGGCCTCCGTGTCAAACAGAAAGCGAAAAATCTTGGTTTCCTGAAGGCCGAGCGCCCGGAATCGCTCATTCAGGAACTCAATGCCAAAGCGGCGGATTAACACATTCGTAGCCGTATTATCACTGATAGTAATCATCAGCTTACAGAGGCTTTCTATGTCATACGCCTGCGTACCGGAGATATGCTGCAATGCGCCGCATCCGGGCACTTTGTCGCCGTCCCGGACCAAGAGCCGCTCCTGCAGCACACCGGGATGCTCCCGCTCCTCCAGCAGGATGGCCGCCAAAATTGGCAGTTTAATTACGCTGGCCGCTTGGAACAACTCCGTTTGGCGGCTTCCGTCCGTTTCTCCCGTGACTAGGTTTTTGTAGTAAAATCCGATATGCCCCGGAACTGAGGAAAGCTGCCGCTTCACATATTCGTCCATGCCGTCTCTCCCTCCTGCTCCATTGCTAAGCGCGAATGGCTCGTCCTAGACTTGACTGCTTGACTGTTCCGTGTTCCACAGCGATTTTTCCCCCAATCAAGACCCATTCTATCCCTTCCGGAGGACGGTCGGGATGCTCAAACGTAGCACAGTCCCGGATCCGATCCATATCAAAAATTACGATGTCTGCATCTGCGCCCTTGCGTAAGGTCCCCTTTCTCGTCAGCCCCAGTTTTTGGGCCGGCATGGCACTCATCTTGGCGACCGCATCATCCAAGTTCATCTTCCCGGCTGCAACATACCGGCACAGCAGGCGTGGAAACGCCCCTGCACCTCTCGGGTGTCCTTGCCCCCGATCCATCAGCCCATCACTGGCCAGCATAATGGCCGGATGAGACAGGGCCAAAGCTACATCCTCCGCCTTCATAACATGGCAGACCGTCAATGTGTCCGGTGCTGTCTGACGCAGTTCATGAAACAATCTCTCCGTGCATCGTTGTCCCTTGTACATACCCTCGCAGATTTCTATCGCAGAATACTGTGTGCAGTAACGCTCCAAAAATCCCTCATCGTAGGTTGTTTCCCCTATTCGCGTGCTGAAAGCGTCATACGGATAGCAATCTCCGCTCAGTTCCATACCGGAGGCGCGATATCTATCTATGAGGGCCAGCAGTCGTTCCATCTGCCCAAATCCCCCCATGCTTCCCACATGGGAAACTTGAACCGGAAGATCCAGCTGCCGCCCTATGGAAACCAACTCCTCCACCGCGCCGAATACATTATCCGCGTCATCTCGCACATGGGCGGCCACAAGACGGCCATGGCTTTGGCAGAAGCAGGCGGTTTTCACCATCTCATCCCGTGTCACACCGGGTACATAGCGAATACCGAAGGACACCCCAAAGCAACCCGCTTCCAGAGCCTCTTTGGCCAGCCTTGACAACCGTTGTTGTTCATCGGGCCGAATTGCACTGTACTTGTCCCGGTGCCCGGCCTGCTCCCGCAGGAAGGTATGGCCGGCTAGTAGTCCCATATTGATCGGGCCGCCATCACGGTCCATCAATTCTAAATACCGCAGAGGCGAGACCGTATTGATACCGCAGTTTCCACCAATCGCTGTAGTGACTCCCATGCGAAGCATGGAGGTCATAATGCTGGGAATCAGTCGCCCCTCCTCTGGGTCATAAGGATCCTCGTGCATGTGGATATCCACAAAACCAGGTGAAACCACCATCCCTTCGGCATCCAAAATCACATCAGCTTCCGGCTCTTCAGCAGTCAGCCCCTGAATACGCCCGTCTTCCACTAGCAGATTATTTTTGGAGTGAACATGACTGGCCGGGTCTACAATCAGTCCGTGTTTAATCAGTGTGCGCATCACTTTGCCCCCTTTCTCCGTCCGTCAGCCATTCAGGCAGGCCCGTATTTTGCGGCACGCCTTCATATCCTTGGCGGCGGACAACCAGCGCATCCTCTCCGAGGTTCAACAGCACAACCATCGGCATACAATGCATATTGTAATTCTTCATCCGTGCTTCTACATCCGCCCAGACAAAAAGATAGCGCCCATCGGCGCCGAACAGTACCACTTTGCGGTGATTCACTCACATTACAGAGGGGGATTCATTCTAGAAATTATGTTCTGGACAGCGTAAGGGTATCATACCATAAGATCACGAAAAAGCCAATTATATAATGAAGTTATTTTCCATCTCCTGACTCCAGCATTCTGAGCACTTCCTTGTTAGAGTCGGAGACCATTTTCCGGGTCTTGTTGAACGCATCATGCTTTTTGTCTGCCTTGACGACGGCCGCTTGTCTGGAGGTGTGCCCTTATCCCAAAAATATCCTATATCCTATCGGCGGAAAGCCAGAAGCGCACTGACACAGGCGGCAAATTTCCACATGGCGAAGGTGCTCTGACGCCCGATCAGATACTCAATGCAGAATGTAGTTGCAATATCCGCTCATCGTACGTCCATCCAGCGCACGTTTCCAGGCGGTCAGGCCCATTGGTCTTGCTGCGGTCTGCATTGGTGCAAATGATCTCTGCCCCACCGCGCCCTGTGACGGCGTAAAAGCCCGCAGAACTTATTTTATACCACGGTATAGAAGTCCCGTACGGTGGCGCCCGGCACAGATGTCAATGATCTGCTGCCAGATACGGCGCTCACTGGTCCGAATGGAATTACCTCCGCTCCAGCGGTTTTGAAGGAGCCGATGCTGAAAGTAGTCCTACCCTGCCTGAGGCGTTCATCACCCAAGGCAAAGTTCTTGGTTCATCACTCTTTCAGTTCACTGGTGGCCCAAATGCGGATGTGGGCGGCCCGCAGCGATGGTCCAGGTTGTAAAAGCGGGCTTCCCTCGTTTTGGTCTTTCTATCCATCGCTCCGTAGAGCGTGCTTGTTACATTTTTGCAACAACTTGGAGGCGCATTGCACATCTCAGTCATCATTCCCGCTGATATGGAAGTCATATATTGCATGACGAATACCTATACAGAAGAAAAGACTGCTCACGGCGTAGTGTCTGAAGTGGATGGACTTGGGACCTTCGAGGTCGTATTTGTAGATTTTTTGGCCGCTAGCTGTCTCAATACAATCGGCGACTAAGGGTGACCAGATTTCGGCCCCCCCTGCCTCTATCTGACGCAAACTCTTTGCTACTTCGTTTGACGCTTACGGTTTACCCAACAATGGGAAAGGGCGCGGCATCGCCACGCCCCTCTTTAGGGATTCAGACCACCTTTTTCCGCTTACCCCATTCCTTTACCATCCCGCAAAGGTCCGGTACAAAAATGTCACAATCTGCGCACGGGTGCAAGAAGCCGATGGAGAGAACGTAGTGGCACTGGTTCCACTGGTAATCCCATTTGCCACAGCCCAACGGACCGCTGACGAATAGTAATCCCCGATTTTTACATCATCAAAAGCGCTTCCTGTGCCAGACGCTGGAGAACCGGCATTCCGATACAGGAACATCACTGTCTGGCCACGTGTTATGATGGCATCCGGACTGAAGGTCGTGGAACTCGTTCCACTGGTGATCCCCTGCTCCACCGCCCACAATACAGCTTGGTAGTAATATGCGCCGGAATTTATATCCCGGAACGGGTTGACGCTGCTTCTGGGTGCCGGACTCCCGGCCGCCCGCCACAGAAAAGTCACCATCTGTGCCCGGGTGCATGCAGCATCCGGGCTGAAGGTCGTGGCGGTTGTTCCACTGGTAATCCCCGTATTCACAGCCCATTTGACGGCGTCAAAATAATAGGCGCTGGAACTGATATCCCGAAATGGAAGGTACCCGTCAATCGTGGGTGGCCCCCCTGCGGCGTAAACTTGAATCTCAACAACACCGGAAAATGTTGCTCCCCCGCTGCTTCTGCCGGTATAGTTGATGGAGACCATGCCGGTATAGCCAGGCACAGCCAAAAAAGATACTCCGTCCAGCAACCGGCTGCTGCCGGAGCGGTAATAGTTGGTGAAGCTGGTCACGGCGGACCCCTGTAAACCGCTGTATTGATCGTACAGTGTGCCGGATCGGGAGGCAGGCGGCGTAAACCGGACATAGCTGAGGCTGTCTCCTGTAATTTCACGGCAGGCTGTATTGAAGTCAGCAGCGTTAAAATGCACGCTCCCTCCGCTGACGGTATGATATTTCACGATTCCGTCTCCAGGGGTTCCCACAGAAATGCGGACGGAGCCTGTAAACCGGCTGCCATCAACGTCATAGCCGCTAAAGGGAATTGAAACTGTTCCGGTATAACCGCTTTTGGGAACAAACGTCACCTTGGACAGCTGCGGCGTACCGGAGCGGTAATAACTGGTGGACGAGGACACCCTGGAGCCGCCGGAGCTGCTGGTATAGTCGTAGTACAGCCCACCCCTGCTGGAGGCAGGCAGATCAAAGCTGAGGCGGCTCAGGCTGGCGCCATTGCTGCGCAGGCAAGCTTCATTAAAGTCTGCAGCCTCAAACTGCAGGGGCTTTCCGGCACCTGTGGAGTAATACACCGTACCGTCCTCATCCGCCAGCCGGATGATCACATTCCCGGTAAAGGATTCCCCCGCGGTATCATATCCAGTGTAGGAAATCGTCACTGTTCCACTGAAGCCATCCGCCGGCACAAAGGTGATCTGAGAGATTCTGGGGCTGGAATTCCGATAGTAACGGGTCGTATCGGAAACCCTGCCGCCGTAATCATTCTTGCTGGTGTAGTCGTAGTAGAGAGTCCCCTCCCGAGAGCTTGGCAGGTCAAAATAGACATAGTTCAGGCTTGTGCCCTGGACTTCCCGGCATACATCGTTGAAATCCGAGGAATCCAGCCGCACCTTCTCCCCAACGCCCGCCGTGTACTCCACATCTCCGCGACCGGTCCCGCTGGCACTGTACACGGTGATCGTCACCTTGCCGCTGTAACTGCCGCCGGCGCTATCCACACAGGTATAAGGGACCGTCACCGTACCTGTGTAGCTCTCTGCCGGGACAAAGGTGACGGCGTTCACACTGGGCGTGCTGGTGGTATAATACTTGGTGTTGCCATCCACTCGCTGGGAAAACTGCCCTGTGGAACTATACTGATAGTAAAGTGTGCCCCGGCTGGCGGAAGGCTGCTCAAACAAGATGTATTTCACAGAGCGGCCGGTCCGCGCCTGACAGATGGCCGTGAACTCTTCTGCCGTAAACTCCAACGGGCGGTTTGAGGCAGTGCTGTAAGAAACGTCACCCGCATTCTCCACCTCGACGCGGATGGTCCCGCTAAACGATTTTCCATTGGTTGCGTAGCCCATGTAAGAAATCACGGCAGTACCGCTGAAATCCGTGCGGGGCACAAAAGAGACCTCCGACAGGCTCATTTGGCTGGCGCCTGCCCGATAATAATATTTCTCTGTGCCGCCGACGCCGTGTCCATGGGCATCCGGGGAAACATAGCCATGATAGAGGATGCCCTGGCTGGTGGGTACCGACAGGCTGATCAAATAGTCCAGGCCCGCGCCGGTTTTCTCCCGGCTACGGCTGTTCAGCGTGGAGAGCAGGCCATCAAAGCCGCAAAACTGTCCGGACTGGACCGTGCAGTTAACCGCGTCGGCTACATCCTCCTCCACCACCACAGTACAGGAAGCTGCATAGCCGGTGCCATAGACGACAGCAGTAACAGTTGCGGTCCCGGGATAATGGCCTGTGATCCGCCCGGCCGCCGCGTCAGCCACCGAGGGATTGCTGCTGCTCCAAACCACATTTTTTCCGCTGGCCGCCCCATAACAGGGGAAACTGAGGCTCTCACTCTCATTCACCAACAGGGTCATGCTGGTTTTGGAAAGGGCGATGCCGGAGCACTCCACCTCGCGGGTGGCCGTAAAGCCCCCGTCCTCCGTTTTCGCGGTGATGACAGTCTTTCCAGGTGCGGCACCAGTGACCGTTCCATCCGCGTCTACTGACGCCACATCCGGATTGCTGCTGCTCCAAGAGACGGCCTGGTTGGTGGCGTCAGTTGGATAAACCACAGCTTCCAGCTGCAGTGTGTCGTTTTTTTCCACGGTGTTTAGCATGGCAGCCGTTGAGATTTCCACGCGGCTCACAGGAACCGCGGGTTCTGTTACCGTAATGGCACAGGTGGCCTGATGGGTGGCCCCGCCATCTGTAGTAATACTTGCAGTGATGGTGGCGGCGCCAGGCGCTTCCGCTGTGACCGTGCAGGCGGCCCCGCTTCCTTGAACCGCCGCAACCGCCGGATTGTTGCTTTTCCAAGAAATTCCGGCACTGGCCAGCATATCAGCCACATCGGCAGTCAGCGTCAGTGTGTCACCGATCTCCATCGCTGCCGCGGTGTAGTTAAGACTGAACTCTCCCTCCGCCATGGCCACCGGGACCGCCAGAGAGCATATCAGCACCAGGGCCAGCAAAAAGGCCTGGACGCGTTGTATGCAATTCTTTTTCATAAGTATGGCTTCTCCTTTGATACAGAGTTTGGGAGGGCGGGCGGAAACGCCC
>ERZ772863.2509-NODE-2509-length-12365-cov-2.481072_pt1 | contig 12365 bp, 9 predicted proteins | sample MGYA00512134_ERZ772863 | MGnify/ENA primary metagenome ERZ772863 (study PRJEB29015, sample SAMEA2737659) | human gut metagenome | biome: human gut; feature: human-associated habitat; material: faeces | place: China | collected 2012 ...
GCTTTACTTTATCATTGTAAAGATTTATCAGGAATCAATGGTGTGAATCGTCCTGGTATTGTTCATCGTATAGATAAAGAAACAAGTGGTTTATTAATGGTAGCAAAAAATGATAAAGCTCATAAATCATTGAGTGAACAGTTAAAAGAACATAGTGTTACACGTCGTTATGTGGCTTTAGTTCATGGTGTTATTCCACATGTTCATGGTAAAGTCAATGCACCAATTGGTAGAGATGTCAATGATCGTCAAAAAATGGCTGTCACAAAAAACAACAGTAAGGAAGCAATTACTAATTTTACAGTATTAGAAAGATATGATGATATGTCTTTAATTGAATGTCGACTTGAAACAGGAAGAACGCATCAAATTAGGGTGCATATGTCTTATATTGGTTATCCAGTTTATGGAGATCCTAAGTATGGAAAGAAAAAAGATGATCAAAGTCATGGACAATTCTTGCATGCTAAAAAATTAGGATTTATTCATCCTACAACAGGTGAATTGTTGGTTGCCGGTGGTGAAGAAATTACAGAAGATATCGCCAAGAAGATTCAGGAATCTCCGATTGAAAGCGTTGAGATTCGTTCGGTATTGACTTGCGAATCGAAGAAGGGTGTTTGTGCGAAGTGCTATGGTCGTAACCTGGCTACGAACCATATGGTTCAGAAAGGTGAGGCTGTCGGTGTAATCGCTGCCCAGTCTATCGGTGAACCGGGTACACAGTTGACATTGCGTACATTCCATGCTGGTGGTACGGCTGCCAACATTGCGGCCAATGCAAGTATTGTTGCTAAAAATAATGCCCGTTTGGAATTTGAAGAACTCCGTACGGTAGATATTGTGGACGAAACTGGTGAGGCTGCCAAAGTGGTAGTAGGTCGTTTGGCTGAGGTTCGTTTCATTGATGTCAATACAGGCATTGTACTTTCTACCCATAACGTTCCTTACGGTTCTACACTTTATGTAGCCGATGGTGAAGTGGTAGAAAAAGGTAAACTGATTGCGAAATGGGATCCATTCAACGCTGTTATCATAACCGAAGCTACCGGTAAGATTGAGTTTGAGGGTGTCATTGAAAATGTTACTTATAAGATTGAATCGGATGAAGCGACCGGACTTCGAGAAATTATTATTATTGAGTCTAAAGATAAGACTAAAGTTCCTTCGGCCCACATCCTGACCGAAGATGGTGATCTTATCCGTACATATAATTTACCTGTAGGTGGACACGTAGTGATCGAAAACGGCCACGTCAGCGGGCGCAAACTGGGTGACGGCCCCAGCCATATCGTGTTTGAGTCCATGCACGAGGGCAGCACCGACGTACACGACCGCGAGCCGTACCTCACTAAAACCACCGATGGCAAGCTGCTCAAGTCCTCGACCATCTTTATCCGCAACGACGAAGGCAAGCCCGTCGGCATTTTGGGCATCAACTTTGACATTACGCTTATGAAGGCTTTTGAGCGCTCGCTCGACGCTTTCACCGGCACCGGCGGCACGGGCTATACCGAGCCCGAGCCCATTACCAAGAACATCGGCGACCTGCTCGAGGACCTGCTGCACGAGTGCGAGCAGTTTGTGGGCAAGCCCGCGGCACTCATGACCAAAGACGAGCGCATTCGTGCCATTGGCTACCTCGACCGTCGCGGTGCCTTCCTCATTTCCAAGTCGAGCGAGCGCGCCTGCGAGTTCTTTGGCATCTCCAAGTACAGCTTCTATAGCTACCTCAATGAGGCCAAGGCGGCGGCCGGCGACAAGTAGGCACTCGCCTGGATTGCCCCTCCCCTTTTGGGCGCGAGTTCTGGAAAGCACGAATCCAAGACCGAGCAGCTTGGGAAGTTCCATATAATCGATGTCATTAGTATTTCGAAAGGATGGAACAGAATGGCGTTGAGCAAGGCAGCATGCACCGGTCGCGGATTGATTCCGGCAATTGGTGGACATGTGCACCGCATGTTCGATGAGGGTGAAGACGACCTGTTTTCGCTGAGCCTTGACGACGTGATGGATGATCGCCCGTGGACCGCCGACGAACTCATGGGCGGCGGGGCTCGCCCGTCAAGCCCCAATCCCGCACTTGCGCCTAAAACCGCATCTGCGCCGACTCCTGCGCAGTCGCCTGTTTCGACGCCCGCGCCTACGCCCGCACCCACTTCGGCGCCCACGCCCGCTCCCCGCCCCGCAAGCGACCCGTCCGAGACGGCGGCATTTCTCGCTGCAGCGACGCAGGGCAAATCGGCCGACAGCACCGTTATGTACAGCGCCCAGCAGTTGCCTGTTCCTGCGGCACGCAAGCCTCCGGTCGCAAGGCTCGATGAGCCCGTTGCCCGTCAGGTTGCCTACGATTCCTGGGCCGCAGCCGATCTGGATGAGACCTCTACCGGCATGCCGGCGCTCGATGTTCCAGTTAACCCGCTTTTTGCCGCCGACACGAGCGCCGCGGGCTATGAGGGCGGTGCGACATATTCCGATTATTCCGATGGCCATGCTGGCACCGGTCGCATCGAGACCGAGGATTATGACACCGCATCGAGCGATTATCTCAACGATCCGTACGCTGCCACGCCTGCACCGGAATATGACCCGGAGGCCGCGCCCGCACCGGCATATACCAAAAGCACGGGCGAAGAGCGCTTCGCCGATTATTACGCCGAGGAAAAGGCGCTGCGTTTCTCGGAATTTCCGCAGGCAGTCAAGGTTGCCTTTATCGCCATTATCATTGCCCTGCTCGGCGTCATTGCGTTTGAGGGATTCCAGCTGTTCCGCGGCCCCACCGCGTCCGAATCGGCAACGCAGCAAAAAGAGGACGACAACCAGTACCTGGACATCAACACCCTCAAGGGCGACCCCAACGACGGGGACGACGAGTAACAGATGCCGAAAACTGAGGGCCGTAAACCAAATCAAGCGACTAGCGGGATTGTGGGGGGCGTAGACGGGCGAATGGGCCATCGACGATTTTGAGCTGGCAAGGGCCGGGAACTAGATTCCCGGCCTTCAACCTAGCACTGCTTTATGAGATCGAGCACCGCAGGAATGTCATCGGCATTTCGAAGCGCAACGTAAGTGGGCAAGCCCGGGCCAAATCCACCCTGCGTACGCTTGTCCTGGCACATGTCCTCTGGATCCGTTAGATCATCCACACTCTTTGCCAAGCCAACGGCAATCCAACCACCGTTGCTGGTCCTGCCTTCTAGCACGGCATGCAGTTTTCGCTTGCCCGACCTGAAGCCTACATAGTACTTAGCTATGTAGGACTCCCACGAAGGGTTACCACTCAGAACGGACTCGCGCACCTCATCGAAAAGCTTCTGGTTGAGCCCACCTTCGGCAAAGGTGGGGTGGTTCTCCTGCAGAGTCCAGACAGGAGCCTCGTCAGACTCCCCACGAGAAGGACGGTACTTGTCGACGACGTCTGCCGGAAGGTCGGGATACTTCCATATCTCGCACGCTTCTTTCGCCAGCTCGTCCGCGCGCTGCCCAATCTCTTCCTCACCCCATTTTTCATGCGAGACAATCGATTTGTTTAGGTAGAGCGGGCTGCACTTAAATCCGACGTCAGGCAGATTGAGCTTGTCCGAGAACGACCGGTTTGAGTACTCCTGGTTGTAGCCCGTCAGCGTAAGATTTCCCAAGTTGTTGCACAGCCTGTCGTGGACGTCTTCCCAGTTCTCGCCAAGCGATTCCTTCCAGCCGTGCTCATCATCGATCGTCTGGGGCATGATGTGCTCGATCTGGTAATCGCCGGCCGAAATGGGCTCCTTCGGGCGGTGCCAGTTCTCCATGCGCTCCAGGTAATAGCGCTTTTTGGAGAAACGGTTGTAGCAGTCACGCGTCTTAAACTCCTCGACAAAATGCTCGTCTGTCGGGAAGTACGCAGTCATACCGCTGCTGTGGATAAGGAGCATCGCCGTAACGTACTCCTCTATATCGTCCTGCTGCTCGAGATTGCGATACATGCCGGCAAAGAAATTATTTAGGCCCGTGGTAAGCCTGCCGCAAACCGCCCGCCTGAACAGGAACGACTCGATAGTCTCGCAGATACGCAGAAACGCATTGCGGTCTAGCCCATTCCCCTCGTAAACCGAGTAAAGCAACATTAAGAGGGGCCTTATCTGCTTCACGTCGAGGCTTACGATTCTGCCGAACACTCGGCGTAGTCCGTCGTCCTTCTCCTTACCAAGGAACAGACTGGCGTATCTATGCGCATACCCACGCAGCTCCTTAAGCAGACCCTCGGTGTCACCATCGTAGTCGTCGGCGAAATAGCGCTTAAACTCGTAGTAGGCCTCGTTCTCCTTCGGCATCCTATTGGGAACTTTAAGCCACAGCCAGTACCAGATAAATGCATTGAACTCGTCCTCGCCGCCTTTTCCGAACAAGCACTCGAGTGGATGCCAATAACCCTCATAAAGCTTGGTCTGTTCGTCGTTGGGAAGCGACATTAGAACGTAGTTACGGATGAGGTCAATGGGCGTGAGCGGCTTGCCCTTGGAGTTCATGGACTCAAATATGAGCTGGGCATTATCAACGCCAGCGGTGAGCTTAGTGTCGATGACCTGCACGCGGTTTAGCCCCGCCCAAAGCCTTGCAGGGTCGAATGATTTCCCGTGCATCTTTTCATGGAAGAACGCATGGTTCTCGACAATGCGATCCGATTTTTCATCTGGCGCGGGAGACCCAGACACGATGGAGAACAGCGTCTCTTTATCGTCCTGCGAAAGCACCAGCTTGTAGCGCGCCAGACCGTTGTAGTCGTCATCGTTAAAGAGGTAATTTTTCCTCAGCGCCGAGATTTTGAGGTCGCCAAGGAAGCCAGCCTTGTCGGGGTTGCTCTCCAAATAGTCAGCCAAAGCTGCAATCATCAACGAAAACGTCGTCATGCGCTGCTGTCCGTCAATCAGAAGCACGCGCGAAATGCTCGTGGCAGAGCTCTCGGACTCGGGGATATAAAGCATTGACCCCACGAAGTGCGATACGCCATCACGACCCGCTCGCATGACGTCATCCCAAAGCACCTCGCACTCTTTTACACTCCACGAGTAAACTCGCTGGTACACGGGAATGACGAACTGCATCTTCGCCACGCCCATAAGGTCGAGTAGATTTGCCTCGGTTGCTTTCATTTGCGGTTGCCCCTTTTTCCAACATCAATCTCAGGAATCCTACTTGAATTTCTCAACCAGCAGCTGCCCGATGGCGCTCATCATGGCGCGATACTTCTCACTGTCCTCAAAGAGGCTGGTAAAGGAGTCCGTGTTCTCCACATAGGCGCGGCGAGCCTCCTCATCGAACACCTTGGGCAGCAGGCTTGATTCGAAGACCTGTCTGCCGTCGCGACGGATGGTGTCGGCGACCTGCGGGTTTTCGGCGATACGCTTCCACAGCGTGTCGATAACCACACGATCTCCCTCGGTGAAGTTGCCAGCCCACTGCTCGTTGAACTTATCCACGAGCACCTGCAGCGGGTCGCGCTTCTTATCGGGCGTCACGGTCTTGGCCGCGCCACCGGGATCGAGCACGCCGCCGCCAGGCTCAAGCGAAATGCTGCCCTCGAACTCCTGCTTGAGCTTGTAGAAGCGCATCTCGACCTTGTCGTCCACAGCCTCGACGGGGATCTTCTCGACCTTGAGGAGGTGGCGCAGATAGCTTAAATACACGTATTCCTTATGCAGGTCTCGGTCAAACATGCGCACGATCTGGGTGATGTAGGTGTACCACTTGCAGAAGCTACGCACCTTGCGACGAACCTGATAGCGTTCATCGTCGTTCAACTCGTTATAACGCGCGACCGCCGGCTTCAAAACGGCCGCGAGCTTACCCTGCACGTTGCTCTGCGATTTACCCTTGCCATCGGTGAAGACTATCTCGGCAGCGGCCTCAATGTCAGACTCGTCATAGAGCCCGTAACCGCGAATATCGGTCTGCACCTGATAGAGGAGGTCGGTGTTAATCTGCTCGGAAAGCGACGTCTCGGTGTAGAAGCGTTCGAAAGCCTTCTGGATGTCCTCGGGCTTGTTCACGAAGTCGAGGATGTAGGTGTCCTCCTTGTCCGGGTGGATGCGGTTGACGCGGCAGAGCGTCTGGACGGCCTTCACGTCCTTGAGCTTCTTGTCCACCACCAGCGTGTGCAGCAGCGGCTCGTCAAAGCCCGTCTGGTACTTCTCGGCAACAACAAGCACGTCCCCATAGTTGTGGAACTCGGCCTTCGTTTGGCTCTCGGCGACGCGTTGTCCATCGTGGCCGACGTTGATGACCGGCTCGGTGTACTCGGGACCGTCGGGGCCGTCAGCCGGGTCGCTAATGGCGCCCGAGAACGCCACCAGCACCTCGATATCATCGTAGCCCTTCTTCTGCATGTAGCGCTTGATCTCGTGGTAGTAGCGAACCGTCGCGAGGCGCGAGGCCGTGACCACCATCATCTTGCCCTTGCCGCGGATTTTGGTGCGTGTCACATTGCGGAATGTCTCCACGATGATCTCGGCTTTCTGGCCGAGGGCATAGGGGTGCAGCTCCTTATACTTGCGGAGCAGCTTGAGCGTGGGGCTGCTCGGTACGTCGGGATTGTCGGGGACCGTGCGTGCGAGCTCGACGGCCTCCGAATAACTCACGTAGTTGGCGAGGGGGTCCATAATGAAGCCCTCCTCTATCGCCTGGCGCATCGAGTAGACGTGGAACGGGTGGAAGGACCCGTCAGGCCACTCATCGCCGAAGATCTCGAGCGTCTGTTCCTTTGGCGTGGCGGTAAAGGCAACGAAGGTCAGGTTCTTGTGACGGCCGTGGCTCGCGAGCTCGTCGGCGAGCTGGTCCTCCCAATCGGCTGCGGCGTCCTCGGCTTCCGCCTCGATCTCAGCGTACTCCTCGAGCGCGTCGCGCTTGTCGGCAAGGGCGCTCTTGAGCTTGAGCGCGCTCGTTCCCGTCTGGGACGAATGTGCCTCGTCGACGATGATGGCGAAGCGCTTACCCTTGCTCTCGACCTGCTCGTAGATCACGGGGAACTTCTGAAGGGTCGAGACGATGAGACGAGCGCCGCCGTTGATGGCGTCCCGCAGGTCGGCCGAGGTCTTGTCCTTGCCGATGGTCACGACCGAGCCGATGGCGTGATCGAAGCCCGAGATGGTCTCCTGCAGCTGGCTGTCGAGCACTCGGCGGTCGGTGACGACGACCACGGAGTCGAACAGCGGGGTGTCATCCACAAAGAGGGATGCAAGGCGATAGGCCGTCCAGGCGATGCTGTTCGACTTGCCCGACCCCGCCGAATGCTGCACGAGGTAGTTCTTGCCCGTCCCGTTCGCGCGCACGTCGGCGATGACCTTACGCACGGAGTCGAGCTGGTGGTAACGGGGGAAGATGATGCGCTCCTTCTTGCGCTTCACCTCGTTGCCGCGCGCATCGAGCTCTGTCTCTTCCTTGACCTCCAGGTGGAGGAACTTGTTGACGATATCGAGCAGGCTGTCCTTCTGCAGGGCGACCTCCCACAAGTGGCTCGTGGCATAACCGTCGGGATTTGCGGGGTTGCCGGCGCCGCCGTCGTTTCCCGCCCCGGCGGAGCCCTGGTTGAACGGCAGGAAGAAGGTCTTCGCGCCCTCCAGCTTGGTGGTCATGTAGACATTTTCGAGATCGACGGCGAAAAAGGCCACCATGCGCGTGTTGAACTTGAGACAGCGACACCTCGGGTCGCGGTCCTCGCGCCACTGGCGCATGGCATTCTCAACGTCTTGGCCGGTGAACTGGTCCTTGAGCTCTATGCTCACCAGGGGGATGCCGTTCACGTCCAGGACCATGTCGATGGTCTGGTTGCCCGTCTCGGCGAAGTGGAACTGGCGGATGCAGCGGCAGACGTTCTTGGCATAGCGGTCGGCGGCGCTTTCGTTAAGCCCGCTCTCCGGCTTGAAGAATACGACCTTGAAAGGAATTCCTCGGTGCTTGAAGCCGTGTTTGAGCACCGCGACCATACCCAGGCGGTCGACGGCGTCGTTGAAGACCTTGGCGAACTTCGCCGTGGAATCGGAGTTGCACATGCGCTCGAAGCGATCCCACGCCTTGGGCTGCGTCGTCTGGATGAAGTTGACCAGGGTGGCGGCGTCGAGCGCACGGTCACGATGCTCCATGTAGCCGCCGCCGACCATCTGATAGGTGCCGTCCTCGACGTAGAGGAGCGAATGCCTGTCGTCGCACTTGAAGAAACCGCCCTCAGGCGAGCAGAGAAACGACTCGATGTCCTCTTCGAGGTTCTTTTCCTTTGTCTGCGCAGGCATGCTACAACCTCATCTCTCTCAACTCGCGACCAAAGAGAGCGAGCCACGGAAATATGCTCTTGTTTAGCACCATGTACATCTTCGCGCGCTGCTTTTCCGTCGGTGCCGTCCTCTTGTTGAACATATCCACCATGAACTCGTAATCGTTTCGACCGTCATAACCGTTGTACCTATTGGCCGGAAAGGCGCCCCTCTCGTAAAGGAAAGCGTAGAGGCGTCGAGAAAACAGATCCCTGTTCATGCCATCGAGTCGCACGCCCGGCTTCCTCGCCTCAAGGGCTTCCAGCAGCTTGATCGCTGCCTTCCAGCCCTCAACCTCGTTCTTGAGCTCATCATTTTCAAACTTAAGGATGCAGGTGGAGCCTATTGGCGAGAGCTCTTTCCCGTTGACGGAATTTTTGATTGTGAACTCATACCTGATGCCCTCATGCCCGCAAAGACACTCTCCGGAGGTGTTCCCATTGTCATGGCACCCCACCACGTGCCATTCGGAAACGGCAATATCCCACGTTTTCGACGACGACGCCTCCAGCACGATGCCCGGAAGACGATAGGAATCGCCCATTGGCTACACCTCCCGCTTTCCGGTGACGGTCTCGTAGATGAGCGACTGCTTGTACGCTTTGAGGTCGGTGATGATAGCCTGCTTGGCAGCGATATCGGCATCGATCTGGGTGCACTTCTCGTCCAAGTAGTCCGCAATGAGACGCTGTTCGGAGAGAGGGGGCAATGGCACAAACGCCCGAGCCAATACGTTAGCGGCAAGATTTGCGCTCGTTGCACCAATGGCAGTAGCCATGGCTTGATTGGTGGTAGATGAGCACGTAAGCGCATAGCTAAGCCACTCGGGAGCGCAGCAAATGGGTCTAGCGACAGTCAGCGAAGAAGCAACCGTGCCGCAGTTCTCCGTTCGGTTCAACGAGCATTTGCCAACGCTTCCGCGCAAACAAAAGACGACATCACCGCGCCGTAGCTTCACACCCTTAAGTGAATCGTACTTATCTTGCGAAATGTACTTCGAAAAGACGTCGGGAAGATAACGACCATTGAGGTCGCCAGACGTAATAAACGGAATTCCAGCCTCTTGAATGTCGTCGCCTGAAGGGTAGCTGTCACTTCTATCTCCGTTGAGAAATACAGCGAGACGCTTCACCATCACGAGGCCCCAGTTCGCATTCATTTTTCCTATCGCCGGGACTCCGCTTTCTTTCACTTTGAAAGCGTTACACGTACCGTAAACAATGGCTCGTTTAACCACATCGTTTTGATACGCCCTGTACTCTTCAATAGACTGCTCGGCGGTGGAGACGGCGCGGTCGATTTCGGCGCACTTATCGTCCAGGTATTCCGCGATGCGGCGCTGCTCATCGAGGGGAGGCATGGGTAGCACTTGGGCTGCAAAGTCCTCGAACTTGATTGTTTTGCCTTCGCGGATGCCCAACGTTAGTGAATTCATATGGTCAATAAACGACGGCGACTTAAACAAGTACTTATAGAACTGATAGTCGATTGGCTTTATTGAGCGAAACGTTTGGTAAGCAGGCGAACAGACCCCTTCGAAGTCGGAGCGCTCGAAGCCGCCCTGGAAGCTGCGCAGGCTGATTACAAAATCATTCCTGTGAACCGTACGGAATCTACTTAGGTCGGTATCGTCCTTAACGCGAACAACACCTTCAAGCCTATCCTGAGGCCACATGCCATGCTTCTGGGTCGCTGCCAAAAGCGTAAGGTCATCGTTGCCCCTGTCGTTGGTGAGTTTAAACAGGCGCTTAGCCCTATGCAATTTCCACCTCGAGGGGACCTCGCCGAGCCACTCGACGCCACTGTCCTTCATCTCCCGCATTGCTAACGCACCTCTCCGAAGAGGGCCTTGAGGCTCTTCTCGAGCGTCTTCTCGTGCTCGAGGATGCGCTTGGCGATCTCGTCAGCTGGCTCCAGCTCGGCGTACTTGTAGAACACGCGCGTGAACGGGACGGTGTAGCCCACCTTGGTCTTCTTCTTGTCCACCCAGGCGTACTTGTTGTACGGGCGTACCTCGCGCTCGATATAGGCGTCAATGTCCTGAGTGAGCGGGATGTCCTCGGTGTCCTCCTTGGCCTTGTCCGCCTGCATTTTCCCGCGTTTGTTAAGGACGGGTTCTCCGTCCTCGTCGACGACGGGGCTCTCCACGGCAACGCGGTTGAAGCCAAACTCGACCGTCTCCATCAGGCGCGCCTCGACGGAGACCTCTAGTCCGTTGGACCCGGCGCCCGTCCAAGTGCCGTCGCGATACTCGGAGTACGCCTGGACGATAAGGTCGCGGCAGGACTTGGTGATGTCGTTCTTCTTGTCGCCAATGCCCTTGCGGCGCTTCTCGAAGCACCGGGAGGCGTCGATGAGCAGCACGTGGTCGCGATGCTCCGGTGCCTTCGCCTTGCTGAAGAGCCAAACGTAGGTGGCGATGCCGGTGTTGTAGAACGAGTCGCAGGGCAGCTGCACGATCGCGTCGAGCCAGTCGTTCTCCAACACGTATCGGCGGATGCTGTCCTCGCCGCTGCCGGGCTTGCCCTTGTAGAGCGGACTCGCGTCCTGGACAATCGCCATCACGCCGTCGTCCTTGAGCTTAGACAGGCCGTTGAGCACGAAGAGCATCTGACCATCGCCCTTGGCGGGAAGCTTCTCAACGGGGAAGCGTCCACCGCCGGCAGTCTTGAATTCCTTCTCCACCGAGGGGGCCTGAGGATTCCACGGGTCACCGAAGGGTGGATTGGAAATGCAGTAGTCGAACTTGAAGCCATCGAACTTATCGGCGGAGAGGGTATCTCCGAAGCGCATGTTGGCGTCGTCCTCGCCACGAATTAGCGCACTCGCCTTCGCGATGCCGAAAGTGAAGGGATTGAACTCCTGACCGTAGCAGGTTACACGGGCCTCGGCGTCGAGCTGGCGCAGGCGCTCCTCGGTGCAGCCGAGCATCTGCGAGGTTCCCATGGTCTGGTCGTAGACGGTCTTCGTGATGCGGTCGCCGTCGAAGACGTGCGGGTCCGCCTGAATGAGCAGGTCGGTCATGAGGTACACGATGTCGCGGCTCGTGAAGTGAGCGCCGGCGTCCTCGTCGTAGGACTCGGAGAAGCGCTGAATGAGGTTCTCGAAGATGTAGCCCATGTCCACAGCTTTGATCTTGTCGGGCGACATGTCGGCCTGCGGCTTGCAGAAGTCGCAGACGACCTGGTAGAGCAGCGGGGCGTCTGGGTCGGAGAGGCGTTCGATCTGGTCGGCGAACTTCATGCGTGCCAAGATGTCCTGCACGTTGTCCGAGAACCCGTTGATGTAGTCCTTGAAGTTGTCCTCGATGTTCTCCGGGTCGGCCTTGAGCGTCTCGAAGGTGAACTTAGAGGTGTTGTAGAAGGGGTAGCCGGAGGCATCGCGCAAAAAGCCGTCCTTCACGGAAAAGGCTTTGTATTTCTCAGCTGCGGCGAGAACGGCATCGTGCGTGGGCTCAAGGCAGTCGTGGAAGCGTTTGATAACGGTCATAGGAAGGATGACCAGGCCGTACTCATGAGGCTTGTAGGGGCCACGCAGGGTATCGGCGGCACTCCAAATGAGAGATGCCTTCTCTTGAATATTGGCGCCAACGGCCTTGATAAGATCGTCGCTATCCGCCACTGCTATTTCTCCTTCTTGGTCAGATATTCGATGAGGCTCATCTTTACCAGCGAGGTAAAGCTGATGCCAGAAAGCGCAGCGGCGTCCTTCGCCGCATCACGCATGTTTTTAGGTATGCGGATGGTCACGGCAACGTTCTCGCCATCCACAAGAAAGCTCTTGAGCTCGCCTGTCTTGGCCTCTCCGTCGACAAGCTCGGCGTATTTCATTGGCAACCCCCGCGATTGCATGATGCAATACAAATGTGCTTCTGATTCTAGCAAAGGAACAGAAGCCAATGACCATCTGACGCAGATAGAAGGGGAAGTCGAGAGTCAACGTTCTGCCCATTCGCGATGCCATGGAATCTTAGGTCCCGTAGGCTTGTCAGCCATTCGGTTAAACCTATAGATATGAATTTAGGACCGGTGACTTGAATCAGCGGTCATCCCGGGCCCATCAATATGCAGTGTACCTACA
>ERZ772863.2514-NODE-2514-length-12357-cov-3.070964_pt1 | contig 12357 bp, 9 predicted proteins | sample MGYA00512134_ERZ772863 | MGnify/ENA primary metagenome ERZ772863 (study PRJEB29015, sample SAMEA2737659) | human gut metagenome | biome: human gut; feature: human-associated habitat; material: faeces | place: China | collected 2012 ...
GAGTTTGCAAGAAGCATTCTAAGTGAGGTGTTGAAATATTCGGGAGAAATGCCACTGGATGATATGACGATCCTTGTGATCGGCCTGTGGGGCGTGAGCTGACTTTCCGATAAGTTGACTTTCTATAAGAAATTATATATATTTATCATGATATCGAAACAAATAAAAGAGTTATATATTTCGAAAAAATATGAAAACAAATCAGATAAAAAGGAAGACCGGAATGTATGAACGGGTGAGGGCATATGTGAAAAAATACCATATGCTGCAGGAAAAAGATCATGTAATTGCAGGCGTATCGGGAGGTGCAGACTCCGTATGCCTTCTTTTCATGCTTGTAAAACTTCAAAAGGAAATGCGGTTTGGGTTGACGGTAGTGCATATTCATCACGGACTTCGCGGAGAAAGTGCGGATGCAGATGAGAATTACGTCAGAGCCCTTTGTGAGAAGCTGGATGTTGAACTTCTGGCTTTTCATGAAGATGTCGGAAGATATGCGAAAGAACAGAAGCTGACGCTCGAAGAGGCAGGAAGGAATGTCAGAAGACATATATTCGAAGAAGTCTGTCACCGGAAAAACGGAACGAGGATTGCGCTGGCGCATCATCAGAATGACAATGCGGAGACACTTCTGTGGAATTTAAGCCGTGGATGTGGTCTTAAAGGGATCGGCGGGATCAGTCCGGTTGACGGAAAGTATATCCGGCCGCTTCTGGGGGTAAGAAGACAGGAAATCGAAGAATATTTAAAAGAAAATAATATAGACTATTGTACCGATGAGACGAATCTGGAAGACCATTATACAAGGAATCGTCTTAGAAATCATGTGATCCCATACCTGGAACGAGAGATTAATCCAAGAGCTGTTTCACATATGGCGGATACGATGGAGCAAATGCGGACAGTGTGGGCATTTATGGAAGAGGAAGTGGAAAAATGCAGAAAATACTGCGTAAAACCCAAACAAGATAAAGCAGATGGAGTAGTGATCCTGGAAGAGGGTTTCCGAAGTGTAAATGAGACTGTCCGGACGTTTCTGATCCATGAACTGTTGTGCGAAACGGCAGGACGCAAAAAAGATATTGAACAGATCCATGTAAAACTGGTGGAAGAACTGATGGAACATCAGACCGGACGGAAGATTATGCTGCCTTATGAGATGACCGGGGAAAGGTGTTACGAAGGAATCTGGCTTCATAAAGTGAAGGATAAAGAAAAATCCGGAGAAAATTCTAAGCCGCCGGTACAGATGCGCATACTGGAACGAACACCACAAACCAGTGTATTTCCTAAAAAAACCTACACGAAATGGTTTGACTATGATATAATTAAGAGCACTGTAAAAATAAGACATAAGCAGCCTGGAGACTATATTACGATTGACAAAAACGGCAGTACACAGAGCCTGAAAAAGTATTTTGTCAATGTGAAAGTCCCGAGAGAAGACAGGGAGAAGATCTGGCTGGCAGCAGACGGCAGCCACATCCTGTGGATCATCGGATACAGACAGAACCAGGCATATCAGGTTACAGATAAAACCAGAAGAATTCTGGAAATAGAATTTAACGGAGGAGAAGAAGATGGCAGAGAAAGTAAAAGTATTAGTTCCTGAAGAGGATGTTGCAAAGAGAATCAAAGAGCTTGGCGAACAGATCAGCAAAGATTATGCCGGAAAGCAGGTACATCTGATCTGTGTATTGAAGGGTGGCGTATTCTTCATGTGCGAACTGGCGAAGAGAATCACCGTTCCGGTATCAATGGACTTTATGAGTGTCAGCAGCTACGGTGACGGAACGAAGTCAAGCGGTGTTGTTAAGATCGCAAAAGACTTAGATGAGACACTGGAAGGAAAAAATGTACTGATCGTGGAGGATATTATTGACTCCGGAAGAACATTATATTATCTGATGGACATCTTATCTAAGAGAAATCCAAAGAGCATGAAGCTCTGTACGCTTCTGGATAAACCGGAAAGAAGAGTAAAAGATGTAAAAGTAGATTATGTCGGATTCAATATCCCGGACGAATTCGTTGTGGGATATGGACTGGATTACGCCCAGAGATACAGAAATCTTCCATTCATCGGAGTGGTAGAGGGCGTGGAATAAGGCGCGGCATAAGAAAGGAGCCTGAAAATTGAATAATAAGAAAGCGAGAGGGCTGAATGGTGTTGTATTCCTCGTGTTTGTCGTATTTTTGTTCGCAGCACTGTGGTTTACCAATCAGTTCGATCAACGAGAGAAAGAAATTTCCTGGAAGAAATTCCAACAGCTGGTTCAGAACGACAAGATCGAGTCTGTAGAAGTGAATCAGAACAAGAGCGTTCCGACGGGGCGCGTGGAGATTACGCTGAAGGGAGATGACAGTTCCGATAATGTCAGATATCTGTATGTCTCCGATGTAAATGAGATCCAGGATTACCTGAAAGAGCAGAATGTGGATTATACTATGCCGGATATTCCACAGGACAGCTGGGCAGCAACTACATTTCTGCCGGTTATCCTTACACTGGTCGGAGTGTTCCTGATCTTTGGTCTGATGAACCGTCAGGGCGGCGGGGCCAATTCGAAAGCAATGAATTTCGGAAAGAGCCGTGCAAAACTGAGCACAGACCGTGACAAGAAAGTGACATTTGCCCAGGTGGCAGGTCTGGAAGAAGAAAAAGAGGAACTGGAGGAGATCGTTGATTTCCTGAAGTCTCCGAAGAAATATATCCAGGTGGGAGCAAGAATCCCGAAAGGTGTACTGTTAGTAGGCCCTCCGGGAACTGGTAAGACGTTGCTTGCCAAAGCAGTTGCCGGAGAAGCAGGAGTTCCGTTCTTTACGATCTCCGGTTCAGACTTTGTGGAAATGTTCGTTGGTGTCGGAGCTTCCCGTGTCAGAGACTTGTTCGAGGAGGCTAAGAAGAATGCACCTTGTATCATCTTTATCGATGAGATCGATGCAGTTGCAAGACGCCGTGGAACCGGAATGGGCGGCGGACACGATGAGCGTGAGCAGACACTGAACCAGTTGCTGGTAGAGATGGACGGATTCGGTGTCAATGAAGGCATCATTGTGATGGCGGCTACAAACCGTGTGGATATTCTTGACCCTGCAATCTTACGTCCGGGACGATTCGACCGTAAGGTTATGGTCGGAAGACCGGATATTAAGGGCCGTGAAGAGATCCTCAAGGTACATGCGAAGGGGAAACCGTTAAGCGAAGAGATCGATCTGCAGCAGATCGCGCAGACAACGGCAGGATTTACCGGAGCTGATCTTGAAAATCTCTTGAACGAAGCAGCAATTCTGGCTGCAAAGGATAACAGAGTATTCTTAAAACAGGAAGACATAAAAAAAGCATTTGTCAAAGTTGGAATCGGTGCGGAGAAGAAGAGCCGCGTTATTTCCGAAAAAGAGAAGAGAATCACAGCATTCCACGAAGCAGGGCATGCGATCTTGTTCCATGTGCTTCCAGATGTGGGACCTGTATACAGTGTTTCAATCATCCCGACGGGAAGTGCGGGCGGATATACGATGCCGCTTCCGGAAAAGGATGAGATGTTTAATACAAAAGGAAAGATGCTTCAGGATATTACGGTAGCACTTGGCGGACGTGTAGCCGAAGAAGAAGTATTTGATGATATTACAACCGGTGCATCTCAGGATATCAAGCAGGCAACGGGCCTGGCCAAATCCATGGTTACGAAGTTCGGTATGTCAGAGGCAGTCGGACTTATTAACTATGATGATGACAACAATGAGGTGTTCATCGGACGTGATCTGGCGCACACAGCAAGAGGCTACGGAGAGGGCGTGGCGACTGTGATCGACCAGGAAGTAAAGAGAATTATTGATGAATGTTATGACAGAGCAAGACATATCATTAGAAAATATGATGATGTTCTGCATGCATGCGCAGATCTTCTGTTGGAAAAAGAAAAGATTTCCAGGGAAGAATTTGAAGCGCTGTTCCCGGAAGATGTATCAGAAGACTAGAAGAAAGCGTGCTCCTTTCCGAGAGCAAAAAATGAGAGAGGTGTTAGTTATATGAATAAGACGGCTTTATTTTGTGATGGAACAGAAGGATATGTGTATCCCCCTGAACCGAAAGAAAGCGAACTGGTGACATTCCGGTTCCGTACGGCGAAGGATGATGTAGACAGAGTAGGGCTTGTGACATCGGCTGACACATATGTAATGGAAAAAGAATGCACACAGGGAGAGTTTGATTATTATACGTTCGAGACACGTCTGGGGGAAGAGCCGTTCAGATATTGTTTCGAAGTGCAGTCTGGGACAGAAAAATATTATTATGGACGATGTGGAATCTCTCGCGAGATCCTGGAGTATTATAACTTTGTTGTAGTACCCGGATTTTCCACACCGGACTGGGCAAAGGGAGCGGTTATGTATCAGATATTTACAGACCGCTTTTATAACGGAGAGAAGTCAAATGATGTAGAGACGAATGAGTATTACTACATTGGGGATTATTCGCAGAGAGTAACGAACTGGGACAAATATCCGGCGAACATGGGTGTAAGAGAGTTCTACGGAGGAGACTTGCAGGGAGTCATGGATAAGCTTGATTATCTGCAGGACCTGGGCGTAGAAGTCGTATATTTTAATCCGTTATTTGTGTCACCGTCCAACCACAAATACGATATCCAGGATTATGATTATATCGATCCGCATTATGGAAAGATCGTAGATGACGGAGGCGAGGTGCTTCCGAATGGTGTGACGGACAATAGTCAGGCAACGAAGTATAAAAAACGCACGACAGGCCTTAAGAACCTGGAAGCAAGTAATGAGTTGTTCATTAAACTGGTGGAGGAATTACATCGCCGTGGAATGAAAGTGATTCTGGACGGCGTGTTCAACCACTGTGGTTCATTCAATAAATGGATGGACCGTGAGAGAATTTACGAAGGTGAAGAGGATTATGAACCGGGTGCTTATGTATCGGCAGACAGTCCGTACAGAAGCTACTTCCGTTTCTTCAAAGAAGGACCGGAGAATTGGCCGTATAATGGCAATTACGATGGCTGGTGGGGACATGATACTCTGCCGAAACTGAATTACGAAGATTCTGTAAAACTGGAAAATTATATCTTATATATCGGACGGAAATGGGTATCGCCGCCGTATAATGTAGATGGATGGCGTCTGGATGTGGCAGCAGACCTGGGACGCAGCAATGAATACAATCACGAGTTCTGGCAGAAATTCCGAAGAGCCGTGAAAGATGCAAATCCGAATGCACTGATCCTTGCCGAACATTACGGCGATCCGAGTGACTGGCTTAAGGGGGATGAGTGGGATACCGTTATGAACTATGATGCGTTTATGGAGCCGGTTACATGGTTCCTGACCGGAATGGAAAAGCATAGTGATGAGGCGAGAGAAGAGCTCCTTGGTAACATCGATAACTTTATCGGTTCGATGGCACATCACATGTCGAACATGCTGACTCCGTCACTTCAGGTGGCGATGAATGAGCTTTCCAACCATGATCATTCCAGATTCTTAACGAGAACGAATCACATGGTTGGCCGTGTGGAACATCTGGGACCGGAAGCTGCGAACGAGTATGTGAATAAAGCGGTTATGCGTGAAGCGGTTGTTATGCAGATGACCTGGGTCGGAGCTCCGACGGTATATTATGGTGATGAGGCTGGTGTCTGTGGATTTACAGATCCGGATAACAGAAGAACCTATCCGTGGGGACATGAAGATCAGGAACTGATCGCATTCCACAAAGAAGCGATCCGCATCCACAAAGAGCATCCGGCACTTAAGAACGGTTCGTTGAAGATCCTTGGCGGAGAGGAAAATATCCTGTCTTATGCGAGATTTAAAGGGCATGACCGGATCATTGTTGTAATCAATAACCGCAGCGAACGTGCAGAAGTAAAAGTTCCTGTATGGGAAGCAGAGATTCCGATAAAATGCCGCATGAAACGTCTGCTATATTCTTACAAAGATGGATATACAACAGAGTACGAAGAGTATCTGGTAGAAGACGGAGAAGTGGTTGCGAACATGGGACCACATTCGGCACTTGTACTGGGAATGAGAAATGAAGAGGATCATGACTGGCTGTATATTTTGTAGAATGGGTATGGACCGGCTAATAGTGAATTTTGTAAAGAAGATACAAACAGACTAATAGTGAAATAAAGAAAATAAAAAGATTACCGGAAAATGTAGTGCGTTTTCCGGTAATCTTTTATTACGTTTTTATACAAACATAATAATGTGAGATCTGGTTTCGATAATGCAAAATTATATTATTTTGTAAGAACTTCTACACCATCTTCTTTAATAAGAACCATATATTCAATCTGAGCAGAAAGACCGTCGTCATCCGTATAAACGGTCCATCCGTTGTCTTCATCTACATAGAATTCCGGAGAACCCTGATTGATCATCGGCTCGATCGTGAACATCATACCAGGAACCAGAACCATCTCACTGCCCTTCGGAGTAACATAACTTACGAATGGCTCTTCGTGGAATTCCAGACCGATTCCATGGCCGCCGATCTCCTCTACGACAGAATATCCATTTTCCTGTGCATGTGAATTGATCGCGTAAGCAATGTCTCCAAGATGTCCCCAAGGTTTTGCTGCTTTAAGTCCAAGCTCTACGCATTCTTTTGTAACACGGACAATACGTTCGGCTTCCGGTGATACGTCACCGATCGTGAACATACGGGATGCATCAGAGAAATATCCGTTTAAAATCGTAGACACATCTACGTTGATGATATCTCCATCGATTAGAATCTCATTTTCACTTGGGATACCGTGGCAGATGACGTTGTTGATGGAAGTACATACGCTCTTCGGGAATCCCTCATAATTCAGAGGCGCCGGGATTCCTCCGTGCTCTGTTGTGAAATCATATACAAGTTTGTCAATTTCGGCAGTGCTCATTCCTGCATGAATATGAGCTGCTACATGGTCGAGAACTGCGGTGTTCAGTTCTGCACTTTTTTTGATCATTTCAATCTGTTCCGGTGTCTTCAGTAATGAACGGTCAGGAACGATCTGGCCTTTGGACGCAAGTGTCCACAATTTTATATCTAACTTATCCATAATACTACCTGCTTTCTACACAAATTTTCCACATGTATTATAGCACGTTTTGGAAAAAGAGACAGGGGAATTTTTGTCAATAGGATTGCCGCAAATGAAAAATCCTTTGTCCCTTATTGTCTCCACCATAAAAATAAGTTATAATTTTACTGGTATTGTATACAGAATGTGGATAAACTATTATGGTTCATAGTAATGATAAAGTTATACACAGGCAACATAGAAAGGAGCAGACATATGTTAAGAATAGGAATGCTTACAAGCGGCGGCGACTGTCAGGCACTGAATGCAGCGATGAGAGGCGTCGTAAAGGGGCTTTTTTCAAAACGAGATGATGTAGAGATTTATGGATTTCAAGATGGATATAAAGGTTTGATCTATTCGAACTTTAAGATGCTTACGTCAAAAGACTTTTCGGGGATTCTGACACTTGGTGGAACGATTCTGGGAACATCCAGACAACCGTTCAAGTTAATGAGAGTACCGGATAAGGACGGAATTGACAAAGTAGAGGCAATGAAACACACTTACCACAAGCTGAATCTGGACTGCCTGGTAATCCTTGGGGGAAATGGAACACACAAATCAGCCAATATGCTGAGAGAAGAAGGACTTAATGTGGTAACACTTCCGAAGACGATTGATAACGATCTCTGGGGAACGGACATGACATTCGGATTCCAGAGTGCGGTAGACATTGCAACAGATACAATTGACAGGATCCATACAACAGCAACGTCTCACAGCCGTGTATTTATCGTGGAAGTAATGGGGCACAAAGTAGGATGGGTAACACTTCATGCAGGAATTGCCGGCGGTGCCGATATTATTCTGCTTCCGGAGATGCCATATGACATCAATTCAGTAGTTGAAGCAATTGAAAAGCGCGGCAAAGCAGGAAAGAGATTCACAATTATTGCTGTTGCAGAAGGTGCGATTTCAAAAGAAGATGCAGCGCTTTCAAAGAAGGAATTAAAAGAGAAAAAAGCAAAGAAGAAATACCCTTCTGTTGCATATGAACTTGCTGAGAAGATTCAGGAAAAAACAGATAAAGAAGTAAGAATTACTGTGCCTGGACATACACAGCGAGGCGGCTCTCCGTGTGCATATGACCGTGTGCTTGCAACAAGACTTGGTGCAGAAGCTGCGAGAGCAATTCTGGAAGGTGATTTTGGATGTATGGTAGGAACAAAGAATCAGGAGATTATCCGTGTACCATTGTCAGAAGTTGCCGGAAAATTAAAATATGTAGATCCAAAGGCATCGATCATTAAAGAAGCAAAAACCATCGGTATCAGCTTCGGTGATGAATAAGATACACAGGTTAAGCAGGATCTGCATTTAGACAAGGAGTGTAAAGAATGTCATATACGGCATTATACCGTAAATTCCGTCCGGATGAATTCGAAGATGTAAAAGGACAGGATGCGATCGTCCGGACGCTTAAGAACCAGATCAATGCAGACCGTATCGGACATGCATATCTGTTCTGCGGGACAAGAGGAACCGGTAAGACGACGGTTGCAAAAATATTTGCGAAAGCAGTCAACTGCGAACATCCGGTAGACGGAAGTCCGTGCGGGGAGTGCGCAATGTGCAAGTCGATCGCAGCGGGTACATCGATGAACGTGATCGAGATCGATGCGGCATCGAATAATGGTGTGGATAATATCCGAGAGATTCGTGAAGAAGTCACATACCGTCCGACAGAAGGAAAATATAAAGTATATATCATCGATGAGGTGCATATGCTGTCGATCGGTGCGTTCAATGCATTGTTAAAAACATTGGAAGAACCGCCGGAATATGTTATATTTATTCTTGCGACAACGGAAGCACACAAGATCCCGATTACGATCTTAAGCCGTTGTCAGCGATATGATTTTAAGAGAATTTCCATTGAAACGATCGCAGCAAGACTGCGGGAACTGATTGATAAAGAAGGATGGGACGTAGAAGATAAGGCGGTCCGTTATATTGCGAAGATGGCGGACGGTTCCATGCGAGATTCATTAAGTCTTCTGGATCAGTGTGCCGCGTTCTATATGAATGAGACACTGACATATGATCATGTACTGGAAGTGCTGGGAGCGGTGGATACGGAAGTGTTCAGCCGGCTTTTAAGACAGCTGCTTGCGATGGATGTGCATCAGGTGATCGAAACGGTCGATGAGCTGGTGATGCAGGGAAGAGAACTGTCCCAGCTTGCGGCAGATTTCACATGGTATCTGCGAAATCTCCTTCTGGTGAAGAGTTCGGATAATATGGAAGATGTACTGGATGTGTCGTCTGAAAATCTTGCACTTTTAAAAGAAGAAGCACAGATGATCGACAGCGATACGCTGATCCGTTACATCCGAATTTTCTCAGATCTGACGAACCAGTTAAAATATGCGACCCAGAAGAGGGTACTTCTGGAAGTGACACTGATCAAATTGTGCCGTCCGGCGATGGATCAGAACAAAGATGCATTACTGGACCGCATCCGTGCGATCGAGAAGCAGCTCGAAGAGGGGGCGTGGGAAGCACCGGTCAGAGAACGCATCGTATATGCATCGGATGCAAAAGAGGCGGGAGAACCGAAGCCAAAGCCGGAACTTCCGCAGGCATTGAACGAAGATGTGAAAGCGGTGGCAAAAGATTTCCGGATGATCATCAATGAGGCTTCCCCGATGCTCAGAACCTATCTGAAAAAAGCAAGACTGAGTGCAGGAGAAGGCAACAGGCTTCTGATCGTACTGCCGGATGAACTGAGCGCAAGTGCGGTGGCAACACCGGAACATAAAGAAGAGATCCAGTCACTGATCGAGCAGAAGATTGGCAAAAAAGTAGAGATAGACGTCCGCCAGATGGAGGCGGGACGCAGATTCGAAGATCATTTTGTGGATCTGGAGAATCTGATTAATATGGAAATTACTGTAGAAGACGAATAGGAGGATATTATCATGGCAAAAAGAGGTGGATTCCCAGGCGGCGGAATGCCGGGAAATATGGCAAATCTGATGAAACAGGCACAGAAGATGCAGCGTCAGATGGAAGAACAGGCAAAGGAAATGGAGACAAAAGAATTCAGTGCAACTGCAGGCGGCGGTGCTGTTGAAGTTACTGTTTCCGGAAGCAAGAAGATCTTAAAAGTAAAACTGGATGAAGAAGTTGTAGATCCGGATGATGTAGAGATGCTGGAAGATCTGCTTGTGGCAGCAGTCAACGAAGCATTGGAGAAAGTAGACGCAGAGACAACTTCTGCAATGTCTAAGTTCACCGGCGGCATGGGCGGCGGAATGCCGGGATTATTCTAGGAGAAATTTAAGGAGAAGGTTCCGGGAGAATTATTCTTACAGGGAGTTAAAAACTATGGATTATTACAGTAATCAGATGAGCAAACTGATCGAGGAACTGTCATGTCTTCCGGGAATCGGAGCAAAATCTGCGGCAAGACTTGCATTTCATCTGATCCATATGCCGGTTGATGATGTAAAGAGACTGGCTTCTACAATGGTGGAAGCCAGAGAGAACATAAAATATTGCAAAGAATGTTATACACTGACGGATCAGGAACTGTGTCCGATCTGCAGCAACAGTAATCGTGATCACCAGACGATCATGGTAGTGGAGAATACGAGAGACCTTGCGGCATACGAAAAGACCGGAAAATATAACGGTGTATACCACGTGCTTCACGGAGCAATCTCTCCGATGCTTGGTATCGGTCCGGAAGATATCAAACTGAAGGAACTGATCGAACGTCTGCAGGGAGATGTGAAAGAAGTGATTATTGCCACAAACTCAAGCCTGGAAGGTGAGACGACAGCAATGTATATCAGTAAGCTGATCAAACCGACGGGAATTAAGGTGAGCAGGATTGCAAGTGGTGTTCCGGTTGGAGGAGATCTGGAGTATATCGATGAAGTGACACTTCTACGGGCACTTGAAGGAAGGACAGAGCTGTAGCCCTGTCCCCTTTTTTACTTATCATGCGTTTGAAAAAGTAGCCAGTTGCCAAAGCAATCGTAATGAGTTGTCAGGTTCAGCAGAGTTTTGACGGTCAGCATTGGAGGTGAGATAAATGAAGAAAAAGGTTACATCAACGGATATTGCACATGCTGCCGGGGTATCACAGTCCACAGTTTCCATGATCCTGAACAAAAAGTACGATGTATCATTTGCAAAAGATACTGTGGAAAGAGTGGAAAATGCGGCAAAAGAACTGGGATATGTCCCGCCGAAGCGGAAAACGAGAAAAGGAACAAAACGGGAGAAGCTTCTTGTTGTATTCTGCCCAAACCTGACGAATCCGTATTATGTTATGCTGCTTCAGGGGATTGAGGCACATGCGAAAGAAAAAGGTTTCGGCCTTTTTGTATGCAATACGCAGAGAGATCTCAGGATGGAAGAGCGCTATCTGAAAATGATGTGGCAGTTAAGACCGCTTGGAATTATCTATACCTGTAATCCGAGCCATTGCTTTATGGAACTTGTGGGAGAAATTGCAGAACAGATACCGGTTGCGATCGTCAATAACCAGAATGAAAAGATGAATGTAGATGCGGTGGAACTTGACAATTCCAAGCTTGGAAGAGTCATGGCGAAACATCTGCTGGAACTGGGACACAGGAAAGTTGCATATATAGCACCGCCGCTTACGGCAAGGCAGAAGCAGCGTTCGAAGCGGGTAGAAGGCTTCCTGAAAGAATATGAGAAAGTCGGACTGCGTGACCAGGTGATCATAAAAGCGGCAAAAGAAGAAATCGATCTGGATGTGGCGCATATTGATTCGGAGTACAAGATCGGGTATGAGCTGACGAAAGAATTGTTGAAGGAAACGACGGATGTGACAGCAATCGTCGGACTGAATGATATGATCGCATTTGGAATCATGGATGCACTTCATGAAGCAAAGATAAAGGTGCCGACCGATGTGTCCGTGATGGGGTGTGACAACACCTTGTTTGCAAGAATGCATAACATGAATCTGACGACCATCGAACATTTTGTGACTTTCAAAGGAAGAGATGCATGTGATATAATAATGAAGAAGATAGCCACACATCATTCGACGAATACAGGTGCGGTTCCGATCAGTACATATCATGTGGAGTATGAGCCGCAATTAATCGTCCGGGGGACGACAACGTATGCGAAAAATGCCCGAAAAAAGAAAAATTAATTCTTTTGCAAAAATTATTATTAATAAATTCGAGATTTTACAAAACAAAAATGCAGCAAAGACTCAGCGACTGCACGATTTTACTCGCACGTCGTAGTGTCT
>ERZ772863.2540-NODE-2540-length-12205-cov-2.589959_pt1 | contig 12205 bp, 8 predicted proteins | sample MGYA00512134_ERZ772863 | MGnify/ENA primary metagenome ERZ772863 (study PRJEB29015, sample SAMEA2737659) | human gut metagenome | biome: human gut; feature: human-associated habitat; material: faeces | place: China | collected 2012 ...
ATTGACCGGGGCGAATTGCGGCGAAACTCTGCTGGGCGTCAGTCGGGAGGTCTTTGAGCGCAGCGCCTTCATCCGTCAAAGTGGACTGGCCATCACGCAGGACGCCGGTCTGGAGCGCCGCGTAGCGTCCCTCATTTCCTCCGGCGACGAGGATACCTCTTATACAGAGGCCTATGACGCTTTGAAAAAGCAGTTGAACCGCCGCCGTTTCAATAAGAGCGGCCAGCTCCCGGCCTTGGAAGCGGAGCTTGCGGAGGTCCAGCAGCAGTTGGACTCCTCCGTTCAGCTTCAGCAGCAGCTCGCAGACGCTCTGGAACGTTCTCAGGCGTTGGAGTCCGATGTACAGGCCCTCTCCGATGAATTGGCCCAGTATGACCGGTGGGAATCGGCTCAAAAGCGCCGTCAATTAGCCGCCTTGACCACCGATGCCGACACCGCCGCCCAGCGGGTCCATAGCCTGACCCAGCAGTTGGAGGAAGACCGGGTCCCGGACATGGAGACCATCGGACGGCTGCGGGGCGCCATCGTCAATCTGGAAACTGTCCGTAAGAACGTAGAGAAAGCCCGCACTGATCGGGACGAGGCCATGAAAGCCCTCCTCCGGGCGGAAAAGAACGTCAATGACAGCCCCTTTGCCGGTCAGACGGCGGAGAGCGCCCGGAAGGAAGCCCAAGGCACTTCATCCGACCGGGTCCCCGGCCCTATCGCTTTTCGCGAGCTGGCGATTTTCTTTTTGTTTCTTGCGACGGCAGGCGGCATCTTTGCCCTGCTGTACTCGCAGTTGTCCGTCCTTTCTCTGCCCCTCTTTCAGTTGGTGCCCTGGGCCCTTCCCGCACTGGCGGCAGCCGTTGTGGCAGCAGCCGGCACCTATATTTCCCGCCAGTACCGACAGCACGCTTTAAAAAAGCTGTGCAATGTCGCCCTCATGAAGCGGTTCGGCACCACGGATACCAACGAGATTACTGCCTTTGCGGATGCCTATACCGCCGCCGTGGAGGTCCGGGACGCCGCACAGGCGGACCTGAACACCAAATCCGCCACTGCCGACGCTTACTACAACACCCTGACCACCAACGAACAGGCAATTTTGTTAGAGGTCCGGCGCTTCGCCCCCGCCGCCTTTGACATCCCCACCGCCGATCAGGTCCTGCGGCAGGCCGCACAGCGCCGCAAGGCACTGTCCGAGGCCCAGACCGCCGCCAGAGAAGCTCAGGTCCGTCTGGATCTTCTGGTTCAGCAAGGCATCCCGGACAGCTGTGATATGGAATTGTCTCCTCCTCTTCGCAGTCGGGAAACCGTCGTGAATGCGCTGGCACAGGTGCAGGTCCAGTTGGCTGCCGCCCGTTCCGCCGCCGACCGCCTGACCGGTCAGTTTCACGCTATGGGGGATCCTGACGGGCTGCGGGCTTCCGCCGAATCTCTGCAAAGCCAGACCGGTCAGCTTCAGGAGGAATATGACGCCCTGCGTCTGGCCATGGACACTTTGACCGGTGCCAACGCCGTCCTGCAAAACCGATTTTCCCCCCAGCTCAGCCGCCGGACGGCGGAGATCTTCCATGATCTGACAGAGGGACGCTACACCGCCGCCGCTCTGGACCGGAGCTTTCACCTCACTGCCCGCCCAGCCGGGGACCCCATTGACCGGGACATCCAGCTTTTGTCCGCCGGGGCCGCAGATCAGCTCTACCTCTCCGCCCGGCTGGCTATCTGCGAGCTGGTGCTGCCATTGGAAAAGTCCATCCCCATCATTCTGGATGACGCTCTCACTAATTTCGACGACGAGCGCTGCGCCGCCGCCCTCCGGTGGCTGAAGCAGGCAGCAGCCCATCGGCAGATCCTCCTGTTCACCTGCCACAGCCGGGAGGCCGATTTCTTTGCCGGAGACCCGGAAGTGGCCGTTCAGCGTCTGTGATGACCGGTTATTTATTCAGCGTGTCGAAAAAGTCTTTTCGCCTCACTGAACAAGCTTTCAGAGCTTTATAAAAGTTTTGAAAACTTGGGATTTCAATGGCGCAGGACACCCTTCTTGGGTTTCCCGCACACACCCTTCCTTACCGTTGCAGTGAATTTACCGCTTTATCGACGGTCTCATTTATGATCAAGGTGTTGACGAACTGACCGGAATGGGTATAAGATAGTTCTGATCATCCCGGTCATACTATTATTTATAGTGAGATTTGAAATAGAAAAAGGAGATTCAAGCTTATGAGTGAATGTACGCACGACTGCTCCAGCTGCGGGGAGAGCTGTGCTTCCCGGGAGCCTCAGTCCCTGCTGAAGGCCCACCATGCCGACGCCCATGTGGGCAAGGTCTATGGTATCGTATCCGGTAAGGGCGGTGTAGGCAAGTCCATGGTCACCAGCCAGTTGGCTGTTACCATGCGCCGCCGTAGCTATCAGGTCGGTATTCTGGACGCTGATATCACCGGCCCCTCCATCCCCAAGGCCTTCGGCATCCATGACCGGGCCATGGGCACAGAAAACGCCCTGATTCCCTCGGAATCCAAGACCGGTATTCAGGTCATGTCCATCAACCTCCTGCTGGAGAACGAGACCGACCCCGTGATCTGGCGCGGTCCCGTCATTTCCGGCGTGGTCCAGCAGTTCTGGACGGATGTTCTGTGGAACTGCGACTATCTGTTTGTGGATATGCCTCCCGGAACCGGCGACGTGTCCCTGTCCGTGTTCCAGTCCATCCCACTGGACGGCATCATCATCGTGGCCTCCCCCCAAGATCTGGTTGGCATGGTGGTGGAAAAGGCCGTCAAGATGGCGGAAATGATGAATGTCCCCATCGTGGGTCTGGTGGAAAACATGAGCTATGTGGCCTGCCCGGACTGCGGCAAGAAGATCTACCTCTTCGGCGAGGGCAAAACGGCTCAAGCCGCTGCCGCGCACAACCTGCCTCTTCTGGCGGAAATGCCCATCGATCCCGCTCTGGCATCCCTGACGGACGCCGGCAGTATCGAGGATTTTCAGGGTGATTGGCTCAAGACCGTCGCTGACCGTCTGGCTGAAAAATAAGGGAAGCCGCGCCGTGTTTTTCCACGGTGCGGCTTTTCACGGCTTTTTGTCCGTTTACGGCACGCATTTTCACAAAGTCACCAACTTCCCGGCAATAGTTTTTGTGGGGAAAAACAGTTGCAAAAGCAGTAGAAATCCGGGATAATAAAGGCAGTCTCTACTTAAAAAAACGATTATATAAATAGAAAGCACAAAGGGGGAGCACCAAATGCAGGAGCTGAAGGAGCGGATCGTAAAAGAGGGCAAGGTTCTGCCCGGCAATATCATCAAGGTGGACGGTTTCCTGAACCACCGCATCGACACCGGACTGCTGACCCGGATCGCTGAGGAATTCGGCAAGTATTTTAATATGGACGAGGTCACCATGGTCCTCACGGCAGAAGCCAGCGGTATCGCTCTGGCCACCGCTGTGGCCACCTATTTCCATAAGCCCATGATTTTTGCCAAGAAGGCCAAGAGCGACAACATCGAGGGCGGCCTCTATCAGAGCGACATCTACTCTTATACCTACAAGAAGAAGGTCACCCTGCTGGTAAGCAAGGAGTGGCTCTCCTCTGACGATAAGGTCCTCATCATTGATGACTTCATGGCCAACGGTGAAGCCATGCGTGGTCTGTGCGACATCGTGACCGCCGCCGGCGCCACCCTGATGGGCATCGGCTGCGCCGTGGAAAAGGGCTTTCAGGGCGGCGGTGACCGTCTGCGCGCTGCCGGCGTCAACCTGAAGTCTCTGGCCATTATTGAATCCGCCGAGCCCGGCAACATTGTGTTCCGGGACGACGACTGATCGTCCTCACCATTCCGCGGGAGGCGGCGCATCATGACGCTGCCTCCCCTTTTTCAACAGGATCTATTCAATTCAAAACACAAGGAGGAACCTACCATGTCAAGCAACGTTCGTCCCGCAACCATGGAGCGCATCACCACCCCCGCTCTGGCAGAGAGCTTTATCGACCAGCAGCTCGCAGAACTGCGTCAGCAGATCGGTGATAAGAAAGTCCTGCTGGCCCTCTCCGGCGGTGTGGACAGCTCCGTAGTCGCCGCTCTGCTCATCAAAGCCATCGGCAAGCAGCTCATCTGCGTTCACGTGAACCACGGTCTGCTCCGCAAGGGCGAGCCCGAGCAGGTCGTTGAGGTGTTCCGGAACCAGATGGACGCCAACCTCATCTATGTGGACGCCGTGGATCGCTTTCTGGACAAGCTGGCCGGCATTTCCGACCCAGAGCAGAAGCGCAAGATCATCGGCAAGGAGTTCATCGACGTTTTCGCTGAGGAAGCTCAGAAGCTGGAGGGCATCTCCTTCCTGGCTCAGGGCACCATTTACCCCGACATTCTGGAATCCGACGGCATCAAGTCCCACCACAACGTAGGCGGCCTGCCCGAGGATCTGCAGTTTGAGCTGGTGGAGCCGGTGAAGCTGCTCTACAAGGACGAGGTCCGCGTGGTAGGCAAGGCGCTGGGTCTGCCCGACAACATGGTCTACCGTCAGCCCTTCCCCGGCCCCGGTCTGGGCGTCCGCTGCATCGGCGCCATCACCCGTGACCGTCTGGAGGCCGTTCGGGAATCCGACGCCATCCTCCGTGAGGAATTCGCCAAGAACGGCCTGGAGGGCAAGGTCTGGCAGTACTTCACCGTAGTGCCCGACATCAAGTCCACCGGCATCATCGACGGCAAGCGTTCCTTCGACTGGCCGGTCATCATCCGGGCCGTCAACACCGTGGATGCCGTCACCGCCGAGGTGGCCCAGCTGGACTTCGGCATGATGCAGCACATCGTGGACCGCATCACTCACGAGGTCTCCGGCGTCAACCGTGTTCTGTGGGATCTGACTCCCAAGCCCACCGGCACCATCGAATGGGAATAAGCCACCCCTCAAAAAGCCGAATCATTAAGAATCAAGAGCTATCTGATCTCAGGTGAGATCAGATAGCTCTTTTTTGTTCACTATTTCTTTTGGGCAACCGCGCCACCCGGTAAAACAGGACTTTACGCTTTCTCCAGCGCCTGTGTTGCCAGCTTCAGATCCTCCACCAGCTCCAGCGCCGTTTCCAGCACATCTGCACCGGGCTTCAGCTTCAGCGTCAGCATAGGCGTCTCCCCGGCAGAGAGGGTCAGGCGGAATTTGTACTTTGTCAATCCGCACACCTGCACCAGCGCCTCCGGACGGAACACCGCCAAGGTAAAGCGCAGTGCGTCCTTCTTCTGGGTGATGTCGGACACCCCGGCCTTGGCGGCGGCGGCGCGCAGCAGCGCCACATCCAGCAGTGCCAGCACCGACTTCGGCGGCTCGCCGTACCGGTCGATCATCTCGTCCATCAGGTCGGAGGCGTCGTCGTTGGTGCGGATAGCCGCAATGCGGCGGTAGAGATCCATCCGCTGCTCCGGAGAGGCCACATACCGTTCCGAGATATTGGCGTTCAGGGTCAGGTCGGCGGCACATTCCGTCTCGATCTTCTTTTCCTCGCCCCGCTCCTCCAGAACCGCCTCCTCCAGCAGCTTGAGATACAGGTCATAGCCCACGCTCATCAGGTAGCCGGACTGCTCCGGTCCCAGCAGATTGCCCGCGCCCCGGATCTCCAGATCCCGCATGGCGATCTTAAAGCCGGAGCCGAATTCCACGTACTCCCGGATGGCCGCCAGCCGTTTCGCGGCGGTCTCCTGCAAGATCTTCCCCTGCCGGTAGGTGAGGTAGGCGTAAGCCCGGCGGGTACTGCGGCCGATCCGCCCCCGGATCTGGTGGAGCTGGGCAAGGCCCAGCCGGTCAGCGTCCTCCATGATGAGGGTATTGACGTTGGGAATGTCGATGCCCGTCTCAATAATGGTGGTGCACACCAGCACATCCGCCTCGCCATCCACCATGGCCTGCATAACGGCGGACAACTCCTGTTCGCCCATCTTGCCGTGGCCCACCACCACCCGGACCTCCGGCCCCAGCAGCTTCTGGATGCGGGAGGCAGTGAGGTCGATGGTCTCCACCCGGTTGTGGAGGTAGTAGATCTGACCGCCCCGGGCCAATTCCTTCCGCATGGCGTCCTCCAGGATCCCCCAGTCATGCTCCAGCACATAAGTCTGCACCGGCTGACGGTCGGCTGGCGGTTCCTCAATGGTAGACATATCCCGCAGACCGGAGAGGGCCATATTCAGCGTCCGGGGGATGGGGGTGGCAGACAAAGTCAGCACATCCACCTGACGGCTCATCTCCTTGAGCCGCTCCTTGTGGGTCACGCCGAAGCGCTGCTCCTCGTCGATGACCAGTAGCCCCAGATCCTTGAACTCCATATTTTTCTGCAAGAGCTTGTGGGTGCCGATCAGCAGGTCCAGACCGCCGGTGCGGGCAGCCTCCAAAATGCGTTTCTGCTCCTTGGCGGTGGTGAATCGGGAAAGGACCTCGATCTTCACCGGGAAGTCCTTGAACCGGCCGCAGGCGGTGGCGTAATGCTGCTGGGCCAGCACCGTGGTGGGCACCAAAATTGCCGCCTGCTTGCCGTCCAGGATGCACTTCATAATGGCCCGAAGGGCCACCTCCGTTTTGCCGTAGCCCACGTCGCCGCAGAGGAGGCGGTCCATGGGCCGGGGCTGCTCCATATCCTTTTTGATGTCCGCAATGGCCTGTAACTGATCCCCGGTTTCAGCGTAGGGGAAGGCCTCTTCAAACTCCGTCTGCCACGGGGAATCCGGAGAGAAGGCAAAGCCGGGGCGGCGCTGCCGCTCGGCGTACAGCTTGGTAAGGCCCGCCGCCAGATCCTTGGCGGCCTTCCGGGCCCGGGTTTTCTGCTTGGCCCACTCCGTGCCCCCCAGCTTGTTCAGCCGGGTGCGCTCCTGCTCCTCGCCGCCGCCGATATACTTGCTCACCAGATCCAGCTGAGTGACGGGGACATACAGGCAATCGCCCCCGGCGTAGTCAATTTTGATATAGTCTTTCTCCACGCCGTCCACCGGCATCCGCTGGATGCCCACGAAGCGGCCGATACCGTGGTGCACATGCACCACCAGATCCCCGGGGGAGAGATCGGTAAAGGATTGCAGCTTCTGGCGGTTGGAGTCTTTTTTCAGTTTCAGCTTTTTCTGGGTGGGGGCCGTTAGCTGTCCCTCTGTCAGCACCGCCAGCTTCAGCGCCGGCCACTCACAGCCCGCGGACAGTGCTCCCACGGTGATCCGCAGCTCGCCGGGCTTCGGCATAGCGGTCCCCTTCAGATCCAGCACAGCAGGGATTCCCCGCTCCTCCAGGAGCCGCAGCAGGTTCTTCGCCCGGACCTCACCGTCGCAGAGCACCAGCACAGCACTGCCGGTGTTCCGGTAGTGCTCCAAGTCCGTGACAGCAGTCTCCAAGCTGCCGCCGTAAGAGCTGAGCTGCCGGGCGTTGATGGCCAGCAGCCCACGGGGCTTTAAAGGATGCCGGGAGGTGGGCAGCGCGTCCAGCATCACCACCGGAAAATCCGCCAGCCGTGCAAACAGCGCCTCCTCGGAAAGGCAGACCTCCGCCGCGTCTCCTGCCATCAGGCCGGCCTCCATGAGAGTCTCCGTGTCCTGATGGAGCTGAAGCAGCACGGTTTTCACCCGCTGCTCGATGCGTCCCCCCTCGCAGAGGAACACCACGGCATCCGGGGGCAAGTAGTCCGCGCCGCCTGCGGCGTCCGGGTAGATCAGGTTCAGGTAGCGGTCCAGGCCGCCTACCTCCGCTCCGTTCCGGAACCGCTCTGCGTCTCCCCGGAGGGTCTGGACCAAGGCGTCCCTGCCCTCTTTTTTGGCGTACTTCACCGCCAGCTTTTCCAGCTCGTCCGCAAGATGGGCCGTGCCGCCGGGGGCCAGCCCCGGCAGCACCTCCGCCGCCGGCAGCAGCAGCGCAGAGGAGACGTTTTCCGTCCTCCGCTGGGTGCCGGGGTCGAACAGTCCCAGAGAATCGATCTCATCGTCGAAAAACTCGCACCGCACTGGCTGCTCCATCAGGGGGGAGAACACATCCAGAATACCGCCCCGCAGAGCGAACTGGCCCACGCCCTCCACCTGATCGCAGCGGCTATACCCCGCCTGTAACAGACGATCGCACAGCTCCTTCAGATCCGCCCGGCCGCCTGTCTCCAGCGTCATGGACAGCTCTGCCAACCGATGGGGCGGCATGGTCCGGGCCAAGAGGGCGTCCACCGTGGCAACCACTACCGGCGCATTGCCCGCCGCCATCTGGTGCAGCGCTGCCAAGCGGCTCCGCTCCCACTCCCGGGAGGAAACGGCGTTGGGCCGGAACTGCCATTCTCTCGCCAGCAGCGTCACCGGCGTCTCGCCGGTCAGGCTTTGCAGGTCCCCCGCCAGTTGGCGGGCCTCCCGCTCGTCGGCACAGAGAAACACCATGGGCCGTCCGGCTCCGGCGGCCACCGCCGCGCCGACGCAGGCCCGCTGTACCGGCTGGGTGCCGGTAAGGACAGCGGGGCATCCGCCGTTTTCCACCCGGCTCACCAGCTCAGCCACCTCCGGCAGCGTTTGTAGAGTTTTCAGAAATGCGTCCATCCGACACCTCCTGACAAAAGTCATGCTTTACGCGCAAACGGGCGCACTCCGGCCTTGGTGGCCGGGGTGTGCCGCTGTTTTCCTATGCTATTATATGCCCGTCAGGCCGGTCAGTTATAATCGTTCATGGCCTTCTGGCAGCCGTTTTCGATGATGTCCTCCGCGGCCTTAATGGCAGTTTCAAAGCTTTCCACCAGGATCTTCCGCTCCGCCTGAGAGGGAACGCCGATGACCCAGTCGATCATCTCCGCACCGCCACCGGACGGGGCGCCGGTGCCGATTTTAATGCGGGGAAACTCCTGAGTCCCCAGATGGGCGATGATGTTCTTGATGCCGTTGTGACCGCCGGCGGAGCCGGTGGGCCGCACCCGCAGCTTGCCCACAGGGAGGGACACGTCATCGTAGATCACCAACACATGGTCGGCGGGGATCTTATAGAACTGCACCGCCTCATGGACAGCCTCACCGGAAAGGTTCATATAAGTCTGCGGCTTCATCACCAGACACTTCTGCCCGCCGAAGCGAACGATGTTGTAGGCGGACTTGAATTTCACCTTATTGAGCTTCACGTTCAGCTGCTCCGCCAGCAGGTCCACCGTGAGAAAGCCCATGTTGTGGCGGGTATGCTCATACTTCTGGCCGGGATTGCCCAGGCCCACGATGAGCCAGTCCACCGCTCCGCCGGATTTTTCAAAGATCATAGGGAATTCCTCCTTGTTTGCTTGTATCATATACCAAAGGAAACGGGGAAGCAAGTCTGCTTCCCCGTTTTTTATATTACACTCAATGCGCTGATTTTGGGCCGGATCGTTACCGGAACAGCTTGGAGATGGAAACCTCCTGATAGGTACGCTCGATGGCCTCAGAGAACATGGAAGCCACGGACAGATACTTGATCCGTGCCCGGACCGCTTCGGGATGGGCGGGGATGGTATCCAGCAGAGCCAGCTCCTCAATGTTGCTGGACTCCAGACGGTCAATGGCAGGACCGGAGAGGACGCCGTGGCTGGCGCAGGCGATGACGTCCACCGCGCCGCCCAGCTCCACCAGGGCCTGGGCCGCGCCGCAGAGGGAGCCGGCGGTATCCACCATGTCATCAAAGAGGATGCAGTCCTTGCCCTTCACGTCGCCAATGACATTCATAACCTCGCACTGGTTGGCCTTCTGGCGGCGCTTATCCACGATGGCCAGCTGCATGTGCAGCTTCTGCGCGAAGGCGCGGGCGCGGGCCACGGAGCCAACGTCGGGAGAAACGACCATCATATCCTCGCACTTGTCGCCGAACTTCTTGGCATAATAATCCACAAAGATGGGGTTGCCCAGCAGGTTATCCACGGGGATGTCGAAGAAGCCCTGAATCTGGGAGGCGTGGAGGTCCATGGTCAGCACACGGTCAGCGCCGGCAGCGGTGATCATGTTGGCCACCAGCTTGGCAGAGATGGGATCGCGGGCCTTGGCCTTGCGGTCCTGACGGGCATAGCCGAAATAAGGGATGACGGCGGTGATACGGCCGGCAGAAGCGCGGCGCAGCGCGTCGATCATCACCAGCAGCTCCATCAGGTTGTCATTGACAGGCTTGCAGGTGGACTGGACTACGAACACGTCGCTGCCGCGGACGGTCTCGTACAGGGAGACGGAGACCTCGCCGTCAGCGAAGCTCTTGACCTCAGATTCACCCAGCTTGGTGCCCATCATCTGGCAGATCTCAGCCGCCAGAGGCTGGTTTGCGTTACCGCAGAAAACTTTGATGTCCTTCCCGTGAGAAATCATAGGAATTTTCCTCTCTTTTCTGTATATTTTATATATTCAAAATTTCAAAATTACGATTCTTGTTCCATCTTCGCCAAAACCGGTTCCAGTTCAGCGATGGTCTCCGGTCCGAAGATCGGCAGCCAGCCGGACACCAGCGAAGCGCCGGATACAGCGTTGGTCATCTTGTTCTTCCAGACCTCCCGCAGTTCCCGTCCGGGTGCGGAATAGGCAAAGCCGGGGCCGGCCTGAGCCATAGGCAGAGCCGCGCGGCAGAGGACCAGGGTGTCCTCGTCATTATCCAGGAAATTCAAAAGCTCGGCATGCTGCTCAGAGATCACAACATCCGTTCCCTCCGGGAAGCAGGCAGCCGCTTCCTCAGCAAAGCGGGGCGAGCAGACAACAAAAAACCGCTGAACGCCATCCGCCAAACATTGCACAACGGCCCGCTCCATGATTGGGCGGTGCAATATGGCTTCCAGCATCAGCGGTTTGTGACCTGCAGGAATAGAGTGATCCTCTTCCAGAATAAACACAGCACGACACGTGTGATCCATGGTAAGTCCCTCCTGTCCGTCAGGCCGCATAGCGACCGGAATCTTATCACTGTCATTATACCAAACTTTTTAGGGAAATCCACCCCTTCCCGGAAAAAGTTCAAGGTAATTTCCTCCAAATCTTTCGTCCTTTTCTGTTTGAATTTATCAAAGACACCGGAAATTCAGCAAATTAACTAAAAAACCTCAATTTTTTGAGAATACATACCCACTCCCCCCGCGCAAACCATTCAACCGCCCTAAGAATCGCAAAATTCACCACAAAACAGTTGAATTTCTATCGGTAAAGGATTACAATAGTATCCATTCGAGCCAAAAGGAGGGAATATCTGTGCTGAATATCGTATTGGTGGAGCCTGAGATCCCTCAGAATTGCGGCAATATCGCCCGTACCTGCGCCGCCACCGGCAGCCGTCTGCATCTGATCCGGCCGCTGGGCTTTGACATCTCCGAGCGGGCTGTCAGGCGGGCCGGTTTGGACTACTGGCATCTGGTGGAGGTCTTTGACTACGAAAATCTGGATGACTTTTTTGAAAAGCATCCGGAGGCCGCGCAGGACTGCTGGCTGACCACCACAAAAGCCCCCCGGTCCTATCAGGAAGCCCGGTTCTCCCCGAATAGCTGGATCTTCTTCGGCAAAGAGACCGCCGGACTTCCCTTGGATCTCCGAGAGCGTTTCCGGGACCGCTGCATCCGTCTGCCCATGATCGATGAGGCCCGGAGTCTGAACCTCAGCAACACCGTGGCCGTATGCGTGTACGAGGCGCTGCGGCAAAATGATTTCCCCGGCCTGCTGGGTGTGGGGGAAATGGCGAAAACCCCTTAATCACTGCAAATCAATGATCGTATAGGAGTTTGCTTATGAATTACCAGAAAAAGACCGTCCGCGACATCGACGTGAAGGGCAAGAAGGTCCTTCTCCGCTGCGATTTCAATGTCCCTCAGGACAAAAAGACCGGTGCCATCACCAGTGACAAGCGCATCGTGGCTGCTCTGCCCACCATTCGGTATCTGCTGGATCAGGGCGCGGCGGTGATCGCCTGCTCTCACCTGGGAAAGCCGGAGCCGGACTTTGACAAGTGGGTCAAAAAGCAGACAGAAAAGGGTAAGGATCCCGCAGAACTCACCGAGGCTGCCTGGAGCAAGGAACAGAAGAAGCTGACCCTGGCTCCCGTAGCCGCCCGTCTGGCAGAGCTGCTGGGACAGGAAGTTATCTTCGCCAGCGACGTTGTGGGTGAGGATGCCCAGACTAAGGCCGCGGCCCTGCAGCCCGGTCAGGTCCTGCTGCTGGAAAACACCCGCTTTGAAAAGGGCGAGACCAAGAACGATCCCGCCTTCGCACAAAAGCTGGCTTCCATGGCCGAGGTCTACGT
>ERZ772863.2541-NODE-2541-length-12203-cov-2.409944_pt1 | contig 12203 bp, 10 predicted proteins | sample MGYA00512134_ERZ772863 | MGnify/ENA primary metagenome ERZ772863 (study PRJEB29015, sample SAMEA2737659) | human gut metagenome | biome: human gut; feature: human-associated habitat; material: faeces | place: China | collected 2012 ...
ATTTGAAAAAGAGGTTCTCGGAGTGTATGTCAGCGGCCATCCGCTGGAGCCTTATGAAGAAGAGTGGCGGAAGGTGATTTCTGCGACCACTGCTGATTTTCAGGTTGATCCTGAAGTCGGATATACGAAAGTAAGAGACGGAGCCAGGGAGATCATCGGCGGTATCATTGCGGAAAAGACGGTGAAGCATACCAAGACGAACCAGATGATGGCATTTCTGACGGTAGAAGATCTTTTCGGAACAGTAGAAGTAGTTGTATTTCCGAGGGACTACGAGAAGTATCGACAGTATCTTGAGGAAGATAATAAGATCTTTGTAAAGGGAAGAGTTTCGGAAGAAGATGACAAGGCAAGCAAGCTGATCTGCGAGAAGATCCTTCCGTTCGGGCAAAAGGAATTATGGATCCAGTTTCCGGATAAGGAAACGTATCTGGAGGAAGAGGCGATAACCTATGGATATCTGGCTGATTCAGAGGGAAATGACGAAGTCATGATCTACTGTGAGAAGGAAAAAATTGTGAAAAAATTACCTGCGAATAAGAATATCAGTATAAATCCACAGATCTTGAGCAGGTTAATGAACCATTTTGGTGAGAATCGGGTAAAAGTAGTAGAAAAAGCTATTGAAAACCACTTCTAAATAAGGTAGAATATTTGCGGAGTTGATAAAAAATAGACAATAGAGATCTTTATCAGACATTGCAGAGAAAGGGTGGAGATAACATGGCAGAGAAAACTATGAATGAAAAAGAAAAATATCTGGACGAGATTGAGGATAAGATCCGTACGATCGGAGTTCTGACGAGTGGAGGAGACGCTCCTGGAATGAATGCAGCAATCCGTGCAGTCGTAAGACGTGCCCTTGCAAAAGGATTAAAGGTTCGCGGAATCCGCAGAGGATATCATGGACTTCTGAAAGAAGAGATCATCGATCTGACAGCACGTGATGTGTCTGATATTGTTCAGCGTGGTGGTACAATTCTTCAGACAGCACGTTGCAAGACAATGCGTACAGAAGAAGGACAGCAGAAAGCAGCAGCAATCTGCAAGAAATATGGAATTCAGGGGCTTGTTGTTATCGGTGGAGATGGTTCCTTTGCCGGAGCACAAAAATTATCAAATCTTGGAATCAACACAATCGGCATTCCGGGAACAATTGATTTGGATATTGCCTGTACAGAATATACAATTGGTTTTGATACGGCTGTAAACACAGCGATGGAAGCGATTGACAAAGTGCGTGATACATCGACCTCACATGAAAGATGTAGTATTATTGAAGTTATGGGGCGTGATGCGGGATACCTTGCGTTGTGGTGTGGTATTGCCAATGGTGCGGAACGCATCTTGATGCCGGAAGAGCATGATTACGACGAAGAGAAGATTATCAACGATATTATTGAAAACAGAAAGCGTGGCAAGAAGCATTATATTATCATCAATGCAGAAGGTATTGGTGATTCTATGAATATGGCAAAGAGAATTGAAGAGGCGACTGGCATGGAGACAAGAGCGACAATTCTTGGACACATGCAGCGTGGAGGAAGTCCGACATGTAAAGATAGAGTATATGCATCTATTATGGGGGCAAAGGCGGTTGATTTACTGCTAGAGGGGAAGACCAACCGTGTTGTTGGTTATCAGCATGGTGAATTTATTGATTATGATATCAATGAGGCATTGCAGATGCACAAAGCGATTCCTGAGTATGCATATCAAGTTGCAAAAGATCTTGCACTTTAATTCAGACAAGCGGTACTGGAATATATTTCTGGATACTGCTTGTTTTATTTTACACTAAAATAAATCAAACTATTTGCTAAAGTGTTGTAGAATTATATTGCGATATACTATAAAAAATAATAAAAGTTATAACAAACAGAAAATAAAAGAAAATAGACTGTTACTAAGATGGTCTATTTTTGTCTTGTAGGAATTAGTATCTTAAGGAAATTATATCTTGAAAAGAGTATAGAGAGAGGGTAAAATAAGAAAGTGATATAGAATAAAGGAGAATACTGCTTTGAGTATAGATAATAAAAATGCAGCACCAGTAGGGGTATTTGATTCTGGAGTAGGCGGTCTTACTGTTGCAAGGGAAATTATGCGTCAGCTTCCGAATGAGAATTTAGTGTACTTTGGAGACACAGCACGTGTGCCATATGGAAGTAAATCAAAGGATAATATTATCCGCTATTCCAGACAGATTATCCATTTCCTGAGGACAAAAGGGGTGAAAGCGATTGTGATCGCATGCAATACGGCTAGTGCACTGGCTTTGGATGTTGTTCGGGAAGAAAGTGATATTCCGGTCATTGGAGTAGTAGAACCAGGAGCAAGAGCGGCGCTTCATATTACACACACGAAAAAGATCGGAGTGATTGGGACGGAAGCGACTGTGCAGAGTGCGATGTACGGAAAGATTATCAAGGGATTGGATCCGACTGTTTCTGTTATCGGGAAAGCTTGCCCACTGTTTGTACCTTTGGTGGAGGAAGGATTTGCAAAGCATAAGGTTACGGAAGAGATTATTGATTATTATCTCGCATCAATGAAGCATTCAGATATTGATTCTCTGATTCTTGGTTGTACCCATTACCCGCTCCTTCGCTCAAGAATCCGTGCGTACATGGGAGATAAGATTCAGCTTGTGAATCCAGCGTATGAGACTGCGATGGATTTAAAACATATTTTGCAAGAAAGCGGTATGGAGAATGCGGGAAAAGAAGGGGAGCATGCGACGTATTCCTTCTATGTAAGTGATGCTGCGGACAAGTTCAAACAATTTGCGAACTCAATTCTCCCATATGATATTGAGACTACGCAACAGATTAATATAGAAGAATATTAGGTGATGAGATGACAAAAGATGTACTGATAAGTATTTCAGGATTACAAGCAGATGTAAATGACATGGAGAGCAATAATGAACCAATTGAGACGATTAGTACTGGTAATTATTTCTTTAAAAATGGGAAACACTATCTCTTATTTGAGGAGGTATCAGAGGGCATACCGGGAGTTACGAAGACTCAGATCAAAGTAATCGGAGAAGATAGTCTTGAAGTGCTCAAACGAGGTGTCTCTAATGCGCATATGATTTTTGATACGAAGAGAAAGAATCGATCCTATTATGACACACCGTATGGCCAGTTGAATTTGGGAATTTTTACAAAGAATATTAAGATTGATGAGAAAGAAGATAACATTAATATTAAGGTAGAGTATGCGTTGGATGTGAATTATGAACCACTTGCGGAATGTACAATACGAATCAATGTAAAGCCGAAAGGGTCAAAAAGTTTTTCCATATATGAACAGATGAAATTTTAAAAGGAACTGCGTTTGCAGTTCCTTTTAAATGCTATTTTTTAAATCTTGCAAAAAGTCCTTTTTTCTTTTTGACTGGAGTCTCAAGAGGACCTCTAAGCCCCTTTACGCCTGTAATATAAATTCCACTTACAACGGCTCTCACTTCTTTTTTTACAGGAATGAGTGGAAATACTTTTTCATCACACATTAAAGTCATTACCTTAGGACCAACTTTCGCTTTTACGACAGCAACTTTTGCTCTGCGAAGATACTTTGGTGTGTTATCGATTACCACAGATGGGAAACCGGCTTCTTTTAGTTTCATACGCTTTTTGTCAATGACCAGCATAGTAACGTTCTGCGCGGCTGCTTCAAGCTGCTGTTGTTGTTCTGCCTGTCTTTTTTCTGCTTTTTTCCCAAGGAAATATAATACGATCAAAGCAATGATCAGAACAGCTACAATGATGAGTAGTGTTATGGTTAATGGACTCACGACAAACCTCCCAATTATGTAATTCTATGTAAATAATCCGCGTTTACACGAATAATATTGTATCATTGTTTTGTGAGAAGTGCAAGAGAAAGTGTGATACAACAGTTAAGAGGTATGCGAGTTTTGCTGTTTTACTTTTCTTATACAAATGAGTTGAGCTATTGTTCTGCAAAAATAAAAAAGCGGTAGATTTGTGAAATGTTTGTGAAATAGTAGTGGAAAGGCTTTTCAACAAATGGTAAATATGCTATATTTAATAAGATGTTGAAAATTAGAGAAATAGGAGAGCGTCATGAAAAAGAGAATTATAGCAGCGTTGGTTGGAATATGCACAGTGGCAGTAATGACCAGCTGTGGAAATAAAGGTATTTCTAACGATAAGATTACAATTAAACAATACAAAGGATTGGAAGTAGAAAAAGTGGATCCGGTAAAAGTTACGGACACTGATGTGGAAGACAGCATTAATTCTACACTTCAGACAAAGAGTACACAGAATGATATTACAGATCGTCCGGCACAGAAGGGTGACGTGGTTACTATCGATTATGAAGGAAAGAAAGACGGTGTTGCATTCGATGGAGGAACAGCACAGGATCAACAGCTTGAGCTTGGTTCAGGGGCATTTATTGACGGGTTTGAAGATGGCATTGTCGGACACAATATCGGAGAGACATTTGATCTGAATCTGACATTCCCAGAGGATTATAAAAGTGAAGACATGGCTGGACAGGCAGTTGTATTTACCGTTACATTGGACAAGATTTCAGAAGTGATTGTTCCGGAGTTGACAGATGAATTGGTAGCAGAGCTTTCTGAATCCGCAAAGACAATTGAAGATTACAAAAAAGAAGTAAAAGAAGATTTGGAGACTTCCAATAAGCAGGCAGCAGAGTCTGAGCAACAGCAGAACGTATGGGATGCTTTGATGGAACAGTGTACAGTTGAAAAATATCCAAAAGACAAAAAGCAGGAGACAATCGATAATATTACAACACAGTACGGTTCGATTGCTTCTATGTATGGAATGGATGATGTTGATACATTCTTAGAGCAGGCATTTGGTGTTACTTCTGAGGTGATGGCAGAGAACATTATCAAACAGGAATATGCAGTGGATTTGATTGCAGAGAAAGAAAATTTAAAAGTTTCTGATGAAGAGTACAAAAAAGGTTTGGAAGAATACGCAACACAGTATGGTTATACAGATTCCGCAGAGCTTGAAGATGCTGTTGGAAAGAAAGAAGTGAAACGAGCACTGTTACAGGATAAAGTGACAGACTGGCTTGTAGACAATTGTAAATTAGTAGAAAAAGATTCAAAAGATTCTTAAAAAATGAAGGGATTGTGGAGACACAATCCCTTTTGATTATTGTGAATTTTGCTGGCTTTGCTTTCGATATTGACCGGGGGTCATTCCGGTCTCTTTTTTGAAGATACGGATAAAAGTTTCTGTGTTTTCGTAACCGAGAGAAAGGGAAATACTGCTGATGGTATCAGTTGTGTTTACCAGTAATCGTTCTCCCTTGCGTATCCGCAAGGCTTTTTTCCAGTCATTAAATCTCATTCCGGTGGTATTTTTAATCAGTTTAGAGCAGTAAGAAAGGGAAAATCCGAAATGTTTGGAAATGTCTGTAAGGGTTACTGTGTCAATATGTTCCTGAATATAATTCAATACTAAAAAGTCATCTAACTGCCGGCTTTGCATGAAAAAATAGGAAGATTCCATGGTATCCTGAAACCGTCTCATTGTGTCAGCGCTGAGATAAGTCAGCATTCCGATAAGAATTTGATCAGAAAATCCATCATGATTCAAGTGTTCGTAGTACATTTTTAAGACAAAGGATTTCCACGAATCTTTTGTGTGGTAAACTAAATATTCCAATTGGTGCTGGTTATAGAGCCCTTCTTTAAAAAACTTACTTTGAATATCATCTCCCTTGGCAAGAGGAAGGAACATCTGATGAAAGGTTTTTTGCTGGATCAGGATATTAAACACGATAGAATCATCTTGAAATACTTCCATTGTATGATATACGCCAGGGGCAATAAAAATCACATCGCCATCCGAAAAATATTTTCTGTTTGCTCCGATATTTTGCGCACAAGACCCATGATACACAAATACAATTTCAAAAAAATTATGTCGGTGTAGAAACGCGGGCGTATAGCGATTGTGTATACTGATATAGACATTTCTAGAGTCGCCCTCTTTGAAGTATTCTTCATCATTCATCTCATATGAAATAATTTCAGGAAGGAGCTCCGGTATTACGAGATGACGTCTCGTGGCATCTCCTTTGTCAATTTGGGATAAAAATTCTTTGAGCCCTTCAGAACTATGCCCAGCACGGTAATAGGCTTTATAAAATTCTTCGTCTTCGTTTAAACGGAAGATATCTTTTTTCAAAGTATTGTATTTTGAGATCATAAATCAAAATCCTCTCTATTTTTTATTCGTGTATCAGGGCTGCAGATTGTTCAACATTACTCATATTTTCACATAGAGTGCAAAAAAAGTCAATTATGTGGACTAATGTGCCAATTAAAAATGCTTTGCCTCTTCTATATAATAAGGACAGAATAAAACATGACAAATGAGAGGAGTGAACAATATGGACCAGCGGAAAAGTGTGGGAATGTTATCCAAAGGTTTTTTATACCGGCAGAGATTGGGGTATGGACTGGGAGACTTTGCCTGCAATTTGATCTGGCAGATAATATCGTTGTACCTATTGTATTTTTATACAGATGTGGTACATCTTGGAGCAAAGTCCATAGCAGTAATGTTTATGATATGCAGGGTGATTGATGCAATTACAGATGTGCTGGTAGGATTTGCAATCGATAAGACAAAAACAAGATGGGGACGTTACCGTCCATGGCTGCTTGTTGCAGCACCCATTACGGCAGTGCTTTTAATGTTGACATTCTGGGCACATCCGGACTGGCCAGATACGGCAAAGGTTATCTATATGATTATTACATATTGCCTGCTTGTACTGGGATACACATGTGTAAATATTCCGTATGGAACACTTTGCGGTGCGATGACACAGGACATTGATGAACGGGCAAAAATTAATACTTCGCGTTCGGTTGCGGCTATGATTGCAATCGGGATTATCAACATTATTACAGTACCTTTGATTGGAAAGCTGGGAAGCCAGAGTGCGAAGAACGGATATTTATTTGTAGCAATTATCTATGGATGTATATTTGCGGCATGCCATTTCTTCTGCTTTGCGAAGACGAAGGAGCAGGTGACAATTCCGGAAAAGGAAAAAATATCAATTAAAGTACAGTTAAAAGCCGTGATGCAGAACAGACCGTATATACTTGCATTAATCGGACAGGTTTTATTTGGATTTACATTATATGGAAGAAATGCTGACATTTTATATTATTTTACATATGTAGAAGGAAATGCATCTTATTATACTACTTATTCTATGTGCATTATTATTCCATCCATTATCGGTGCCGCATGTTTTCAACCGGTATTCCGAAAACTTAACAATAAAGGAAGGACAGCTTCGATATTTGCCTTTTTAACAGGTATTTCAATGCTGGCAATGTATTTCTTTAATGTAAAAGATTCAGCAGTTGTATTCTATATTTTGGCAGGTGTTACACAGTTCTTTTTTTCAGGATTTAATACAGCAATCTATGCGATCATTCCGGACTGTGTGGAATACGGAGAATGGAAAACCGGACTTCGGAATGATGGATTTCAATATGCATTCGTTTCTCTTGGAAATAAGATTGGAATGGCGATCGGTACAGCGATGCTTGCGGCATTACTTGGAAAATATGGATACGTGGCAAATCAGGCACAAAATGATACGGTTATCAGTATTATGAAATATGCATTTACAACCATTCCGGGGATTCTGTGGATTGTAACAGCTGTTGTATTATTTTTCTACCGGTTAAATAAAAAACGGTATAATGAAATTGTGGAGGATCTGAAGAATGGAAAAAGAGGTTGATATTGTTGCGTTAGGCGAACTGCTGATTGATTTTACAGAAGACGGGGATAGAACGTGGCCGTGAAGAAGGAAGATTAATGAGTAGAGCATGCGAAAACGTAACTGAATAAAAATATAGAAGCGCTTTCTGTGCATATGAGTTACTCCATGATTGAATCAGCACAGAAATCGCTTCTATATTTTTATTCAGGACCGGGAAAGTCAGTTCCTATTGCGTTAAAACGCTTCCCATCTTCCAGAAGCCCCGCAAGGCAGCACCAGTCCGGAATGCGTAACAGGAAGTCCGATCTCCTGTGAATCCACATGTCCGTTCCATTTCTTGAGCTCCGTTCCAAGCATATAAGTCAGAACGGCCGGTGCAAGTCCTGTTGTATAGGAGTTGACCAGAAAGAATAATGGGTCATCCGACAGAATCTGTGTACATAACTTGATCAGCGGATGAATTGCATCCTCGATCTTCCAGATCTCACCTTTAGGTCCACGTCCGTATGACGGAGGGTCCATGATGATGGCATCATAGTGATTGCCACGGCGGATCTCACGCTCTACGAATTTTACACAGTCATCGACCAGCCAGCGGATCGGTCTGTCAGATAATCCGGAAGAGGCTGCATTTTCCTTTGCCCATGCAACCATTCCTTTAGAAGCATCTACATGTGTAACACTTGCTCCGGCAGCAGCGGCTGCGAGAGTAGCACCACCTGTGTAAGCAAAGAGATTCAGTACTTTGATCGGTCTTCCTGCATTTCTGATCTTCTCAGAGAACCAGTCCCAGTTCGTTGCCTGTTCCGGGAAAAGTCCGGTGTGCTTGAAGCTGAAAGGCTTCAGATTAAATGTCAGTTCTTTATAATGAATCTGCCACTGTTCCGGGAGACTGAAGAATTCCCATTCCCCGCCGCCTTTCTTGCTGCGGTGATAGTGGCCGTTCATATGTTTCCATCCACGCTCGGTTTTCGGGGTATCCCAGATAACCTGCGGGTCAGGACGGACCAGCGTGTACTGTCCCCAGCGCTCTAATTTCTCACCTTTACTACAATCTATTACTTCATAATCTTTCCATTGATCTGCAATCCACATAGAATTATATCCTCTTTCTTCTCAAATAATAAGTTTTCATATGTTTGTATTCATTGTGTTCGAATCTGTAGAACATATTACTGTCAGCTTTTTGTATAAAGGTTAATATCGAATATAATTTTTGAAAAAGCTGATCAGGAAAAGTCCTGCAGAGGAATTATAGCATGAAAAATTAAGAAATTCAATTTTACATTTCCATACATTTCCTACATACACTTTACACACATTTAACAATTCGCAGATTTTGGATTTAACATACGTCTTATAAGATAGCTATTGTCGAAAGCGACAAAGAAAAAAATCAGAATAAAAAAAGATGAGAATCTAAGGAGAGTATGATTATGAAAATGAAAAAGTTTATCGCAGTTTTATCCGTAGCAACAATGGCAGCAGGACTTGCAGTTGGATGTGGAAGTTCAGATAGTGGTTCTTCTGATGATAAGAGCAGCAAAGGTGACTGGGATTCTTCCAATGATATAACAATCGTTTCCAGAGAAGATGGCTCAGGAACAAGAGGAGCGTTCATCGAACTTTTCGGAATTGAAGAAAAGAAAGACGGCGAAAAAGTAGACATGACAACAGATGATGCACAGATCACAAACAGCACATCCGTAATGCTTACAACAGTAGCCGGAGATGATTACGCAATCGGTTATGTATCACTCGGATCTTTAAATGATACTGTAAAAGCTTTAAAGATCGATGGTGAAGAAGCAACAGAGCAGAACATCAAAGATGGAAAATACAAGATCTGCAGACCATTCAACATTGCAACAAAGAAAGGTGCAGACAATGAACTGGCAAAAGACTTCATCTCATATATCATGAGTAAAGAAGGACAGCAGGTAATCTCAGATAACGGATATATCGGAGATGATTCAGCAGAAGCTTATGCAGGAACGAAACCATCCGGAAAAGTTGTAGTCGGTGGATCTTCTTCTGTATCACCGGTTATGGAAAAACTGATCGAGGCTTATAAGAAAGTCAACACAGGAGCAGAGATCGAACTTCAGACAACAGACTCTACAACAGGTATGACATCAGCAATCGATGGAAGTTATGATATCGGAATGGCTTCTCGTGAATTACAGGATGATGAGAAAGACAAACTTGACAGCCAGGCAATCGCAACAGACGGTATCGCAGTTATTGTGAATAAAAACAACACAACAGATGAGCTGAGCAGCGATCAGGTAAAAGACATTTACACAGGCAATGCAGTTGCCTGGGATGAGGTAGTAAAATAATATGAAATCAAAAGCATGGACGGAAAAATTCATGCAGGTAATATTTGCAGTTGCCGCCTGCGCTTCGGTGCTGGCGGTTGCTCTCATTTGTATATTCTTATTTGCAAATGGTATTCCTGCAATGAGTAAGATTGGATTTGGAAAATTCTTAACCGGCGAGTTGTGGAGACCGAAAAATGATATTTACGGAATCTTTCCAATGATCGTCGGAAGTTTATATGTGACAGCAGGTGCGATCATCATTGGTGTACCGATAGGAATCCTGACAGCTGTATTTATGGCTTTCTATTGTCCGAAAGCAATCTACAGACCTTTGAAAATGGCTACGGAACTTCTGGCGGGAATTCCGTCCGTTGTATATGGATTCTTCGGACTGGTCGTTCTGGTACCGTGGGTAAGAGAAATCGGACGAAGTCTTCACCGGGGCGGCAACGGAAGCAGTATGATCACTGCATCCATTCTGCTTGGAATGATGATCCTGCCAACGATCATCGGTCTGACAGAATCAGCACTCAGAGCAGTTCCGACACAGTATTACGAAGGTGCTGTGGCACTTGGCGGAACACATGAAAGGGCAATCTTTACAGTTGTACTTCCGGCAGCAAAATCTGGTGTGGTCGCAGCAATCGTTCTTGGAATCGGACGTGCGATCGGAGAGACCATGGCTGTGATCATGCTAGCAGGTAACCAGCCGAGAATGCCGCGTGGAATCTTCCAGGGAGTCAGAACGCTGACAGCCAATATCGTAATCGAGATGGGATATGCATCGGGACTTCACAGAGAGGCACTGATCGCAACAGGTGTGGTACTTTTCGTATTCATCCTGCTTCTGAACTTCTGTGTGGCACTTTTGAACAGGGGGAAGAATCATGAGTAATAATGAAATGACTTTGAAAGACAAATTAAAAGCCTATACGAGAACACCGGGTTCTCTGATCGTGATGCTTCTGGTCATGCTTTCAGCGATCCTTACATTTACAGTACTGATATTCCTGATCGTGTATGTAGTTGTCCACGGAGTGCCGTATCTGAAGCCGTCGATCTTTTCGCTTCATTATACATCAGAGAATGCATCCCTGATGCCGGCGCTTATTAATACCGTGATTATGACATTTTTATCACTTTTGATCGCTGTTCCATTTGGTATCTTCTCAGCAATCTTCCTTGTGGAATATGCAAAGAGAGGAAACAAATTCGTAGAAGTCATCAGACTTACGACAGAGACATTGCAGGGAATTCCATCCATTGTATATGGACTTTTCGGAATGTTATTCTTCGTAACAACCTGCGGGTGGGGTTTTTCCATATTAGCAGGTGCATTTACCCTTGCAATCATGGTACTTCCGTTGATCATGCGAAGTACAGAAGAAGCATTGAAAGCCGTACCGGATTCATACAGAGAAGGAAGCTTTGGACTTGGTGCAGGAAAACTCCGTACCGTATTCCGCATCGGCAATACCTGGAATCCTTGCAGGTGTGATCCTGGCGATCGGACGAATCGTCGGAGAGACAGCAGCGCTGATCTATACAGCGGGAACCGTTGCAAAGGTACCAAGTAGTGTATTCGGCTCCGGACGTACTCTTGCGGTTCATATGTACAACTTATCCAGTGAAGGACTTTATATGAATCAGGCATATGCAACAGCAGTTGTGCTTCTGGTACTGGTTGTACTGATCAATACTATATCAGGTATGATTGCAAAACGAATCACGAAATCGTAAAGAAAAGAATAGATGAGGAACAGGAAGGAATCTTAAATGAGTAAAATAAGTATTAAGAATATGGATCTGCACTATGGTGATTTCCATGCTCTGAAAAATGTGAATCTTGAGATAGAAGCGAATAAGATCACAGCATTTATCGGACCATCCGGATGTGGTAAATCTACATTGTTAAAATCCATCAACCGGATGAATGATCTGGTAGAAGGCTGCAGGATCGACGGACAGATTCTTCTGGACGGTCAGGACATTTTCCATGATATTGATGTGAATCTGCTTAGAAAAAGAGTCGGAATGGTATTCCAGAAACCGAATCCATTCCCGATGAGCATTTATGATAATATTGCTTACGGACCGAGA
>ERZ772863.2554-NODE-2554-length-12162-cov-2.856860_pt1 | contig 12162 bp, 8 predicted proteins | sample MGYA00512134_ERZ772863 | MGnify/ENA primary metagenome ERZ772863 (study PRJEB29015, sample SAMEA2737659) | human gut metagenome | biome: human gut; feature: human-associated habitat; material: faeces | place: China | collected 2012 ...
CACGTGCAGTGGATCCCGTCCTGGGGCGAAGCACGTATCCATAATATGGTCGCCGACCGTCACGACTGGTGCATTTCCCGTCAGCGTGTCTGGGGCGTACCGATCCCGATCTTCTACTGTGAAGACTGCAACGAACACCTGGTCAACGACGATACTATCAATGCTGTTGCCGACCTGTTTGCTAAAGAAGGCTCTGATGCCTGGTGGGCTCATTCTGCTGAGGAGATCCTGCCGCAGGGCACCAAATGCCCCAAATGCGGCGGCACTCATTTCCGCAAAGAATCTGATATCATGGATGTATGGTTCGACAGCGGTTCTTCCCATGCAGCAGTCTGCAAAACCCGTCCCGAACTGGCATGGCCTGCAGATATGTATCTGGAAGGCAGCGATCAGCATCGCGGCTGGTTCCAGTCTTCACTGCTCACTTCCGTTGCTACCGAAGGCAAAGCGCCTTACCGCGCAGTTCTGACGCATGGTTACGTTGTTGACGGCGAAGGCCGCAAAATGTCTAAATCTGTAGGCAATACTGTTGCCCCGCAGGAAGTTATCGCCCAATATGGCGCCGATATCATTCGTTTGTGGGCAGCTTCCTCCGATTACAAGGCTGATATTCGTATCTCCAAAGAGATACTGAAACAGCTCTCTGAGGTTTACCGCAAGATCCGCAACACCATTCGCTATATCCTGGGCAACACCAACGATTTCAATTATGAAACCGATAAAGTTGAATTTAAGGATATGCTGGAGCTGGATCGTTGGGCTTTGATGCATATGCAGCTCTTGAAAAAAGAGGTTTCCGCAGCTTATGAAAGCTACGACTTCCATGTGCTCTATCATGCTATCCATAATTTCTGCAGCATCGAGATGAGCAGCTACTATCTGGATATCCTCAAAGACCGCCTGTATGCATACAAGGCCGATTCCTTTGAACGCCGCAGCGCTCAGACTGCAATGTACGAGATCATGCTGGATCTGGTCGTAATGATCGCGCCCGTACTCAGCTTCACGATGGAAGAAGTATGGCAGTTCATGAAAAAACCTGCTTCCATGCCTGAATCCGTATTCATGATGCCGTGGCCAGAATGCAAGGAAGAATATATCGACGAAGCCCTGGAAAGCAAATGGGATAACTTCATCGAGATCCGCAGCGAGATCACCAGAGTTCTGGAAGGTGCCCGCCGCGCTAAAACTATCGGTCATTCTCTGGACGCTAAAGTCGAGCTGCATGCTACAGGCGAAGCGCTGGCGATACTCAGATCCGTTGAAGGTGATCTGGCGACACTGCTGATCGTATCGCAGGCTAAACTGGTGGAAGGTTTGGCCGGCGGCGTAGAAGCGACCGGACGTGAAGACCTGAAAGTAACTGTTCAGGCTGCGGAAGGCGAGAAATGCGAACGCTGCTGGATCTATAGCGATACCGTAGGTAAAGATGCTGAGCATCCGACTGTGTGCGCACGCTGTGCGGCAGCTTTGAAATAAGTAAAACTGCATAATAAAATTAAAATGCAATACCGGACAGATATCTGTCCGGTATTTTTTTGCTGCAGGCCTTATCGTTAGCAAAGGATCTTTATCATAATTGTCAGGCAGTGAAGAATAAAAGCTTTATTAAGATGAAAAATTAGTGTAATATAAAAGCTGAAAGAGTGATAGCTGCAAAAATTGAAAGAGCAGGTGAAATGCAATGCGAAAAGTGAATCCTGAATACGCCAAAGCAATTATGGCGATTGCCAACAGAGCCCCGTATCTTAAACTGCTGGGCATGAAGATATGTGAGCTTGACTATGGCTACTGCCGTGTCGAAACGCAGATCAATGACAGCCTAAATAATCCCTTTGCTTCAGTACATGGCGGCGTCTTTTCATCAATTCTTGACACGGCTACCTTTTGGGCTCTTTACTGCTGCATCGGCGAAGAGGACGGCATAACTACGCTTGACCTGCAGGTGAATAACCTTGCCGCTGCTGCTTCTGGCAAAATAATTGCGGAAGGCAGACTGATAAGAATGGGGAGGACGATCGGGCTTGCCGAAGGTACGTTAAAAGATGAAAACGGCAGACTGCTTGTTCAGGGCACATCAAAAATGTTTGTTCTGTCGGGCCTGCAATCCATAGATAAAGTGGCAGACAGGGTTGGCTTTGAAACCTTGCCGCCTAAATTCCTTTGATCGCGAACAGCATAATATAAATATAAAAATCCCGGACAGTAATATGTCCGGGATTTTTATATTTATTAAAATCTTCCGAAAAACGACATTTTTATTATGCTTAATAAATTTAAAATAATTCATAATATTAGCTACTTTTGAATAATTAGCTATAACATAAAATTTAGTTTGAAGAAAAATAAAACATTTGTAATATAAACAAAATTGCGCTGAGAATATATACATGATATCATAATATAAGAAATTTATTATATATAAAATTTATTATATGATTAAATTTATATTTTTTTGGAGTTAAAGTAACCCTAGAAAGTCTACTTTCCTTTTACTGCAGTGAAATTTATTCATAAAAATTATAAAAATAAAGAAGGAATGCGATTCTATGAATTCAAAATTCTGCCATGACAGTGAAATGACATCACGTAGATCAGGCATTGAATCATTAATGATGAAATGCCCTATTTGTGGCCGTGAATTCAGCTGTAACAAAACATATCATGTTTATACGGCTTTGCTTGCCAGAAAAAGGCAATATTATTGCAGTTATTCTTGTTTTAATAAACGGCCAAACCCAAGAAAATAATTTTGCCGGCAAAAATGTTTGTTACTATTTGTTTTCGGAGGTGCTTGATAATGGAAAAAGAGCTTCAAAAAATTGGACACAGAATAAAGCTTCTGCGCATTGAAAATAAAATATCACAAAAGGTGCTGGCTAAAAAACTGTGTATATCGCAAACACATTTAAGCAATATCGAAAATGGCAGAGTTGGTGTGACTTTGTTGCACTTAATAAAAATAAAAGAATTGTTTGAATGTCCGATAGAATATTTTTTTGAAGAAAAAACACTCTCTGAAAACGAAGCAGAAAAAAACGAATGCCAAAAAATAAAAACTATAGTCGAAGAAAATAACTTTAGACTGGAAGATTTGTCTAAAGCCATAGAAATAATGAAAGTTTTACAGAAAGGCTGAAGATAAATACTTCCATTGTTGGAAGGAAGCTGATTTTTCATGAAAAAAATAAATAAAAAATTGAGCCTTTGCATTGCCTTAGCTTTGATGCAGTCTGTATATGTCAGTAATAGTTTTGCAGCAGATGCTACAGGGGTAACTAATCAGGGCAGTAGATATTATTTTGGCGTAGGTACAGAACCTACTCTTGAAGATTTGTCCAAAAAAGGAATTATTGATTATAAGAAGGCCAGCCAAAAGTCTCAAAATAATAATGAGAATGGAGAAGGCGCAGGGCCTAACGCCTTAGATAAAAATAATTATGGCGCTTTGGCAGCGGGTATGGGTGCATTTGCGTCGCATGGATACAGTACTGCGGTCGGTTATAATGCAACGTCTGTTATCAGCTCTACGAGTTTGGGCGCTGCCAGTTATGCCACTAGTAACTCGGCTGCTGTCGGTGTTAATGCATATGCAACGAACAAAGGCACTTCTGTTGGTAATAATACGCAAAGTACTAACGGCGTTGCCATAGGCTATAACGCAACTGCCGGTGATTTTTACAAAAATCTGCCTGGGGAATTATTTTCTTCCTACAGCGGCACAGCTATTGGCAATAATGCGTTTGCCAGAGGCGGCGTTGCGGTGGGGGACAGCGCTTCTGCAGAAGCTTATGGTGTTGCCCTGGGTGACAGGACTTATGTAGCATGGCGTGGCAGCGCGCTGGGCGATAGTGCATCGGTTTTGGCAAACGGCGGTGTTGCGCTTGGCCCTGATGCAGTTGCCGATACGGCTGCTGGGAAAATTGGTTTTGTAGCGACTGCTGCTGGTCAGCCTGCAACAGAGATGGAGCTTGCCGCATCTATTGGTAAAGCTGATGTTGTAAATCAATTCAATAATAAATGGTCTGAAAAAAATAACGAATATACAGAGGTTATGAAAAACTATTACAGCCTTTATGATGAAGCGCAAAAGAACGACGATATCCTGCGCAATACAAAAGGCAGTACGGATGCGGAAAAACAAAAAGCTTATGAGACTGCCTTGGCCAAAAAAGCTGATCTGTCAACTCGTATGTTAGAAGCTACTAAACAAAAAAATGCATGGTTAAGCCAAAATAAGGATTTTTTAAATGCTTTAGAAGAAAAAAATAATGCCCTTTCAGCATGGCGCAGCAGTGATGGCGCAATAAGCGTAGGTTCGGCAGCATATACAGATGAGAACGGTAAGTTCCATGCCGCTAATACACGCCAGATCACCAATTTGGCGGCAGGTACAGAAGATACTGACGCAGTCAATGTAGCGCAGCTTAAAAGTGTAAAAAATCTGGTAGATGAACTTAATACAGACCAGACAACTAACAACGAAAATATCACAAAGCTGCAGGGCGGATTTACTGTAAGTAACGAAATTGGTACTAAAACAGATATCAGACTTGGCGGCGAAAACAAAACAGATATCAAATTTATCGGAGCCAAAGATAAAATCGATGTCAGCGTTGAAACTACTGCAGAAGGAGCTAAAATAACTATTGCGCCTAACGCTAAGCTTGGAGAAACTCTTGACATCAGTAATAATACCTCTATCACTAACCTGAATAACAGGGTTGATAATCTGGAGGTCAAATTTGGTGATATCAATGACCAGATCGCAGCCAATAAAGTTACTGTTGAAGGCGACAGCAACAGCGGTGTGAAGGTAGAAAATGTTGCTCAGGACGGTGATCCTGTAAAATACAAAGTAAGTTTAGAAGACAAAGTACAAGTTGGTAATGTCACTATAGAAGGGAGCACTGATAACGGCAATAAAATCGGTGAAATAACAGGTCTTACCAATACGACTTTGAACAGCGCTGATTTTGCAACAACTGGTCGTGCTGCAACTGAAGAACAGTTAAAATCAGTCATGGATACTCTTGGAACTGTTGGCAGTGTAGATTTAAGCGCCGGTGAAAATATCCAGATAGATAAACTGGGCAACAACGATTATAAAGTATCTTTAAAAGATGATATAAGCTTAAACAGCATCGAAGCCAAAGAATATAAGGTCGGCAACGAAACCTACATCGACAGCAACGGTATCAATGCCAATAACAAAACGATCAGTAATGTTGCTCCAGGACGTGTCGATGCGACCTCAACAGACGCTGTAAACGGCAGCCAGTTATATCAGGTAAAACAGGATATCCAGGGACTCAGTAACGATATCAGCCGTTTTGGAGAAGAAATAGACAGCGTTGGCGCATTATCAGCGGCAATGGCAGGTCTGCACCCACGCTTCCAGGATGGTAACAAAGGTGAACTGGCGATGGCAATGGGGTCATATGATGGCAAAAACGCTTTGGCCGTCGGCGGATTTTATGCACCAAATCAGGAAGTAATGTTTTCGCTGGGGATGGGTATAACCCAGGGCGGTAAAAAAATGGGTAATATTGGTGTAAACTTTGCTTTAGACCGCACTAAAAAAGGCGAAGTACCAAAACGTGATATTATTTACACACGCCGTGAAGTCGATACTTCCTTAAAAGCTCAGGAAGAAAAAATCCAGCTGTTATTGATGAAATTAGAAGCGCAAAGCCGTGAAATCGAAACATTAAAAGCAAAATTGCAATAAAGGGAATCAATTAAATTATAAAAAACACCGGATAGATAGTCTATCCGGTGTTTTTGTATTATACACCTGAAAATTACCAGTTGCAAGACCATTGAACAAATTTTTTAAAAAAGCGAACAAAAATGTCTTGCGGGGGGGACGAATATGGTAATATTTGTATGATAAAAGAAAATATTAAATAATTGAAAAAATTGCAGAAAACAGCAAAATAACTTTTGCAAAAGAAGAAATATATATAGTGGAAGAGGTGGAAAATGGAAGGCTTGGATTTATTAAAAATTGGTGAAGCAATAAAAATCAGAAGGATCAAGCGGCGTATACATCAGACGAAGTTGGCCGAGCAGCTGGGTATATCGCAAACACATTTAAGCAACGCCGAAAATGGCAGAGTGATGCTGAGTTTAAAGGCATTATTAAAGCTAAAAAGGATCTTTGACTGCACACTGGATGAACTCGTTGATCCTGAAAATTACGATGAGTTGGGTAAAAAGAAAGAAAAAGTCAAAAGATATAAGCTCGTACGCTGCAGCGAGTAATTTTAAAGGAGCTGCTTCAGATGTATAGCGAGATTTATGAAGATGCTGCATACAAAGATAATAAAACAGTATTTAGAGGATTAACTGTTACCTGCCCGATCTGCGGCCGTGAATTTGGCTGCAATAAAACATATCATGTCTATACTGCTTTGGTAGGAAGAAAACGGCAGTATTACTGCAGTTATTCCTGTTATAAATAAAGGCCTAATCCTAAAGAAAAAAGATGAAAGGGAAGTGAAAGAAGATGAATAAGAAAGTTTTAAGCAAAAAGGTAATGATATCGTTGCTGACAATATCGTGTGTATATCTGGGGGGGACATCCGTGCTCCCGATGGCAGAGGCCGCTATAGTGGATGGACAGGATGTAGCTGATGGTACCACGTTAAATTTTACTGACAATCATACGATCAATCAGAATATGGATAAGCAGCCGGCTATTACTATTGATCAAAACAAAAATGTTACAATCAATGCGCAGGGAACCCTGAATATACTTGGCAGCGGTAAACCATCTAGCCAAGGCAATGCTATTGCCTACGCTTATGTGGGTGCTACCTTAGATTTTACTGGTAACGATATAATTTTTTCAGGATCTGTAGCAGATGGAGATAAGGTAGAGGGGATATTGGCTAACGGAGCTAATACTGGCAGTACGATAAATTTTAAAAATAACTATACTAAACTGACCTGTACGAGTACGGACTTAGATGCAAATGCTACTCATGCTGCAATAACCTGTGTAGCTGCCGGCGTTGTGAATTTTGACCATGCGGTGGATATTTATGCCAGCGCAACTCATAATAAGGTTTTTGGAATATATACGACTGGAAATAATAGTCTGTTCCATGCTAAGGATAGAGTATCTATCGAAACAGTTGGCGGAAATATGCAGACTGTGAATAATGGGATACTGATCCAGCAAAACAGCAGTGCCTTGTTTGAAGGGGCTTTGTCTGTCAAAGTGAGCGGCGATACCGGGTCTAATATCGGTATTATGGTTTCTTCGGGCGGAAAAATTGAAATGGAGGATTCATTGAAAATAAATGTGTCAGGTACAAATTCCAAAGGTGGGTTGTGGGTTCAGCGGGCAGGTTCATCGGCTGAGATAAAAGGTGTGGCAGATATATCTTTTGCAACAGGAACTGCAGGCAATGCAGTTGTTGCAAAAGATGGTGCAAATGTAAACTTTGAAAATGATGTTTTTATCAATAAGGATAATACCAAGGATACTTATGAGCATAATAAGGCCATTGGTATAAAAGATAATGGTATGATCAATATCAATCAGTCCGGCGGCAAGCAGGTGGTCATAAAAGGCGGCATTACTGTAGACAATGGTAATCTGAACCTGACTTTAGATAGAGCAGATTCTGTTTTAGAAGGTTTTATTTTTTCGCAAAATAGTGGCAATGCTGTCGTGAACTTGGATAATAGTGCGCTTTGGCGAGTATCAAAATTTGATTTCGGCAATTCAGTTGCTAGTCTTATGGTAAACAATGGCGCGACAGTAGATATGACTTTTGACGATACAGCTGCAACAGAATTAGCTATTACTGATTACAGCGGCACCGGCAGTAACTTTATAATGGATACCGACCTTGCAGCTGAAACCGGCGATAAGGTGAATATCACTAACGCAGCAGCTGGAACTACTTATATACAGGTCAAAGATGCCAGTCTGGTCAATGGGCATACGGTTACCGATGCTAAGAATTTAATTTTAATAACCGATGCCAGCCAAAGTGCAAATTTTGTAGGTAAAAACTTTAATGCCGGCGGCTTGTGGGACGTGACACCGACGCTTGAAAATGGTGAAAATGTTACGTTGACAAATGGCTTGCAGGGAACCAAAAATGATTGGTATTTAACGAAGCTTGCCAAACAGGTCAACAATGATACCAAAGTTTTGTTAGAAAGTGGGGATGGTAATTATGCGCTTTGGCGTAATACTGGCGATACTTTACGTAAGCGTTTGGGCGATCTGCATAATTATCGAGATACTAAAGTAGAGAGTGACGGTATCTGGAGCCGTTATATCGGCGGGAAATTTGGCAGCGGTAATTTTGACGGCAGCTTTAATATGTATCAGCTTGGTTATGATAAGGCAGCCAATGCCAAAAGCATTTATGGTTTTGCTGTTGAAAACGGCAGCGGGCATACGAGTTACAGTTATGGCAGCGGTAAAGACAAGCTTTTTGCAGGCAGTATTTATGGAACCTGGCATGGGGATAACAGCAGCTATACAGATGTAGTGGCTCGCTTCGGCCAGTTTGATACGGACATCAGGTCCTATGGCGATTATCCGGATAAGGCCAAGGCAAAAAGCCATGCGTATAGCCTGAGTGTGGAATATGGAAAAACCATAGAGCTGAATAAAGCACAGGGGACTTTTATCGAACCGCAGGCCCAGGTGATCATAGGGCGTTTAGGAAGCAGCAGCTACACGACTGATCGTGGCAATAATGTTTATATGGGCGGTGTAAACAGTTGCATTGGACGTTTGGGTGTAGTAGCAGGCAAAAAAGATGCGTCAGGCAACGATGTATATCTGAAAGTGAATATGCTGCATGAGTTTGGCGGTAACCGTGATGTCAGGATGCTGGCGGGCAATGGGGAAACATTGAGTGAATCGCATGATTACGGCGATACCTGGTTTGAACTGGGTCTTGGCGGCAATATGAAGCTTGGCAGACCCAGTCATTTATATGGCGATATCGAACGTAGCTTTGGCGCCGATATCCAAAAGAAATGGCAGGTAAATGCAGGAGTAAGGTTTGAATTTTGATTTATGGTTTTGATAAAGATATCGTTTCTTTATTGCAGTATTTAGATTTGAGAAGATTATAAAAGCATAGACCATATTGGTCTGTGCTTTTTTTAATTATTTTATTATGCGTAACTTATTATAACTTAACAGTTATATTTACAATCTTTTAGTGGTAATAATTTTGTTAAAAACGAAAAGTATCAAAGGTGAAGAACGGATAAAGCATCTGTATCACACAAAAATTGTCGTGATAATTCAGAAATGAAGTGATAAATTGATGAGAATAACTTGTCAGAACCATTAATTTATTATACTATAAGCGAAGTATCTATGGTTTTAGTTGATTTGCATAAGCGAATGAAAAACCAAGAGCAATTGTAAAGGAGAGGGTTAAACTATGAAAAGGAAAAAAGATGTAATTAAAAAAGCAGTCTTGGCAAGTGTTTTAGCAATGTCATTAAATAATGTGGTGTGGGCTGCTGAAGGTGTCGATCAGCCATTTTCGACAGTAAGTGAGTTGGAGGCGCTTGGGGGAATAGCGTCTATCGACTCCAGCAGCATTAGCCATGTTACGAAGGGCATTTATGCCAGTGGTAATGATTTTATTTATAATAGCGGTGCTATCAAGCTGGATATTAATGGTTTTGCCAACTCTACAAGCAGTGGCTACGATTCTATTGGTATTTTTGGCTATAACAGCACGATTGACCTGAAGCAGATCGAGATGAATTTTATTGATACTTCAGGAACGGTACATAATCTGGATGTTTATGGTATTAAGACATATGCTTCCGGAGTTGTAAAAATCGGTGATGATTCTAAAATCACTGTTTCCGGTAATGTCAGCGGTCTGGATTCCAATAATCAGCCTAATGTGATGAAGGGTATGTATGCCGGTGATAATGCGACAATGGATTCAGGTATTATTGAAGTTGGCGATAATTTAGAGTTGAATGTTATCAATGCGGGAACTGGCTGGACTTATGGTATCGATTCTTATGACGGAGCTACTATTTCTGTTGGTGATGGGTTGAGGTTATTTGTTACAGGCGGAAAGGATACCAGAGGAGTCGAGGTTGGTTTTAACGACGCTAAGGTTACTTTGGGGGAAAATGCTTCTATCATTGCTAACAGCAGGGATGGCGTGGCGTTGGGAGTATTTGTATTTAATAAAGGGAAGTTTGAGGCAGCTAAGGATCTTGTTATTAACGTCAGTGCGGATGATGGAAGCCAATGGGCAGCAGGTGTGTTGGCGCAAGGCACTGGCAGCGAGGCTGTATTAAATGGAGCTGTTATCAGTGCGACTGAGGGCGGTACTGCGAGTTATGCTATTTATACTTATAATAACGGCAGCGTGGTTGGTAATGCGGGCAAATATAATATTTACGGCAATATCCTTAATAACAGTGGCGGCACAGTTGATCTTACTGCTAATAGAGGATCGTTTATCGAGGGCTGGATAAGCACTGCCAGTACAGCTGAAACTAATATTTCGCTGGAGGAGGCTTCCTATTGGAAGGTGACTGGTGATTCTAACCTGACGCATTTGCATAACGATAATTCGATAGTGGATATGACTCACGACAGTAATATTTTCAGTACTTTGACGGTAGATAATCTCAGCGGTGAGAACGGCGTTATCAAAATGGATATCGATGCCAGTCAGAATTCGTTGAACAGCGACAAGCTGTATGTTACCGATACGTTGACCGGGACGCAGTATATTGATTTGTACGAGGTCAATGGTTATACGCCTGTAGGGGAAGAAGGCGTCGGTACGGTGCTGGCGACTGTCAATAACCATAACGGCAGTTTTGCCGCTGTAGATGGTGAGGGTACGCTGTACTGGAAGCGTTATGAGCTGGATCATCAGGATACTGCCGATACGAGTGGTAATTATACTAAGGACTGGTATTTGAAGCAGGTAACGAATATTGATCAGCCTACTACCAGTACGGATACGATCCTTGCAGCCAATGCGCTGAACTATCACACGTGGCGGACAGAAAACGACAAGCTGCTGCAGCGTATGGGTGAGCTGCGGCATAATGGCGAAGAAGCCCGGGGGGCCTGGTTCCGGCTGCGGGGAACAAAAATCGGCCGTGACGGAAAATTTGATTTTGAAAACAAGTATACTTCTTACGAGCTGGGTTACGATACCATAACTAAAAATACTGACGACAAGATACGTTATCAGGGGGCGGCGGTGAGCTATGTTGACGGCGACAGCAGTTACAATCGTGGCAGCGGCGACAACAGCAGCAAGGCGATCAGTTTCTATAATACGGAAATCGGCAGTAAAGGGCATTATTTGGATGTGGTGTTTAAAGTCAGTAATCTGGAGAATGATTTTAAGGTGTACGATACGAAAAATAATAAGATCACCGGTGATTTTAACAATACCGGCGTATCGCTGAGTGCTGAATACGGCCGTAAAAATGTCTTGCACAACGGCTGGTATATCGAGCCGCAGGCCCAGTTTACTTTAGGTTATCTGGGAGGTGACAGTTATACTACCAGTAATGGTATCGAAGTCAGCCAGAGCGGGATCAAAAGCGCTGTCGGACGTATCGGATTCAATATCGGCAAAGAGGTCGGCAGCAAAGGCGTCGTTTATGCTAAGGCCAATCTGCTGCATGAGTTCGGCGGCGGTTATGATGTAACGATGTATGACGGCAGGGATAGAGTTAAGGTTGGCGATACCTTTAACGATACCTGGTTTGAATATGGTGTTGGCGCCGCTTTTGCCGCAGGTAAAAACAGTCATGTTTATCTGGATGTGGAACGCAGCTCAGGCAGTGATTTTACTAAAGACTGGCAGTGGAACATCGGTGCCAGATGGACGTTTTGATAACTTTGCATTGTTATAGGGGAATATTAGCAATGTATAAGTGAGGGATGCAGGCTTGTGAAAGCAGCGGGCAGAAATTGCAAACTGCTTTTGCATGCCATTATAAAGCAGGGAACAGGTTAAGCTGGCAATATAAAAACCACTCAGCTTTTATAGTTGAGTGGTTTTGTTGTGCTTAATCCCAGCGTTTTAAAATATCGGCGACGATTTCTTTTTGTGTCTTTTTACGTTTTTTCTTTTCAAAATTACGATAGTTGTTATCGCGGTGGTCGGTCGA
>ERZ772863.2558-NODE-2558-length-12119-cov-4.118120_pt1 | contig 12119 bp, 18 predicted proteins | sample MGYA00512134_ERZ772863 | MGnify/ENA primary metagenome ERZ772863 (study PRJEB29015, sample SAMEA2737659) | human gut metagenome | biome: human gut; feature: human-associated habitat; material: faeces | place: China | collected 2012 ...
TATTTATTTACCATGCTTCATTGCATGACAATCTTCACATAGCGTTTCAAGGCAATACAAGAACTCTAATTCATGACCTACGATAGAATATCCCGCAACCTCATAGACTTTATGATGAATCTCTAAATTGTAGGTTTTACCGCATACTTGGCAACGATGCCCGTCACGAATACGAACCTTTCGTTTCACTTCCTCCCAATATGGGTTATTCTTCAGGCTCTTCCGATACTTCGATGGCCTCCCCTTCTTGTGTGCTAGTCTCGTCATTATTTTCCTCCTTTCTCCATGGACTTTCTTCTATTGGAGAACGATGTAATTCATGTCGTTGAACAGATGTAGATTCACCGGTTGATGAATCAACCAAATCCTCTATCCATTGTTCCAACCAAACATCATATCCATCTTCTTCCCATACCTCAACAATATTCTCACCCTCACCAAACTGACGAACATTTTTTCGTGTATCCTTGAAATCAATATTAGGAAGATCATAACCTAATTCCTTAAATGCTTCCTGGTTCTTTTCTCCAGAGTTAAACAAGTCATTGTATTCGTGTTTCGGAATTTCCTGAACCAATGCCAAACGAAAAGCATCATTCACCCATGAGTAATACAAATAATACCCCATAACAGGGATACGGAAGGTATCAATCATTTTTAGGGGATAATCTCTAACTCCTTTTTTAGCAAGATTAACAAGGTCCTTAAATTGGGTATGTAACGCTGAAATTTTCGCTTCAAACTCCTTCTTTTCATTATTGAATTTAGCTTTTAACGACTCTAATTGCGCTTCTAATTCCGGCATCTGTTCTTCCGCAATTTCACCGTAATTAGCACGAATAGTTGAGATTTCATAATCATCCATCACCCGATTGGCTATTACATCTTTTTCCTGAATGGCAATAAAGTTCTCCGCCAGTTTCTTTTTTATATCATCCATACATACACAATCGGGAAATATAATCTCTGGAAACTTTACTGTTGTTGGAAGTTTGAATTGAACTTCTTCTGGAGAGTAGTCTTTTAAATCAATCATTGTTTTTTATTTTAGTTAATCATACAATATCGTCAATAGCAACCGGATGAAGCATTTTCTTACTCCATTCCGGAAGTTGCATATCAATAATACCACGGGCACCTTCTTCCGCATTAGCATCATAGCCGGGGAACCACTTCTTTTCAAAGCAGTCCTTTACGATGGAAAGAGCATAGTGATATTTATATTTGCCATTTGCAAGATCATCAGGAGACCAGAATAGAACAGCAACATCAAAAGGCTCAACTGTCTGTAACATTATCATTATTGTTACATTAAAGTTTCGTCCTGTAATACTACTCATTACTTCTTGGTACATTCCTTCTGAAAGCTCGTATTTAAGCTTCGCACAATCATAGTAGAACTTACCGAGATCATCGGCTCGTGTGGTCTTGAAGGAAATTACAGCATTTACACCAATATTTTCCTCTACATTAAAATAATCCGGCCTAACTCTAACATCCAACCCTGTTTCTTCATCCTTGCCATAAAAAGACACCTCTGAATAAGCCCCTTTCAATAATTGGGGGATAATACCACCACCATACCAATAATAGTTTCTCTCAAGAGCTTTTATTATCATACTCATATCTTCACTGATAAAGGAGTAACCCAGATCCAAACATTTCTGTTTTTTATAATCACGGTAATCTTTAAGATCGCTAAAGTTCCATTTTTCAGAGGGCATTTCTTCTTCGACATCTGGAACATAGTTCTTATCATTTGATAATAACTCGTTATAGAACTTAATCATAACTATTACACCGTCTTTGGAAGATTGATTACATTTAGGTTCTACTTTGACAAGTTCAAATAAACGTGGCTCCAAGAATGCCATGTGGGCAAATGTGCCTAGTTGAAAACAGGGCTTTTCTTTTTCCTCAAATACCCTTTCATAATCATAGTAAAATGAACGAGGAGTCTTGAGGGCATTTTTGAGATTAGAAGAAGAAATATGCTTGCTTTTCAAATACATCTCCATTGGATCTCGCTTAACCAGTCCGTTAACGCTTAATTCTTTCAAATCAATATTAACGGGTGGCTTGTGAGAATTTGAGTATATAAAATCAAGCATTTCTTCTTTGGTAGGATAATCTTCCGGATTATAAGCAGAAGGGTTGAGTTCTTCCCCTTCTGCAAATCCATTCAAGTCAAATGCTTCCATTAGCCGGCAACAGGTAAGTTTATAAGCAGGGGTTTGACAGACCAATTGTCTGATTGGAAATTATTGGTTTTATTCTTCCTTTTACCCATGTACGTGATTTTAAGGGGAGTTCCTTTTTTAAGAGCACCATTCTCAATATATTGCTCCAAAATACCGACTAATCTTCTGGAACCGTTAGTTATAGTTTGAACTGTTCCGTCTGCCTTTCTTTCTAAGAAGAAAGCACAATCTAAATCTATTAATTCATCTGGATTGGTAGCACTCAATACCTTTTGTGGTTTGATTTCTACAAAAAATATTTTCTTAAATTCTCCAGCCTGTTCTGGAGACCAATAATTACCGCACAAGTCTATTGGAAGTTCTTGGGCATCATCCAAAGAAGGAAGATTGTCTTTACTCAAATCTGCTGTTTGGATCTCAAATACAGATTCTTTCTCTCTAATGGTTAATTCTTTTTCTTCTTTCATATCTTATATTATTTAAAGTGGTTTAAATTGCTCCCGGAGTGCCGATCAAAGCAAACCGGGATTAAGTTAAGATAGTCTGCGGATAATATCACCGCCATACGAATTTTTAGTCAGTTCTATAAACTCATAGACGGTAAACCTATCATTGTCTACATCTATACCTTTATCCGTGCAAAAAGCTTCTCTTCCAGCCTTGCAACTCCCTGTGAGTACATGATGCCATATAAACAAATCTTTAGCAGAATACTTTTTAGAAAAGTCAGAGAAATGTTCTTTAAACTTGAGAATCCTTTCCTCTTCTGTACTATCATCATAAAGCTTTTCTTGCAAAGATTCAAATGCCTCATGTAGAGTATTACCATGAGAAAATTGATTATTCTCTTTTACTATAAAACAGGGAGTAAGAGATAAGTCAGACTGAAGGATAAAACCTTTTGCGATATTACCTTTTACATTTGTGATAATAGTAGGTATATTATCTACTACATAAATAGAATTTCCATTTATGGATTTTATGCCATCGCCATAGCCATAGCCAGAGCCATCGCCAGAGCCAGAGCCATCGCCATAGCCATAGCCATAGCCAGAGCCATAGCCATCGCCATAGCCAGAGCCAGAGACAGAGCCAGAGCCAGAGCCATAGCCATAGCCAGAGCCATCGCCAGAGCCATAGCCAGAGCCATAGCCATAGCCAGAGCCAGAGCCATCGCCATAGCCAGAGCCAGAGACAGAGCCAGAGCCAGAGACAATACTTAGAAACTGCTTTATTCTATCTTCCATTACCTTGCCCATACCGGTACACTTTCAATAGATTTTACAGCTTCATCCGAACACGGGATAATTTCAATCACATCCAGGATCTCTATCTCTGGAACCGTAACTGTGAATTTGCATTCATGTGGGTTAGTTGTACCATTAACTGCTAATTGAGATATACTAGCAGCACCATCCCAATACCACAATCTACGACAATTTGCGAGCTTAACCTCACTACCATTTCTTTCTACTAACTCTCCGAAAAATACACCGGAACGATCTCCTCTTACAATTACTTTTTTCATAACTATATATATTATTAAAGTGGTTAATCGAAAATAAAGCGTATATTTTCACAAACCGACGCTTTCGAAAATTTTAATATACAAAAAAGATTGTTCCTAGATACCGAACCAACGGACACTAGGATAGTATAGAACATGTAAAACTCAAATACAGGGACTCGCACCCTACGACATCCTGGGGTGTCGGCATTGGGTTAATTAATAAATGAATGATTATTTGCGATTCTTTAAAATCTCTAAAACCTTTTTCTTATGAATCATAATTTTACGACCTTCTTGAATAATAGCTTTATCTATCTTACCGCTTAATTTGAGATTTTTAGCAGCACAAATAGAACAGTTCAATAAAGAAGCAAGTCCTTTATATCCATATACATACTCTTCCTCCTCAACTATCTGAGGTTTTGGTACTAAGCTTTCAAATAAATTTTTAAATTCTCCAACTGTTAGTTTAAAGAGGGGGGTATCATCTAATATTCTTTCTATTCCAATCATTTCTATATCCTCCTATCTTTTGATTGAATTTCTTTATAACTTCTTTCTAGTAACATTACTATAGTGAGAACTACCATTATAGCGGCTGATATAGTTTCTTTGGTGGTTATTTCCAATTGCGTTGCTAAATGCATAGACATCCCCAGAGCAATAACCGCAATCACATTTTGTATTTTATGAATTGTTTTCATAGAATCTATTTTTATAGTTAATATTAGACAGCAAATAACTATTATACTCTTCTTGCTCTTACAGAAGTTTCCACCGTTGTTCTCCTACTTCTTCTCATGTCGCCTTGCTCATGAAAAAGAGAAAAAGAAAATATACCAATAAATATCCAAGCCGTAGATGCACGTACAACAGGGGAAAAATCAAAAGTAAATTCAATTCCTGAAATCCTTTCATAGAACCTACGACATAACTGCCTTCCATTTTTAACATTAAGAACCTGAAAAGCTTTTTGTAACTGGTTATTGATAGTACTAGATGCCCGACATTTTATTTCAGCAATTTCTTCTTTTTCTAATCCTGAAATATACATCTGGGTGGTCAGTTCACATTCAGGAGTAAGTTCAGTCAATACTCTTTGCATGGTTATCAAATATTACTTTAGTCTAATAATAGAAGTATATCCGGGATTTGCGGTTTCTGAAACCCGAAACATCAAATCTATATTTGACTTTAATTTTTTAGTTAATCGAGCATCACGATTTCTACGTGCAGCTTCTGATTTTATTCCTATATGTCGGGATTTATCATAGGGAACTTTATAGATATCCCCTACTTTCATTTTATCAAACAGTTTTCTCGTCTGATAGCTTTCGTCAACTACAATTTCTTTTTCCATAAGATTAATTATTTGATTATTATTGTGGACGGAACCGGAGTCGAACCGGTCTCACGGAATATTGGTGCACCTCACCGCAGTTTCAGCCACGATATACACATCCGCCCGATTAATTAAAAAAAGTGCACTATCTTCACAGACCGTACACTATACAACACACAAACACAAAATAAAACACTACAGAAAAGTGCCCTACCCGATTCTCACTACCGGATGCCAGTTTCAAACTGTCAGTAGGGCTATATTACAATCAGCGTACGGACGCCTATTCCCGTTTTCTTACTGATAAAGACGATGTTTTTCAGGCTGATTTTTTCGATATATTACTTACTCACGTTGCTTCCTTCCGCTCATATCATCGCTGGTTGGCTATTACGCTATACTCCGCATCGGCTATAATGCTTATCTGCGCAGGCTACTTTAACGTGCCCTGAACACGGATTCATTTTTGAGGGTTAATCCTCCCATCCCGAATTAGGATTCATCGGTTTACCTTTGTGCCCGTAGCAAATATTCTCTACGTTGATACGGGCTTTTATTCCCCGCCCGACTGGTTTCCCTTACTCACAGCGCTGATTGTCGTAGGTGCTTTATGTCGGATTATCAGACTACCTTTTTACGGGTTATATTTTATCTCCAAGAACTATCACGATTTATATAATCAGCATGATTTCCGGTAAAGAACGCTTTCAATACATTACCTTCTTTTTTAGGAAACTCCGGCTTATATGACTTCTTTTCCTCTTCAATCTCTCTATATTCTCTCTGTTGTCTCTTTGCCAAGAACCAAGCCTGTTTCAATGCTTCACTCAAAGAGATACGACGATACGCCTTCAAGATGTGAGCGTGTTTCATTATCTCACTGTTATTGAATTTACCGTTTTCTGTTAAGAATGTAAATGCGTTCATAATCGTATCTTTTTAATTTTAATATAAATGTACTATTGCGAATCATTTCAAAGTTGCGTATCTTTGCGATGTTTCGATGATGCAAATATACAGATTTATTTTCAGCAATCAAGGATTTTGCTGAATTTATTTCAGCATAAAACATTATTTAACTATTAGAGCGGATTATACATTATTATATGAGTATGGATGATTTATCGAACATAATAGCGGGGATAAGCGCAGGTGTGGCATTCATCTCTGCCATATTCACTGGATTCATGTTCTACCGGTATGATAAAAGACTAAAGGAACAGGAACAGAAGATAAACGATTTCCAGCTCAAAGAATACGCACGGAAAGAAATCGAAAGTAAAAAGGCTTCATTGAGAGCGGAAGTGTTTTGTATCAATGGTGAATGGAAGATAATGATTCAAAATGAAGGGGTTGCTCCCGCAAGAAATGTTAGACTTTTGTCACCGGGTTTGACACCGGAAGAAGGAAGGATAAAAATCATGAATGAATCCATACTACCTTATCCTATATTGAATAGGAATGATAGGTTTTACCTTGATTTATGTCTAATGGAATTTCATGACATTAAGCCTGTTATTCAACTATTTTGGGATGACGACTGCGATGTTGACCGGAACATAATACAGGCTTTATGCCTTTGTTGAATCTGCATAAACAGCAAGTAGTACGAATGAATATAATATAGCAAAAGTAATGAGTATATAAATGGCGTTAACAATCTTTCTATTAATATGCTTGTCAACAAAAATAAAGTAAGATTTAACGAGCAAAAGAATAAGAAGAAAAATCAACAAGGCAATAGCCATAGATATTAGCGCTAAAACATATATATTCATAGTAATAAAGCAAAGTGACCACTCCAAAGTTGCGGTTGGAAAGGTCTAATTAAACAAAATACCGCAATACATAATTTATTTGAAACAAAATATCCGCAATAGGTTGCAGCTACTACGGATACCATATATTAAACCTCTAACGAGGGAAGTTTAACCACTTTGTCTCTGTAACATCTGCAACTTGTTACGATGCAAAGATACAGAAATAAATTCAGTATGACAACAAAAGATAGATTAATAACATTTCTTGCATATATAAATATAAGTCAAGGAAAATTCGAAAAGGGGGTTGGTTTATCAACTGGTTTTGTTAATAATGTAGGAGACAGTATAAGAAAATCTACTCTTGATAAAATTTCCTCTGTATATCCTGAATTAAATACAGCATGGCTACTCACAGGCGTTGGAAATATGATAAATGAAAATAAAAACAACGTAGGAAGAGATAACTATGGTGTACAAGGAAACGGTTCTCAAAATATTTCAGGCAACATGGTCAACGTAACTATGCCCGAATCCGGAACTCAAAAAATTATTAAGCCCACCGGTGAAGTTGAAATACAGCGACTAGACCCAAGCGACAAATCAAACTCGGGTGAGCTCGATAGGCTACAACAGCGTATCCAAGATTTGGAAAGAATCATATCTGAAAAAGACGCTACAATAAAGTCTAAGGATGATTTAATATGTGTTTTAAAAGATATACTCAATAGGCAGTAAGTATTAGGTTTAGGTTATGTTTTATTTGTAAAATAATAGAACATGCAAAATACAAAAAAGTTGAATAAAACCAATATATAAAGTAACAAATTATCATAATTTAAACGCAATAAGCAATAATAGGATACATTAATCAACAAAAATGCTATACATTAAAACTAGCTGACAGCATTTTATAGAAAAGCTATGAATATAAAAAGAAACTGCATATTTCTTTTAGACAAAGAGAAAGACAAACTGGATGCAAAAATTCGCTACAGGATAAAGTGGGACGGAAATACAGTTGCATTTAACGTAGGGCATCGTATAGACATAGACAAATGGATACCAGATGCACAGCGATGCAAGAATAATACAACTCATGGAGCTAAGAAAACGCATTCTTCTATTATTAATAGGGATATTCAAAAATACCAGGATATATGTGATACAGTCTTTTTTTATTTCGAACAGCAAAACATATCTCCAAGCCCCGAAGAATTTAAAAATGAGTTTAACCAAAGACTTGGTAAAAAAGTAAAACCAGAACGGACTATATTTGAATATCATATAGAGTTTATGATAGAACAAGGTCACGAAAGTCAATGGAGTGAATCCACATACAAAGAGCATAGGACAATACAACGTAGACTGAAAGAGTTTGCTCCTAAGTTAGAGTTTGAAGATTTAACCCAGAAGGGGCTTTCCAAATTTGTTGACTATCTGCAAACTATACAAGTCAATTCAAAGAAAAAGGGATTAAAGAATTCCAGCATAAGAAAGAATCTAGACAATTTAAAATGGTTTCTTCGTTGGGCTACCAATAAAGGATATAATAAAGAAATGGCTTTTACAACTTTTCAGCCCAAATTGAAGGAGGTCAAGAATGCAATCGTTTACCTTACATGGGAAGAACTAATAAAATTATACAACTTCAAAGTCCCTTCAACCTGCCCCCATCTAGAAAAAATAAGAGATGTGTTTTGTTTCTGTTGTTTTACATCATTGAGATATTCAGACGTTGCAAATCTTAAAAGGGCAAATGTGTTTGAAGATCATATACAGGTAACGACTATCAAGACTTATGAGACACTAAGAATCGAACTAAATGATTATTCCAAAAAAATATTAGATAAATACAAAGAAGAAACATATAAAAGGGATTTGGCTCTTCCTGTAATATCCAATCAAAAAATGAATGATTATTTAAAAGAACTAGGAGAGCTATGCTGCATAGATGAACCTGTATCCATTACATATTATAAAGGTGGAGAGCGATATGATGAAACTTATAAAAAATACGAGCTTTTGACTACACATTGCGGAAGGAGAACATTTATAAGTAATGCTATTATGTTAGGGATTGCACCTGAAATTGTAATGAAATGGACTGGACATGAAGATTACCGGACGATGAAACCATACATAGCCATTGCGGACAAAGCTAAAAAAGATGCGATGGATTTATTCAATAAAAGATAGTCCCCAGCACAAAAAACAGGGACTAAATCAGGGACTTTTTAATTACCGATACTAACCTATAATGTCTATAATATATTCATATAAGGTATATATAATCCCATAATAGCCGACATTTACTTTCAGTATTTTATATTAGTCTTCTCGTACCCACTACTAAATAAAAGAGGAAATGTAGTTTAACTACATTTCCTCTTTTATTTTATATATCTTAAAGTAGGAATCTTTATCTATCCTCAGCCGGATTCTGTCTTCCCGCTTTTGCCCAGCCAGATTAACAAATAAGTTAAAGTATAATTGACTAAAAGAAAGCTCGGAATGATCATAAGTTATATCAAATGTCCAGGTCCTGCGAAATGAATCAAAAGTAGCAAAAGACTGTTCCCCTCCTTTACACATAAAGACTTCCGGGAAAGACGCTGGCGGATAAGGCTGGAATAAACCGGCCAGTTGAGCATAAACATAATCAATCATCCATTCATCGTCGGTTAAAGTTAACTCTCCCTTTAAACGAAGTTTAATGGCATAACTAGCAGTAGCATCTGCGGAAGTATAAACAGGAATCTGGCTTTCTACCGGATAATTACCGTCTTTGTAACCGAGGCTCATAGTCAATACGGATTTACCTACACCATTGAACTCTGCAACCTCCCGGGTTCCCGACTGATTTTTCAGATTAATCATAAACGTCAGCTTGCCAAGAGTCGGATCACCCGGATACTGCGCAAGCGTATCCAATACATAATCCTCTTCATTATAGCTCTCAGCCACCAAAATACTATTAGATCCTACTTCCAGAGCCGGACCGCCTTTTTCAATATCCACATTACCCACAGGATAATATATCGCATCATTATCCTTCACACAACTGCAAAAACAAAGCAGCAATACAGCCGCTCCTATAATTTTATTCATCATCGCCTACATCTTGATTTTAAGTACAAAGATACATCTTTTTTGTGCCACACTTGATTTATGTCAACCGTTTTTAGTATTTTTGCACACATCAAGACAAAAAAGAAATGGACACACTATTAAGAGAGACAGTAAACGCCGTTGTAAACTCCCGCTTTCCGGAGATGAGTATAGAGGGAAGAAGGCAGATCGAAAACATTCTCATTCGTGAAGAATATCCGAAAGGAGCCATAGCACTGAATGAAGGAGAAGTAGCCCATGAAATTGTTTTTGTCGGCAAAGGAATGCTTAGGCAGTATTACTATAAAAACGGAAAAGATGTTACCGAACATTTCTCTTACGAAGGATGTATCGTGATGTGTATTGAAAGTTTCCTGAAACAAGTACCGACAAAACTAATTGTAGAAACATTAGAGCCTGTTGTTCTTTACATGTTTCCGCGGGATATGCTATTTAAGTTAGCCAAAGAAAATTGGGAAATCAATATGTTTTATCAAAAAATACTGGAATACTCTTTAATCGTATCCCAAATCAAAGCGGACTCATGGCGCTTCGAATCGGCACGTGAACGTTATAACCTCCTGCTCGAAACGCATCCGGAAATCATCAAACGAGCTCCATTGGCACATATCGCCTCTTACCTGCTGATGACGCCGGAAACACTAAGCCGGGTACGTTCCGGCGTCTTATAGTAAAAAACAACGCACAATGAAGACAAAACATATATGATAACAGAATATTCCGTTATCGGCTTTTGCGGTATTCTTTAGGAGACATACCGGTATAATGCTTAAAATATTTCCCGAAGAAAGACTGGTTTGCAAAATTGAGCCGGTCGGCAATCTCTTGTATATTCATACTCGAAGAATTCAGAAGCGCTTTTGCCTCCAGAATCACCAGCTCATCAATCCACTCCCCCACCGTTTTACCACTGACTTCTTTCACCACACCTGAGAGATGTTTCGGTGTCAGACACAACTGGTCGGCATAAAATTTCACACTACGTTCCGATTGATAAGATTCTATCAGAGATTCATAGAAACGCTCGAATATATACTCTTTCCGACTTTTATTCTTCACCGTAGCGGCGGCAGTCGGAGCATGGCTATTAAAGATATTGCAAAGTTCGAAGAAAAAACCTTGCATCAGTCCCATTACGACTTCTCTACGATACAAGTCCTCCTTATTCTTCAATCTTTTCCTGATAAAGCTATAATATTCCCGGATAATATCCTGTTCATGCGGCGTAAGGTCAAAACAAGGATAATCTTTCAAATAAAAGAACAGAGAAAGTACATTCCCCACTTTAGGCAATGCTTCCAGCAAATTCTTTGATACCGCAAAGAAAATAGCCTTGAAATCAGGACTAAACCACCTATGCTCGATAATCTGATTCGGCAAGACAATCACCATTCGTCCCGGAACTATTTCATACTCGCGTAAACTAATATTAAATTTACTACCACCTCCCAAACAGAGGCCCACTGTAACTACCTCCAGCTTACTAGGTCCGCTATACAAGGAAACAACGCTCTCCGTATCGAAGAGCGCTATATCATTGTCAACCACATCAATGCAGTCAGGATCTATATGCTTGGAATGAACTACCGAAGAAATACCTATTTTCGGAACACCTTGAATCTCCATACTCTCTCTCTTTTTTAGTGACAAATATACCAGCTATTAATCAGATATACAACCAAACAAAAAGATTATCTGACAAAATGAACAAAATTAGTTACTTATTGACCACCCCGAATAAATACTCATAATCATGTTTGGCGGCAGGGACTGTCCACTCTTCAGGAATAAATTTCCACTGGTTCAACGCCTTCGGGTCCATTATCCCTTTCTTCTCGATATAATTCATCAGATAGAAGCGAAGGTCCTTGTCCGTAGAGAAAATAATACGGTCTTTCAATTTCTCCTGTGGAATCCCGGAGCCTTTAGTCAGTAACTCGCCACCACCGTTACCGCGATAAGAGTTCAGAGCCACCTTATATACCTTGTTCATAAGGAAAGGAGAGCCATCGGCCATACTGGCAATCGTCACCTTCTCTCCTTGTGGTTTGGTGACATCCACCGTATAAATAATGCCTGATGCCGAATCAAAGTTAAAACTGTAATTCTGGAAAGAGGCCCTGTCCTCCGCACCTTCGCGACGCTTCTCCTTGAACCAGAGCAAATGATCGTCC
>ERZ772863.2561-NODE-2561-length-12089-cov-4.533655_pt1 | contig 12089 bp, 8 predicted proteins | sample MGYA00512134_ERZ772863 | MGnify/ENA primary metagenome ERZ772863 (study PRJEB29015, sample SAMEA2737659) | human gut metagenome | biome: human gut; feature: human-associated habitat; material: faeces | place: China | collected 2012 ...
AATATAGGAAGATTTTTTGAGTGGCAAGTTTGTGTTTTAGTGTCACTAAAACCTAGGCGGCAAGCGGATAGAACTGCCACTCTCAAAAAATCAATTTATGCACATCAAAGTTTAGATAAGTATGAAGAAAAAGAAACTTGGTGGTCGCCCAAAGTTAGCGAATTACCAGAAACGCACGAAATGTTTCCGGGTAATGTTTACCGAGAACGACTATATCTATATCCAATCCAAAGCCCAACAGGCTGGACTGTCTGTCAATGAATTTTGCCATCAGGCTGCAATGGGCTGTGAAGTTGGTCAGCGTATCAGTCCGGAAATGGTATCGGCAATCCGTGACCTTTCCGGTATAGCCAATAATGTCAACCAGATTGCCCATCAGATGCACATCTATGGTTTGGAAGCAGTGAAACAACAATGTTTTTCTATTATATCAGAAGTCAGTAGAATTATCACCCAAGTAAAGAATAACAATCATGATAGCGAAGATTAAAACAAGAGCCGATTTTGGAGGGATAGTAAATTACGCCAATGATCAAAAGAACAAGAAAAAGAGTGCCATACTTTTAGCATACGAAGGTGTCTGTGCCATCAGCAATAAGACCATAGCCGATTCTTTTCAGATACAAGCTTCTATGCGTCCGAAAGTAAAAAGTCCGGTGAAACACGTATCACTTGCTTTCTCTCCGCAAGATACCATCCGTTTTTCCGATGATGAAAAAGGAGATACACTTATGGTGGAGATTGCCAAGAAATGGATGGAGCAGATGGGGATTAGCAATACCCAATATATCATAGCCAGGCATCATGATACGGAACATCCACATTGCCATATAGTGTTCAATCGGATAGATAATGACGGTAATCTCATTTCTGATAGCAACGAACGGATACGAAATGCAAAAGTCTGTCGAGCTTTAACCAAAGAATATAAACTTTACTTTGCCCCTAAAAACAGCAAAGCCAGAAATAAGAGCCGTTTACGTCCTCATCAATTACGGAAGTATAATCTACGTTCTGCAGCTCTTGATGCACTGGCTGTATCTCGCTCATGGAATGATTTTCTTGGCATTCTCAAAGGTCAGGGCATAGATATGCGTTTTAATCATGTTGAGAACTCTGATAAAATTCGTGGTATATCCTTTTGTATGGATGAATTTAGCATTGCAGGTTCTAAACTTGACTGTGATTTGAGTTTTAACAGCCTTTGCGTTACGTTGGGCAATGTAACTACAGAATTGATTATTCAACCCCATCAGGCCATAACTTCCAGTGGAGGTGGAGGAACAAGCAATGAACAAGGATGGCGAGACGATAAAAACAAGGATAGCCAAAGAAACGAACCTTTCTATAAACCCTCAAAACGTAGAAGATAATGAAAGAAGATGTAGTAGCTGCGAATCTTGCAAATTTGCGTCAAAGTATCAGTGAGCTAAAAGAATGTATTGAAAAACAGAATGCCACTGTTTCTAAATCGGAACAATCTGTAAAAGTGGACTTTGACGAAAAGACCATTTATAATGGAGTCGCTAAAGGTTTCTGCACTTGTTGGAATGAAGCCTTGTCTGTGGTAAAGAAACATATTTGGAAACAACAGCCGAACACTTTACCATTTTCACTATGGTTCCCGAAACTCATTGAATTATTCAAGCAGAAGTCCAAACTTCTTGAATATCTTTATCGGCACGTTTGCGATTACAATCTCAATCGTATGACTATTGAAGCAAATACGGATTGCATATTAAAACGGCAGGATGAGATACTTGCAAAAATCAATGAATTGAAAAATCCAGTAACCATTATTCCACCCAATATTAATGGGATGTTTATACGTGGGCATCATATAAAACTCCAGTATGTTGTGGTCTTTATTGTCGCTATTGTTACATGGGCTATTACTGCTTCTGTTAGCAGTATGAAGTATAAGGAAGAAAGCTTTGCGTATTATTCGATGTATCGGGCTGTAAAGGAACAATCTGAACTTATATTAAAAAAATGGAGAAACTCAAAATAAAGAAATAGAATTTGTTGCATATAAAAAATACTGCTTATTAAGGATTTATTCTTTTATATTCTTATAGAATATGGCTAAAAGGATTTTTCTTGTTATTATGGGATATTCTATAAAGTATAAATAATAAAAAATAAAATTATGATTTACGGATACATTAGAGTAAGCAGCGATAAGCAGACAGTAGAGAATCAGCGTTTTGAAATTAATAATTTCTGTGAACGTTATAAACTTGTAATTGATGGTTGGATTGAGGAAACCATTAGTGGTATGAAATCATACAATAAACGTGAATTGGGTAGGCTTTTACTACAGATTCAGAAAGATGATCTCATTATCTGTGCAGAATTATCACGATTGGGAAGAAATCTATTCATGATTATGGAGATATTAAATATTTGTATGACCAAAGAATGTCGTGTGTGGACTATAAAAGACAACTATCGTCTTGGTGATGATATCCAAAGTAAGGTTCTTGCCTTTGCTTTTGGACTATCTGCTGAGATTGAACGTAATCTTATTAGCCAGCGCACGAAGGAGGCTTTGGCAAGAAAAAAAGCTGAAGGTGTGACATTGGGACGACCAAAGGGAAGAAAAAGTTCTGTAGAAAAATATAAACTTCATGGAAAAGAAAATCTTATTCATGAACTTTTAAAGGCAAAAGTTTCTAAGCGTAAAATTTCTAAATTATGTAAAGTTGATAGAAATACGCTTGACCGTTTTATAAAACAGTTTTTGACGGAATGAAACAGAGCGTTTTCGTGCAGCATAGCGGAGCGGTGTGTGATTTTTCTTCTTCCGATTCATGGGTTATCCTATCTCCTATCGAGCAAAGCATCAAGCGGAAGATAGAAGCCGTAGGAACACCTTTGAAGGATTGGGATATTCAAATCAACTATGGAATAAAGACAGGTTATAATGATGCTTTTATCATTGATACGGAAAAACGTGAAGCGATATTGGCGAATTGCCAGACGGAAGAAGAACGCAAAAGAACGGCTGAACTTATACGACCGATTTTGCGTGGCAGAGATATTAGGAGATACGGGTATAAATGGGCTGAATTATGGATTATCAACATTCATAATGGTATAAAAGGTAAATTACCTCGCATCAAAATCGAAGATTATCCTGCCATAAAAGCTCATTTAGATTTATATTGGGATAAAATATCGAAAAGAACAGACAAAGGAGATACGCCATATAACCTTCGTAACTGTGCTTATATGGAGGATTTTAATAAGCCAAAAATTGTCTATCCCAACATGACAAAATATATGCCGTTCGTATATGATGACAATGCTTATTGTACAAATCAAAAGTGTTTCATTATAACAGGTCAAGCTATAGCATATCTTACAGCATTCTTCAATTCTTCTTTGTTCAAGTTCTGCTTCCGTGATTCATTTCCAGAACTACAAGGTGGAACTCGTGAAATGAGCAAAATTTTTTTTGACAAAATTCCAGTAATGCAGGTGACAGACGAAATGAATGCACGATTCAGGTCTGCTGTTAATGATATTCAGAATGTATATAGCAAGTCGAAAGCCATGGCAATAGATTCCATGATTTTCGACTTATATAATCTATCAGAGAAAGAACGACAAGTTATTGGCTTTGTTGAGATTGAGTAACAAAATCAGTGATGTAGTTGATTTCAGCAGGAGATAAATCGTATAGTTTGAAAGCTAAACGGTTTATTTCCTTTTCTGTTTCTTCCGAGCGATGTTCCAAGACCTCTTCCAGTAAATTTTCAAACAAGCATTCCATATCTTTATTCATCGGTATCAAAATAGGTTCAATGGCTTGTACGCTTACAAGCAAGTCTCCAGTACCAGTCTTGGGAGAATCTTTGAACATATAATGCCCCATAAGAGAATTTAATATGCAGCACAAATAAGCCATGTGTTGCCCTGTGGCAAAGCAGGTACTATCAAGACCCAAATTACCCGTAGTGTCATACGAGAAGCGAAGTATTGACCCTATACGCTTCCATATTATTTTTGGCCGCATAAAATCCTCCCAATAGCTGATGCTGTCTTGTGTTTCAAACCACTTATTGTGAGTCTTCTTGCGAGCCTTGATTTTTTCGCCGTTGATAGAATAGGTCTTGCCTGTCTGCTCCAGTCTTTCTTTGCCAAATGAAAGAAGATGTCGCTTTACGGCAGGGTACAGCTCTATGTCGTAGTGACGTGATGGAAATGTGGCTATGAGGTACTTGTCAGCCCACTCATATTCATACCTCCTAATATCTCTGCCACGCAAAATCGGTCGTATAAGTTCAGCCGTTCTTTTGCGTTCTTCTTCCGTCTGGCAATTCGCCAATATCGCTTCACGTTTTTCCGTATCAATGATAAAAGCATCATTATAACCAGTAAGCACACCTCGATAGATATTTATATCCCAATCTTTAAGTGGAGTTCCAACCGCTTCAATCTTCTGTTTGATACTCTGTTCAATGGGAGACAATATCACCCACGGGGTAGAGCCTGTAAAGTCGCACTCCACGCCTTGTTGCTGCACGAAAACGCTCAAATTCTTAACGCCATCTTTATTTTGTTTATTGGTGACAGCGCATAAAGTTTTATGCTCGTTATCTTCTTTAGAAAAGAGTAAGATGTTTGTATCAACTGTAGCACTCTCAAATATTTTCACGCCTGCGAAGTCTATAAGCAATTGGGGATTTGTATTCTTAGCAAAGAATCCACGTGTTTTTTCTCCGTATCCGGCACGCATCCATTTGTTGGACGTGATATAACAAAGATGACCTTTGGGTTTCAGTAATTGCCATCCACGTTCGTAGAAAAGGCAATATATGTCTCCCGTTTTTGCGAATGTTTTATAGTCACATGGTTCATAGAGTTTAGCCAATTCACCACCATTATTTTGTAACTGGATGTATGGAGGGTTACCTATTACTATATCGAAGCCATCGCTGACTCCAAACATCCAAGCAGGATCGAAGAACTCTGCTACTGTATTTTGGTCATAAGGATTCCATGCTGCCAATTGTATAGCATCTTCGGGGGCAAAGTCTTTGTCATCCGCCAGTAATCTAGCTAATTTTTCACGTAATACCTTGTCCTTTTCTCGTAAGGTACTTTTGCGGTTAGCAGTTTTTGCAGAAAAATGTTCATGACGGACTTCTATCAATTTCTGTTTTGTTGGCTCAATATCCGGATTCTCAAATAAACAGTGTGAAGCTTGCTTCTTTTTAGCAATCAAAGAATTGGCAGCGACAAACTTTGTTTCGAGGTTTGGTAATGTCGGTATGCCAAAGTTTGGTTTAGAAGCATCTTTTTCACAATCGCAAATCAGTGAGATAAAAAAGCGTAGTTTTGTTATTTGGGCTGCGATACTCTGAATGTCGCTGCCATAGATGCAATTTTCTATGATTGCCAATTTCAAGTCATACACTTTCTCATTTGGAGAAATACGACAGAGCACATCTATCATGCGATTAAGCAATCCCATCGGGAATGCTCCAGAACCACAAGCCGGGTCAAGTATTTTGATAGCCTTTAATCTTTTAGCGACACGCTGATATTCTTCTGGTTTTTCTCTGTCAAGGGTGAAATCTGGATTGAATAAGGAACGTACAAATTGAGTATCTCCTAAATAGGCAATGAGACTTTCGTCTACCATGTAATTGACTATTTCACGGGGCGTATAGAACGAACCACTTTGATTTCGCGCTGTTTCCTTTGTTTCGGGGTTGTATGCGCCTAATAGATTCTCAAATACTTTACCCAACAATTCTGGGTCAAGGGCTACCTGCTGTTCTTCGGGTGAATTTTCCTCTATTGTAAAGTTGTAGCGGCTGAGGATTGAAATCAGTCCTTTCTCTGAATCGAAGAACAGATTGTTAGGGATAATGGCACGATTGCGATAGCGCCCATCAGCAAAACGTTTGTCGTTGCGACTGAAGCCATCATAATTGTAGGCCTGTTCAACACCGTCAATCGTCTTGGTCTTATCAAGGCATTCAAAGAGTCCACCATTAAGGAAGGGGACTTCTGAGAATAAGGTAACGACATCATTCTCGCTGATGTTAAACATTTCGGCATAGCGATAGAGGGTTTTGATATCTTTCTTTATATTGGTAGCGAACTTGCGTTTGTTTCCTTGTTCATCTTCAATAGCACGGTTAAGTGTTGCAAAGAACAAGTTCTGGAGAATTGCATTGTAATAGTTTCCAACAGTCTGACTATATGGGTCAAACTCTTTTAGGATAGTCTGCAAATAATCAATATCGAATATCCGTTGTGGTACCAAGTCCTTCTGCTTGATGAACCATACGAACATAATACGGGTAATAAGTCGAATTACTTTTGTTTCTAAATCCTCACGGTCATCATCTTCAGTTCCCGTATTATTGGGAAAAGAAACATTAGATGATGGTTCTATAGCCCATTGATACCATTCGAATAAATCCTTGTAGAACTGCTTTGTGAGTGTCTCGACAGAAAATGCATTCGTTATGTCACTGAGTGTCTGTTTGCTATTTTTCAATGTGCCAAACTGTTCTATGGCAGTACGGCATCCACGACCTTCGCCAAGCAAATATGTATAGCGTTTTGTATTAGTTGACATCTTTTCATATTCGCCTTGTTTGTTAAACCCCCAAGTTTCACTTACGTATGAGAATCTAAGAATGCTTTCATCCTTACGATAACAGAACATAAATGCTCCAGCATACCCCATATTACGCCAATCTGTAGTGAGCATATCACGAATGCCACGACGGTTACGCTCAATGTCAACTTTGTCACTCAATTCCACTTCGTATATGGCTATAGATTCTCCATCTACAAGAGATATTTTGCCAAGATTCAATGCTTCTTTAGCTAAGCGGCTACTTACGTGGACCGCAGAAGGAGTGTTCCAAAAACTAATTTTGTTTCGGAATATATCATAAAGCAATTTTTGCCAAGCCTCACGATTATATTTAGATTCGATGACTTCTTTGTAGTTCATATTGCTATTTTTAGAGTTTATTGAATGATTCTGATAAAATAATTTCTGCATTAGTCTCTTGCTCATTAAGCAGAGATTCTTGTGCCGTATAATATGGTGCATACTTTTTTGCCATATCAATGATTTCTGCAAGTGCTTCATCATGTGTCATTCTGGCTTTACCTCCTACGCGACGCAAGTTTTTCTGTATGCGTTGTAAGCGTTTAGCTATGTAGGTGATGACACCTCTTTCCGCTAATGTTTTGAGCTGAACTACTTTTATGTATAGTTCATTATCGTCTATTTCACGAATGAAATTATTTAACAAATTTACAGCGGTACTAACTTGCACTCCAACAGAACCTTGTTCCTCATGGGTAGTTTCTTGAGAACGTGCTTCTTCATCCTGCATCATGCGAAATTTTCGTAAAGCCATATTAATATGCTTATGGTGTTGCTCTATACGCTCTGCGGATTGTTCTTCTTTGGGAGCTTTGAAATATTTTAGAGCATCAAGCACAGAAAGTTCTTCTGCTGTTTCTGAGACCAAAAAGAATACCTTACGGAAATTCGTTTTCAGGAATACAAGAGTGTCATTTGCAAGTGTTACTCCATCTACTTTTTTCATTTCACGACCAGTACGGCTACGCAATGAGAGTTTTGCTATGCGATTATATTCTCTACGGTTGTTTTGATAGAGTGCACGGAGTTCCTCGTAATATGGCAATTCTTGATTACATTCTTCCTTTTGTTTCTTCATGCCTTCATCAAAGAGTTTACTTAAGTCGCGGTCAAGAATTTCTTCTTGTGAGTAAATTTGGTTGTCTTCACCGAAGGTGGAATGAAAGGTTTGAATCTTACTTAATGCGATTTGATTTAGATTGATTTCACGGTTTCCTTCACGGGATGGATAGAAAACGTAATTGTATATATGTTTGGATGAAGAACCGATACGATTGACGCGACCAATACGTTGCATCAGTCGGGTGCTATTCCAAGGAGTGTCATAATTTACAATCACATTTGCTCGATGCAAGTTTACACCTTCAGCAAGCACATCTGTGGTGAGGATGATATTGTAGTCATTGAGTTTTGTCTTATAGTTAGCATCAAAATTCTCACGGATAGTTTTGAACTGCTTACTACGATTATCAGCGGAGATTACCAATACGTCTTTACGATTAATACGGCGTGCCAAATACTCTACTGTGTCAACTGATTCTGAAAATACAACTAGTTTCTGTTCAGGATTGCGTTCCGATTTGAACAACTTATGCTTAAGCAGCTCATTGAACTTTGTGAACTTGGAATCATCTTCGTCTTTTATATCTGCCCATTCTGAACATAACATTTCAAGTGTATTCTGATCTCCTCTAAGCATTTCTATAAATTCAGGCTTAAAATCATCAGCAGTGAATACTGCATTTTTGGGATTATCTTCCGCTTTGGCATTTAGTTTCTCCTCAATTTCTTCATCACTCAACCCTGATTCTAATAGCATATTGATATCAAGATCCGGAGCAATGAATACTTTGTTGCGGTCAAACATATCTATCATATTTTGGTTTGCTTGACGGAAATTGTCTAATGAAACTTGGAAAGCATAAAAACTGCTTTCTAGCCGCTTCACCAATCCGTTTTTACGGATTCCAGCTAAGCTGCGGCTTATTAATTCCGCGTTATCATACAGTCCTTGTGCCGCTTCAGGCTTCAAGTAGGCTATAGCTTGATAACGAGCGTACGTCAAGTTCTTTTCAAGAGTAAGCATAGCATGTTCAAACAAATCAGCGAGATGCTCATTAAGCTCATATCGACTTTCTATAGGACGCTCTACTTTTGGAAAGCCATTCACATCCTTATTATATCGAGGCACGTTCTCGATGTCAGTACGTGTACGCCGAACCGTCAATGGCTTGATAACGCGGTCTCGAACTCGTTCTGCTAATTTCTTGAATCGACTTATGTCGAAATTTGGCTCTCTTTTTAGCTGTTTAAATTCTTTAATAAGAGGTGAAAAGAATGCCGTTAAATTTGATACACCATCAATCGTACATCGGCGTGGATCTTGGAATAATTGGATTTCTGTGTATATATCTGCAGGTGTATTATTCATAGGTGTTGCTGAAATAAGCATTACCTTTTTCTTAAAGCCGGGAATATTTCCATTTTCTATACGGGGCATTTTGCATATTTCCTGCAATTGCTCAAAGGCAGAGGTTGTATGCGAGCGGAATTTATGTGCTTCATCAACCAAAATAAGGTCAAATTCATCAGCATTCCAGTAGTTATAATTGTCTTCATCGAGAATCTTAGACAAACTGCCATTGGAAATAAAATTAACAAACTTGTCAATGCCAAAATCTTTAAATGTTGCTTTCCAGTTGTGTTCTACGGCAGGTGGATAGACGACGAGAATTTTTGTTTTGTCACGCCCATTCTCGATTAAGAATTTCTTAGCTATCATTGTAGCAATTACAGTCTTGCCAAGACCTACAACATCAGCAAGAAAAAAGCCATCGTAACGCAGTAGCTTTTGATAACCTTCTTCCACAGCATCCATTTGGTAATCATATTTCTTATACCCTTCCGGCATATCAAATGGATTGTTATCGTCTGTTGCCATGACTCTATCCGAAAAATACTCCATGAGCATTTTAATATAAAGGTCATAAGGTGAAGCATCACCTTTGAGGTATGTATGATCTATTGATGTTTTTACATCATCAGCCGTAATTTCGCATCCTTCGGCTTCTTTCCATAATAATTCAAATTCTTCTTTGGCAAATTTTACATCATCATATCTATCCATTTTTACATTAAACTCATACTGACGTTCCTCCGTGATGCCTAGTCCGTTTCCAGTAAGATTACTGGAACCAGTTATAGCCATTCCTTGGGTGTATTGATTAAAATCGTTTGGATAAAGTACGTATATTTTGGCATGTATTTTTTTTGAAGGATGCGCTCTTAGTTCCAATTTACCATCAATAAGGTCTTTCACCATTTGGAACATTCCATTTTCGACCTCTTTGCTATAATGCGAATGCTCTATATCTCGGCGAATTTCACGTAGACACTCTTCTTTTACTTCTTCTTCTGCTCCAAAAAATATCTTTCCTTGCCTTGTTGCTTGTGCAATGTATTTATCTACATTTATTCCTATTAAGACCCTAACCTTATTTATGTTGTCTAGGAAAGGACGTAAAGAAAAATATCCTGATGCTCTGAGAAAACCGACAACTGCATCAAGATTACAAATATGAGGATTATGGTGTAGTATGCCCTCAAATTCTTTTATGAGGGTATTGTTGTCTCTATTCGTGAAAAAGTTAGAATGAGTATATTTTTTAACATTATCCATGTTTTTGATAATTTAGATATTTATTTCTGAGTGTTTTCTTTTTCCCTTCTTTCTTTTACCTTTTCCAATCCCGGCATCTTTTTAGCCAATGCACTTTCTCCTGCTGGAAAATAGAGAGGAAAAACTTTATATAAGAAACCCACAACTTCACTACGACTTTTATCCATATTGTAAAAAGCAGAGCAGACAAAGTACATTAGTTCTTGCTGACTACATGTTTCTTTGGGCTGTATGCTTATTGAGGGAGCAACTATCAAGTCATGTTCAGCAAATGATAGAGCACTGGCAAGAATAGCTTCCTGTTCTTCTTCGGTAAACATCTTTATTTTCCCAGCTAACCATTCAAGCTCTCTTTGCTGAAGTGCTTGTTGTTTTTCGTTTTGATGCTCCAATAGGATTGCTACATTTTCTTGTTGCTTTTCTGTCAAGGCGTTTTCTAATGCTTGGTTCTTTCGTTTAAGAACATTGAACTTCAGTAAAGCGGCAATATACATACAGAAATATCCTACTGCAATATCGAATATTAGGACAAGCAGATAATTGTTACTTGAGTTTTGTATGCCACCAGCCATATATTCACTAATAGGGATAACAGCTAATAGCATGATAATGGCTATTGCATAAAGCACTCGGTATCGCGTTTTATGGTTTCCTGTGGCAAAGAGGCAAGCAAAAAGGCGATAATCAAAACGGCTATGATTGCAAAGAGTGGTATGAAAGAGGTCTCCATAGGTTTGTTGTTCTGTTTATGGTTTAACAATAATGCGCCAATAACCAGCCTTGTCTGAACCTTCGTGAACCAAAATTCCCATACCCTAAGGCTCTTGATATTTTTCTCTATAGCGCGTTTAGTTACACCAATCTTGTTGGCCATATTATCAGCTGTGATTGAAGGATCTGAAATAACGAGGTCGATTATCTTTTGTGCAGTTTTACTGACTTTCTTCTGTGTTTCCGATGTATCTCCGAACTTATCCGCATTTACACCGAACTTTTCGACCGAACTTTCTTCATTTACACCGAACTCTTTTGTGTTTACACCGAACTTTTCGACCGAACTTTCTTTGTTTACAGGATACTTTTCGAGGGTACTATTTACCCTGTTGGCTACTTCTTCAACAGGCATTCTTCCGTTGTCACCCCAGTTCAAATTATAGAATGTGGTGTAGAAAGAAGTCGCTTCCGTTTGATATTGCGGCTCTTTACCTTGCAGGAAATTGGGTAGCTTCTCTGTAAGCTCTCGCATTTTGCGTAAGCCGGAACCACGTTTCTCCATATAGTCCAATTGTGTGAACATATCTGCAATGACAGGGTTGCGGCGCATGGACGGCACTTTGTATATGTCACGGTCTTGAATCTGTGTGCCGTCAAGCATGGCACCAGGTGATACTAGTTCTACTCGGTCATCGTAAATGTCAATATGTACTTCACCGCCCATCATGGTGTAATCTCGATGGATAAGGTGGTTTACCAATCCTTCGAAGATGGCGCGGTCGGAATAGTCGGGGAGGTTAAGGCGATAGTTTGGCATCTTCACCCAGCCACTCATGGTATAGTTTTTGATGAAATCCATACCATATTTTAAGAGCAGCACAAGGTTAGCCCGATGTTCCACGGAACTGATGGCATCATCCTTATATAGTCCAGTCCAACGGGTGCAGAAAATACGCGATTGAAATACCGTGCAATTATCCACAAACAGCAATCCTGCATTGGTCAGTTTGCCGTCAGGAGTTACTAGTCCGAATGATTCCAGATACTTGT